>JADMIO010634480.1_pt1 | contig 32903 bp, 24 predicted proteins | sample 8958161 | NCBI WGS metagenome assembly JADMIO01 (sample SAMN16585339, study PRJNA669376) | soil metagenome | isolation source: Crop rotation soil | place: USA: Cullars Rotation, Alabama | collected 2011
GTGATCAAGATGAAAAAGTTCGTGGCCGTTCAGGACATCGGACTCATCATCAGCCCTACGCAAGCCGAGAGCCAGATTAACGGCGCGCTCATCATGGGCATCGCGTATGCGTTGTTTGAACAGCGGATCAATGATCCGAACACGGGCGCGTTCGTGAATGCCGATCTGGCCAACTATAAGTTGTGCCGCATTGGCGACATCGGCGAGTTCGTGGTTGATTTCTACGAGGAAGAATCCGAGCGGAAACGCGGCGTGATCGGCCTCGGTGAGCCGCCCGTCATTGCACCTGGCGCTGCGATCAGCAATGCGGTTGCGAATGCGCTTGGCGTTCGGGTTAGTCCGTTGCCGCTGACGCCGCAGCGCGTGCTCGAAGCGATCAAGAAAGCAAAGGCGTAGTTAAACCAACCCAATGGCCGGGACCAAGCCTGGTTCCGGCCGTGTTCTATTTAAAAAACGTCCGCACTTCTCCGGGAGCAGGTTTGCTCCCGGCTGTTGGGAGTTGAAAATATGAAAAACTTCGAATATGCCGCTCCAACGACGGAAGCTGAGGTGCTGGAGCACCTGCGTGACTTTCCTGGCGAAACGGAGCTGATCGCTGGCGGCACCGACCTCGTCGGGCTGATGCAAAAAATGGTTATCACGCCCAAGCGCGTGGTGAATTTGCTCGAGGTGCCGAGTTTTCGCGATGTCGAGCAACTCGATGGCGGCGTTATTTCAATCGGGGCGACCGTGACGCTCGATACGCTGCTCGTGCATCCCTATCTGAATCCCTATGCGGCGCTGCGCGATGCGATCGACGGCATCGCGAGTCTGCAGATTCAGTGTCAGGGCACGCTGGGCGGTGAAATTCTACAGCGGCCGCAATGCTGGTTCTTCCGCGACAATCGGGGTCTCCTGGCCGCCGGCGGCAAGCTGGCCGAGCAAGGCGATAATCGCTTCCATGCGATTTTTGGAAATCAGGGCGCGGCGAAGTTCGTTTCGGCCTCGCGATTGGCGCCGGCACTTATTGCGTACGGCGCACAAGCTCGTGTTATCGGGCCGGAAGCAATCGACGAGGAGTTCGTGCCGGCCGAAAGCCTGTTCCGCACGCCGCGGCATGAGGGGGAGCGAGAGAATACGCTCGGACCGGGTCAGCTCGTGACGCACATTTTGTTGCCGCCGGTGGATGGCATCGCCAGTGCGACTTACGAAGTTCGGCACGGCGAAGGCCCTGATTATCCGCTGACAGCCGCGGCGGCTGCCCTGAAGATCGTGGATGGTGTTGTCCGCGACGCCAAAATCGTTCTCGGCCATGTCGCCCCCACTCCTTGGATCAGCAATGAGGCGGCTGCCGCGATTGTCGGCCGCGCCGTCACTGTGGAAACGGCTGACGTCGCCGGAGAAGCTGCTGTCGCCGGCGCTAAGCCTCTCTCCAACAACGAGTACAAAGTTCAGCTCGCCAAAGTCGCGGTCAAGCGCGCGATTTTGAAAGCCGCCGGCATCGAAACGGGAGGTTTTTAACCCGCGGAGCAGGCTTCCAGCCTGCCATTCCATTCAATTGTTTTTTACTGGGCAGGCCAGAGGCCTACCCCACGAATTGGAGCCACTCATGGCGTTCAGCAAAGAATATCCGGCTCATGAAACCGTGACCACGCCGCCCTGCATCTATCTCCGCAACAAGGCGATGTACCTCCGCGACGCGATTGGCCACCCGGAAAAGTTTCCGGAAGAGACGAATGCGCCGGCCTGCTGGTGCAATCAGACGCAGAACTATCTCGGCCCGGATAGCCAATATGTTGGCCGTCAGGAGTGCGTCCCCAGCCGGGAATGCTACCGCGAGACGTATTAAACGCGGCGCACTTCAGGCCAGTACTTGCTTGATGGGAGTGCCCTCGGCAATTCGGATCGGCCGCCCCTGGTCGGAGATGTTTTTTTCTTCGGGATCCACGCCGAGCGCAGCGGACAAGGTGGCGAGGATATCGGGAATGTCGGTCTTGCCATCAACGACTTCGTTACCGCTTTCGCTCGACTTGCCGTAGGCCTGTCCGCCGTGGATTCCGCCGCCGGCGAAGACGCAGGTCCAAGCGGCGGGGAAGTGGTCACGGCCACCTTGGCGATTGATGGTTGGCGTGCGGCCGAATTCGCCGATCCAGAGGATGGTCGTCGTTTCTAAAAGGCCGCGATCGGCCAATTCTTGCATCAGAGTGCCCCAGCCGGCGTCGAGTTCGCCGGAAAGTCGCTTCACGGCGGCAAAATTGTTTTGATGCGTGTCCCAGCCGAAGGTGTTTTCAGACAGCGACCCCAATGTGACTTCGACGAATGAGACGCCGGATTCGATCAATCGCCGCGCCATCAGACAGCCCTGGCCAAATCGACCGCGGCCGTAGGTGTCGCGAACCGTTGCTGGCTCTTGGGACAGATCAAAGGCCTTGGCAGCTGATGAATCCATCAGTTGCAGGGCCCGTTCATAAACCGTTTGATGCGCCGCTGGCGAAGGTCCGCGATGCTTGGCCACGAATTCTGTTTCAAACTGCCGCCACAAATCGACGCGACCAGCGAATTGGGATTGGTCCACAACCGGGGCCAGGTCGTCGACTTTCAGCTCGGCATAACCACCAGCGGCTTGCGGCGCTTGAGCTCCGGGACCATCGGTCGCACCGACCGTCAGCGCCGCATACCGCGGCCCCAGAAAACCGGGCGAATACGCCGCCTGATTGAACGTCCGAAACGGTGAAATACTTACATAATGCGGCACGGCTTCGTCATCGCTGGCCAAGGCTTTCGAGAGCGACGCGCCGATCGCCGGATACTGAATCGGTCCCTGCGGCTTCTGGCCCGTGCGCACGACGTAGGTTCCGCGGCCGTGATCGCCTTCCTTGGTACTCAGGCTGCGGACGACGCACAGCTGATCCGACATCGCGCTCAGCTTCGGCAAGTGCTCGCTGAATCGCAGGCCAGGCACTTTCGTCGCCACTTCCTTGAACTGCCCGCCGTTGGCGTGCCCTGGCTTCATGTCGAAGGTATCAGTCTGGGTCGGCCCGCCTGTCATCCACAGCAAAATACACTGTCGTCGGCGCTGGGAATTCTTGGCTAACTCATTGGCCAACACAGGGAACCAGCTGCTGGCGCTCGTGCCGAGCAGGCCCAGTGAAGCGGCTTGAAGAAAATCGCGACGTGCAAAGCGGGGCATAGAATAGGCTCCTGCCCGAGGCGGTCGGTGACAAGACATTTTATTGTGGCCCGCGCAATCGCTTCATGCAACAAAAGACGGCTTCTACTTACGCCGCCATCTTCGCCAGGCATTCTTGCATGTATTCAATGCTCTCACTGGCCAGAGCCTCAACGCCTGGCGCGTAATCAAACACCTCGACGGAGACCCAGCCGCGATAATCGACGTCGGCGAGGGCTTGAAAGATGGGAACGAAATCGAGGTCGCCCATTCCCGGACCACGCATGTTCGGATCGTTGGCGTGAAAATGCGCCATGACGCGGGCGTTTTCGCGGATGATCTGAGGGATCGGCTTGGATTCCGTGGCCATGGCTTTGCAGTCGAGATGCAGGCGGCAATTTGGCGAGCCGACCATTTCGCAAAGCTGCCGACCTGAATCAGCAGTCAGCAAAAAATTGCCATCTTTGGGCCCGAGCGGTTCAACAGCCAGCGTGACCCCGCAGTCTTCCAGCGTCGGCATCGCCCGTTTCAGGCAGTCGGCCGCCAATTCCATCGCCTGGTCATGCGTAACGCCAGGCAGCAAGTTTCGTTGTAGCGGTGAGCCCAAGACCATCAAGTGTCCGCCTAAATCGCGACAGATGCGGCCCAACTCGGCGATGTAATCTGCCGTCTTATTGCGAACCGCGTCGTCCGGCGTGGTCAGGTAGTAGCCGGTCGTTTTGGCGAGGAGCCAATGCAGCCCGATGACTTCCAGTCCCGCGTCGTCGGCTTGCCGGCGAACTTCGGCCCGTTTTTGCGGCGTGATCTCGTAAGCATTCGTGTTGATCGTAAAGGGGGCGATTTCCAGGCCCGTATAACCCAGCTCGGCGGCAAACGGAAACGCCTTGTCAAACGGCCAATCCTGAAATGTCTCGTTGCAGATAGCAAAGCGCATGGGATTTTCCTCAGTAAATTCACTCGTGGAAACATTGTTCCGCGCCGCGGCCTGCCTACAAGCCCCGTTGTGACCATTGGCCCGACTTCTATACTTTCTTGTGGGCGGCGACGACAGAAGCCGTCACATTTCAACTTGCCATGAAAGGGCTGTCGTGAACGAATCGCCGTCGGCCGCGCCGCAGGGAAGCTTCTGGGAGCGCAATGAATTCCTTCTCCGCCGGCTGCATTCGCTTTCGGGCATTATCCCGGTCGGCGCTTATATGGTCGTGCACCTGCTGACAAATGCCAGCGTGCTCGATAGCCCAGCCGCGTTTCAGCGCAACGTCTATCAAATCCACAGCCTGGGCGCCGTCCTGCCGGTCGTGGAGTGGGTCTTCATTTTTCTGCCGCTGCTGTATCACGCGATTTACGGCGTGCTGATCGTCCGTGGAGCGCTGCCGAATTCCAGCACCTACAAAACGTCGAGCAATATTCGCTACACGTTGCAGCGGGCGACCGGCATGATCGCCTTCGTCTTCATCATGTGGCATGTGTTTCACATGCACGGCTGGCTGCATGCGGGATGGTGGGAAAAGGGTGTCGCGGAGCCGCTCAGTGGAGCACAATTCCGTCCCTACAACGCAGCCAGCACGGCTGCCTTGGCACTCAAGCCACTGGTCGTGCAGATTCTTTATGCAATTGGCGTCCTTTCTTGTGTCTTTCACCTGGCCAATGGTATCTGGACTTTCGGCATCACCTGGGGAATCTGGGTCACGCCGCGAGCCCAGCAATGGGCTACGACGGCCTGCCTTGTGTTTGGTCTGGGCTTGGCCGCGGTCAGCATGGGGGCTCTCGGGGGGTTTGCGTACGGCGTCGATGTGAAGAAAGCCCAGGAAGTGGAACAGGCGATGTACGACGCCAAAGTCGCGTCGAAAGAAATCGCTCCGAACGAACACAAACGGGCGCATCCGCAATCCGACGACTCAGATAAGCCCCAGGAAACGGCCGCGGTTCACGGCAGCGGCGCGAGTGGCAAGCAACCGGCGAATAAGCGAGTGACGAGCGAGTAAAGAAATGGCAAAACAACGTGTATTAATTGTTGGCGGCGGCTTAGCTGGTCTCGCGGCGTCAATGAAACTGGCTGAGCTGGGCATTGACGTCGATTTGATGAGCCTGGTGCCGGTCAAGCGCTCGCACAGCGTCTGCGCTCAGGGCGGCATCAACAGCGTCAACGACCTGACGCGGCAGCAAGGTGATGAAGAGTGGCTGCATTTCGACGACACGGTCTATGGCGGCGACTTTTTGCAGCATCAGCCGCCGGTCAAGGAAATGGCCTTCTGGGGGCCGAAAATCATTGACCTCATGGACCGCCTCGGCGTTACGTTTAACCGGACGCCCGAAGGTTATCTCGACCGTCGCCGGTTTGGCGGCACGCTCTACAAGCGTACTGCATTCGCAGGCGCGACCACTGGCCAGCAACTCCTTTATGCCCTCGATGAGCAAGTCCGCCGCTGGCACAGCGAGGGGAAAATCCGCAAGTTCGAGTTCTGGGACTTTCTCGGCCCCGTGCTCGACGACAACGGCGTTTGCCGCGGCGCGGTTGGTCAGGATCTCGTTTCCATGGAAATCCGGGCCTTCCCGGCCGATGCGGTGATTATCGGTAGCGGCGGCCCCGGCGTGATCTATGGCCGCTCGACGATGTCGATGGCCTGCAATGGGGCGGCCGCCAGTCGCTGTTTTCAAGTCGGTGCGAAATATGGCAATGGGGAGTTTATTCAGGTTCACCCGACGGCGATTCCGGGCGCGGATAAATTGCGCCTGATGAGCGAATCGGCCCGCGGCGAAGGCGGCCGGGTTTGGGTGCCCCGTAAGCCGCAGGATCCGCGCGATCCCCTGACGATTCCTGAAAACGAGCGTTATTACTTTCTCGAAGAGCGCTATCCGAAGTACATGAACCTCGTTCCGCGCGACATCGCCACGCGCGAGATTTTCGACATTTGCGTCAACGAGGGGTTGAGTGTTGAAAAAGACCGCCAGTGCGTCTATCTCGACCTGACACATATTCCGCGGCACGAGCTCGATCGCAAGCTGGGCGGGATTCTCGAGATCTATGAAAAATTCCAAGGCGTCGATCCGCGGTCGACACCGATGAAAATCTTCCCCGCCGTGCATTACTCGATGGGCGGCCTGTGGTGCGACTATGCCAAAAGTGCCGATGGCGGGTTGCAGGTCGGATCTCCTAAAAACCAGGTCACGAACATTCCGAATCTCTACGCCATCGGCGAGTGCGACTATCAATATCACGGCGCCAATCGCCTTGGTGCTAATTCACTGTTGTCGTGCATTTTCAGTGGGCTGATCACGGCTCCGGGCATCGAGACATTGTTCAAAGGACAAAAGCAGGCGGCCAGCGAATTGCCCTCGAGCCTGTTTGAGCAGGCCCGCAAACAACACCAATCGCGGCACGATGCTTTGCTGAAGCGGTCCGGCGGCGGCGAAAACCCGTATTTGATCCATCAAGAGCTGGGCGACGTGATGACTAAGGTGGCGACCGTCGTCCGCCGCAACGATCAGCTCCAGCAAGGCCTCGACAAAGTCCACGAGCTATACGACCGGGCCAAGAAATGCTCGCTGTCCGACTCCGGCAACTGGACCAACCAGAACGTGGTCTTCACCAAGGCCCTGCTGGATATGTTCCCACTGGCATTCACGATCCTCAAAGGCGCGCTGCAGCGCGACGAATGCCGCGGTGCTCATTATAAACCGGCCTTCTCGTTCAGCTCGCTCAAATCGACCGATGTCGGCTCCCGCCGCAAAGAAGCCGAGGAGTGGTGCGACAATTTTGAAGCCAACAGCGCCAAATGGCTCAAATCGACGATCGCTCAGTGGACCGGCGATGACGTCGAAATCACGTACGAAGACGTCGATACCTCGCTGATACCTCCTCGCCCGCGGCTTTATGGCCTTGTCGGGGCGGAAGACATCGAAAAAGTCTGGAACGAGCGTGCTGCCAAGCGTAAAGCCGAAGCCGACGCTAACGGCAACGGCAGCCCGATCGCCGGCAAGCTCGCTGCCACCACACATTGATTCCATTCAAATCTAAAATCGAACTCAAAAATCTCGATGACCGCCACGCACCACGACGCGCAATTGCACAACGGCCATGATGGCCCGGCCGCTCACCCGACTTCTTTCGAAGTCCGTATTCTTCGCCAGAACGGCCCCGGCCAGGAAAGCTACTGGGAGCGGCACGTCGTGGCGTATGAGCCCGAGATGAACGTCATCAGCGTTCTGCAGCGGATCGCGGCCAAGGCCACGACCGCCGACGGCCACAAGGTCGCCCCTATCGCCTGGGATTGCAACTGCCTGGAGGAAGTTTGCGGCGCGTGCACGATGGTTATCAATGGCAAAGTCCGCCAGTCGTGCTCGGCTCTCGTCGATCGGCTGCTCGAAGATCACCCCGGTGAGATCGAGCTTGCGCCGATGAGTAAATTCCCGGTTATTCGCGACCTCTGCGTCGATCGTTCCCGACTCTTCCGGGCGCTCGAAAAAGCCAAAGCCTGGATTCCGGCCGACGGTTATTACGACCAAGGCGCCGGCCCGCGGATCTCGCAGGAAGCCCAAGAGTCGATGTACCCGCTTTCCGAGTGCATGAGTTGCGGCTGTTGCCTCGAAGCCTGCCCGCAATATCTAAAAATTGAGCTGGAACGGCTGGAAGGCGAAAGCGACGAAGCCTTCGCCAAGCGAAAATCGGCCGCCTACGACCGTAATTTTGTGGGTGCACACGCCATCAGCCAAGTCGTGCTCTTCAACCGCAATCCGACGGGCCATAACAATGCTCACGAGCGGCTCGACGCGCTCATGGCCGAAGGCGGTATCCAGGATTGCGGCAACGCCCAAAACTGCGTCGCCGTCTGTCCCAAGAAGATCCCGCTGACGACATCGATCGGCCGCGCTGGCCGCGCCACCACGCTTCGCATGCTCCAAAAGTGGTTCGGGGCCTAAAACCGAGTCCCCTATGGCAAGTGGACAGTCGGACGACGCGCAAAATCGTGTCAATCCGTACGCGGCGAGCGCTATCGTAGAGCCACACGTAGATTCAGAAGAATTGCCTGCTCGGCCGTTGTCGCCGGCCGTGCCTCGCACTTATCGCATTGAAATGCAGTGGGCCGACCGTCGCAGGTTCTTGCGGACTGTCGGCTTGCTGCGATTCTTTGCCGCCGCCGGCGCGGCCTTCGGCGTTTATGGTCTCTATGGGCTTGTCACCGTGGCCTATTCGTCACTGCAATCAGAGGGCCTATCGACTTGGCTGCAACTCAGATCGGCCGGTGGTTGGCTGCTGCTTCTCGCGAAGTCGGCCCTCGTATTTTACACCTGCTGGTTGCAGTGGAGCCTTGCAGACGCAATCGCGGCGACTGCGGGTGGAACGACGGGCAGAATGGAAAACTGGAGCCTTATTCAGCAACGGATAGCGCTCATGGCGATTGTCGTGCTGGCCGTTGGCGTGTTCTCCTTAGCCTGGGATTGGTTGACCATTCAGTTCATGTTTAGCAGCATTCGCAGATGATATCGTGCCGCGGACTGTCCATTTGGTTCTAACGCCTCGGATCCAGTTTCATCTGCTTCGAAATCGCTTCTGTGCGTAGAATTGCGCTATGCAGGACGCAATTCCGATCACTACCGCCGCGTTCGACGATCTTTCCCGCGAGCGGCTTACGGCCATCGAAGTGCTGACGCAATCGATTGGCCGCCAAATATTCGCCAATCTCCAGCATGATAAGCCGCATGTCTGGCAGCGGAAGTGGTGGGACGATCGGCTTTTAGCCTGGTCGATGCAGGACGAGCAGCTCAAGGTCCAATTGTTCCGTTTCGTCGATGTGTTGCCGATGCTCAAGTCGTCGGACGCGGTAATGCGTCACTTGCACGAGTATTTGGACCTCGTCCGCGACAAATTGCCCGAAAGCCTGAATGTATCGCTCGGCGTCGCGCGGCGTTTGCCATTTACGCGGGCTGCCGTCGCGCGGGCCGCTCGCATCGGCGCCACCGATTTCGCCAAAAAATTCATCGCTGGGGAAAACGTTCCCCAGGTTCTGGCGGCTGCCCGTCGCGAGCGGGCGCTGCATCGCGCCTTCACGCTCGACATCCTCGGCGAAGCGGTTATCGCCGAGACTGAGGCCCAGCAGCATTTTCGAGCCTACATTGAGCTTCTCGAATCGATTGGGCCGCAAATCAAGACTTGGCCGGCCGACACTCGAATCGACACCGATGATCGCGGTCCGATTCCGCGCCTCAATTTGTCGATCAAATTATCGGCGCTCGATAGCCAGTTTGACGCCATTGATCCGGAAGGGACTGAGCGCCGTGTCGGCGGCCGCTTGCGCGAGTTGTTTCGCACCGCGCAGCGACTGCAGGCTTTCATCAACGTCGATATGGAGTCGTACGACAAGAAGGCTCTGACGCTGGAGATCTTCAAATCCATACTCAGCGAAGCCGAATTTCGCGACTGGCCCCATGTCGGCATTGTTCTGCAGTGTTACCTCAAGGACACGGAGCGCGATCTCCTGGCCCTTCGCGATTGGGCCCAAACTCGCGGCACACCCGTCTGGGTCCGCCTCGTCAAAGGAGCCTATTGGGACTACGAAACGATCAAGGCCCGCGCCAACGGCTGGCCCGTCCCTGTCTTCCAGCAGAAGTGGCAGAGCGACGCCAATTTCGAGCGCTGCACGCGATTTTTGCTGCGTAACACGGCCCATCTGCGGCCTGCCCTTGGCTCCCACAATATCCGCTCGCTCGCCCATGGCATTGCCACGGCCCAGATTCTGGAGCTGCCACAATCGACGCTGGAAATTCAAATGCTCTATGGCATGGCTGACACGGAAAAAGATGCCCTCGTCCGCCGCGGCCAGCGCCTGCGTGTCTACATGCCCTACGGCGAGCTGATTCCCGGCATGGCCTACCTTGTCCGCCGCCTGCTCGAAAACACGTCTAACGACTCCTTTCTCCGCGCCGGATTCATCGAAAATATCTCTCCCGAAAACCTCCTCCGAAATCCGGCTAGTGGGGCAAGCATCTTGCCTGCCATAGAACCAAGGCAGGCTGGAAGCCTACCCCACGGTCGCCCAGACCAAAGTTGGTCCGGACCAAAAACGATGGATAACTTCTCCAACCAGCCGCCGATTGATTTCACCATTGCCGAGCACCGTAACTCAATGCTCACGGCCTTGGAAACCGTCCGCTCTCAGTTTGGCCGCCACTTCCCGCTGTTCCTGGGCGGACAAATCATTGACACAGCCGAGCGCGGCGAATCGACCGATCCGGCCGAGAAGACGCGAGTCATCGGCACGTTCGCCCACGGTACGCGGGAACATGTCGATCAAGCTGTCGCCGCCGCCAAATCCGCTTTGTCCGACTGGCATAGCCTGGGCGTGGCCGGCCGTGGCCGCTATCTCTACAAGGCGGCCCAAGCGATGCGCGAGCGGCTCTTCGAGCTCGCCGCCGGGGAAGTCTATGAATGCGGCAAGGAGTGGCGCGAAGCGACCGCCGACGTCGATGAAGCGATTGACTTCTGTGAGTTCTACGCCGCCGAAGCCCTGCGCATGCAGGACGAACAAGGCGTCGATGCACCTGGCGAGGAAAACCGCTTCGAGTACCTACCCCGCGGTGTCGTCGGCGTCATTGCTCCCTGGAATTTTCCGCTGGCGATTCTCACCGGCATGTCGGCCGCGGCGCTGGCCACGGGTAACACCGTCGTCATGAAGCCGGCGGAGCAATCATCGGTCGTCGCCGCCCAGCTGATGGACATCTTTCGCGAAGTCGGTTTGCCCGATGGCGTTCTCAATTACCTCCCCGGTCGCGGTGAAGTCGTCGGAGCGGGACTCGTCGAACATCCCGACGTGGCCCTCATCGCCTTCACCGGCTCCCGCGCCGTCGGTCTGGCCATTAACGCGAAGGCGGCCGAGGTCTCCAAAGGCAAAGGCGTCGTCAACGTCAAGCGCGTCATTGCCGAAATGGGCGGCAAGAACGCGATCATCATCGATAGCGATGCCGATCTCGACGAAGCGGTAGCCGGCGTCGTTAGAAGCGCTTTCGGCTACCAGGGCCAAAAGTGCTCTGCTTGTAGTCGGGCCATTGTCGTCGGCGACGTCTATGAATCGTTTCTCAAGCGGCTAGTCGAAGCGACGAAGAGTCTGAAGCTCGGTCCGGCTGAAGATCCATCCACCAGCGTCGGCCCCGTCATCGATGGAGAATCATTCCAACGAATCAAGCAGTACATTGAGATTGGCAAAACTGAAGGCCGCGTTGCTCTGGCCACTGATGTTGGTCCGCTGGTCGAACAAGGCTGGTACATCGGCCCGCACATCTTCGCCGATATTCCGCCCAATGCCCGCATCGCTCAGGAAGAGATTTTCGGGCCCGTTTTGGCGGTTATCCGCGTGGCCGATCTTACTGATGCCCTGACAGTCGCCAACGGCACGGACTACGCCCTCACTGGCGGCATCTACAGCCGCAGCCCCGCCGCCCTCGACCGCGCCCGCCGCGAATTCATGGTCGGCAATCTCTACCTCAACCGCTCGATCACGGGCGCCCTCGTCAATCGCCAGCCTTTCGGCGGCTTCAAAATGTCCGGGATCGGCAGCAAAGCCGGCGGCCGCGACTATCTGCTGCAATTCGTCATCCCGCGCACCATTACGGAGCACACCATCCGCCGCGGCTTCGCTCCGCCGCCGGACGAAGGGGAATAAGCAATACAACGGCAGAGAAGTGGCGGTCAAACTCGTTGACCGAGCCCTTTGGTCAGTGCCATAAACGCTGATTCGAGGTTGATCTCTTCTTCGCGGAAGAGTTTTATTTTATGGCCAGCCTGAATGAGCAACGGTGAGAGGGCTGTGTAGTCCTCGATGCCTTTTTTCAGCGTCACCAGCAGTTGATCGTGATTGACGGCGACCGTTTCGACGAGGTCGCTTTGCTCGAGCAGCTTCGCGGCCGCATCGAGGCTGCCTGTGACACCGATGTGCAGCCGAATCCGTTCGCGAACGCGGCGCAGGACTTCGACGACGGTGTCGTTCACGTCCATCACACCTTTGTCGATGAGGCCGACCTTGTTACACATGTCGGCCAATTCGGGCAGAATGTGGCTGGAGACCATGATCGTCTTGCCCTGCTGACCCAGACGGCGGAGAACCGCTCGCATCTCGATGCGGGCCCGCGGGTCTAGGCCGGAGAGCGGCTCGTCGAGCAGCAGCACTTGCGGCTCATGCAGGAGCACGCGGGCCAGACCTAAACGCTGCGTCTGTCCGCGACTGAGTGTATTCGCATAGGCGTCGCGCTTGAACGCCAGATCGACGAGATCGAGTTTTTCGCTGCAAACCTCCCGCCGTTTGGCGCCGTTGATACGATACGCGGCGGCGAAGAATTCGAGATACTCGATGACCTTCATGTCGTCATACACGCCGAAAAAATCCGGCATGTAGCCGACGAGGCGGCGGATTTCCTTGGGGTCGCGATAGATCGAATGGCCGCAGACATAGGCCTCGCCGTAGGTCGGGTCGAGCAACGTGGCCAGGATCTTCATCGTGGTCGTTTTGCCCGCGCCGTTGGGACCGATGAAGCCGAACAAATCTCCCGCGGCCAGATCGAGCTCGATGGCCTGAATGGCGAACTGGTCGCCGTATTTTTTCGTGAGGTTATGAGTGCGAATCACGGGGAGGCGGCAAGGCTAGGGGCTCGTGCTAGTCGCTGGTGGTTGAGGACTCACGGGAAGGATGAGGCGGAACCAGGTCCAGCGCCTTTCTTGCATTGAATCGACGAGGGGCGAGTCGGAGGGGTTGCGGAGTTTGACCGCCGGTTGTTCGGCGCGCCCGACGAGTACGGCCTGGCCGAGGCGAATGTGTTCGGAAAGATCGATCTGCGGCTGATATCGATGCGTCAGTCCAGTGTAATTCGAACCCCGTGCGGCCTCGTGAAACATGAGCATCTGCATTATCCGCGGAATGTCAACCGAATCCTGCTCCCAGGGCGTGGAAACATCTTTGGTTTGCTCGACACGGCGCTGCGTGAGACGGGCTTCGAGATTCAGCGGAGATTGCTCGGCGATCGCGACGCGCTGGCCGGGAGCCAGCGTACCGAGGCGGTAGAGCTTTTCACCGTGAGCGAGCAGGCATTCGCTCAGCGAGATTTCAAGCGGCTGCTGAAATTCGCCGGCCAGAAGACCAAAACGATCGACGGTCAGCTTCGTTTCGCTGGGCAATTCGTTGGTGGCCCACCAGCAAGCGGATAGGCATTTCGAAGATGATTTTTCGAGCGTCAGCGACTCGACTCTTGGTATTCCGTCGGCAGCCGGTGACGAAAGCGAGTATGGATGGCGCTGAGCCAGTGCTGGTTGCTGTGATTCGAGGCCTCCGAGGGCATCGCCGGGCAGTCCCTGCCACGTCAGCCAACCGCCCTGCACTGGGGTTGCAAGTTTAGGCGGCGCCTGCACATGCAGTAACAGATCAAAACGGTTCGTGGAGGGACTATAGAGATTGAGCCACGCGGTGCCACGAGTCACATGCTGCGCTATGTCGATATCAATGATCTCCGCTTGGTTCACGCGGACGCTGCGACCGTGAAATTGGCTGCCGAGCACCGCCGTCAGGCCAATCATGCCGACGGCGACGATCGGAAACGTGAGCCAGGTGATTTGCCGCGGAAGATTCAGGCGCGAAAGCAACAGATAGTCACCGGGCCCGATGATCAAAAGATAAATCAGCGTGAGGACCGAAACCGTCGTGAAGTTGACGAGTGAGACGCCGCCAAATTGATCCAGGGCGACCCGAAATTGGCCCATCAGGTCCTCATAGCCCAATTGCTTGATCCCGGCGTGGGCTGGACGGCCGGTTGGCTCGCGGCTGGCGCTGCTCGTTTGTAACAGGGCCGCGACCAGCCGCGGTAGGCCTTTCCAATTTTCCAGCGCCGGATGATCGAGATCGAGCGCGACGAAAGTAATCTGGCCGAGGCCGGCGGGCGCATGGATGGCGAGCGGCCGGCCGGTCGCCGAGCTGATTTCATCCAGCAATACCTCGCCACGCGTGTTTTTCAGCCGGGTGACAAAGGGTCGGTTGCGCTGAAAATTTGGCTCGTCGAATGGCAATTCGGACTTCGTAAAATTTTCCAGGCCGCTGCGCTCGCGAAAGGGCCCGATTTCGACGAATTTTCCCGGGACGAGCTTGGAGAATGGGCTGGTGGCCGCCGCGATCGCCTCGCCATGGCGGCCGGCGCAGAGAATCAGTCGCCCGCCCAGCAGCACCCACTCCTGAATCGCTTGCTGCTGATCGGCGGCCAGGGAATCCAGCAAGGTTTTGTCGCCCGTCGTGACGAAAAGCTGATCGACGCCGTCGTAACCAAACCAGCGATCGGGCAATTGCGCGGCCGACGTGATACGTGACACTGCGAGTTTTGTTTCCGCCTGCCGACGAATCGTAGCAACGGCATCCTCCAAGCCGATCGGCGCTCCTAGCCCCACGATAAACTCTTGCGTCGAATGCAGCGGCGGCCGACTGGCAGTCAGTTCCTGAGACCACACGACCTTGTCGTTGTTGACGAGCCGCACCGTTATTGCTGCAGTCGCCGGCCCACTTTTGCAATAGAGCAGAATCGTTTTCTCGCTGCCCGCGGCGAGATCGATCGAACCTCGTTCGGCGTCGAGAAAGACGGCCGGTGTCTGATCGCCGTCGGCCACGACCAACTCCAATTTCCCGCGCGTGCCGCCCGGCCCGCCCACCAGTGTCAGCCATACCGGCTGCCAGAAGCCGGCTTTGAACTTGCCGCCGAAGCCAACTTTAGCGTCCTTAAGCGTCAGGACATCGACTGGCTTTTCCGCCGCCGGCGCTGATGTGGACTGAAGAGCCAACCACACGCACATCGCAATTGCCAAGAGACGATCGAAAAACATGGCTAGGATGTGCAGCGGGATAATTTGAAATAACCTGGTGGCTTTACGGGGCATGGCGGCATTCGGTTCGCAGCCGCCGGCTATGGCTTCTCGCTATTGGGGCAAGTGCATACGAATTTGCCGCAGCCGGGGCACCCGCTGCCGTATTTTTTGGCGACCGCTTCCGAAAGATCGACACCGGCGACGTTGGCAATCGTAGCCAGCCAGGCCAGGACGTCGGCGAATTCGCCCAGACGCTCTTCGTGGGTTCCATTGCGAAGGGAAGTGGCGAGCTCGCCGACTTCTTCTATGAGCCAAAGAAACGTAGCCTCGACGCCGCGGGCCTGGTCCTTTGCAAAGTACATCTTGCGGATCAAAGCCTGCAGGTCGCTGAGCGACACATTCGGCTGAGCTGGCGGCGAATTCGGAGGAGAAGCGGTTGTCACAGCGGCAAGCTTAGCGGGGCAGAGTAATATTCGGATGACGATTAAGATTATGAATTAGATTAAGAGAACGATTAAGGGTACGAAGAGAAACTTTTTGATGGAGATTTGCGGTCCGATGAGCGATTATGTGCCCTCTGATTTTGTAACCGTGGCAAAGGTCGGCGAAATTCCCGAAGGCCAAGGGCAAGCATATGCGGTGAACGGCCGAATGGTCGCGGTGTTCAACGAAGGTGGCAAATATTCGGCGATTGACGATTTTTGTCCGCACATGGGGGCGTCGCTGGCTGGCGGCTACTTGGAGGCCGGAATTGTGACGTGCCCTTGGCATGCCTGGCGATTTTGCACGCATGACGGGAAATGGTGCGATAATCCGAAAATCAAGATCGATGCCTTCGAGGTGCGAATCGAAGGAGATGAAGTGCAGGTAAGGGTGCCGGTGAAAGAGCAGGGAACAGGGGACAAGGATCAGGGAACAGGGGACGCGACCTGATAATCGACTGCACCGTTACCACGTCGCTTCGCTGATGCCCCAGATTTGCGGCGTGGCAAACTCCAGGCTATTGCCAGCTGGATCGCGAAAATAGACGCTACGGCCGCCTTGCGGCCAGTCAATGATCTTTTCGATGGCGACGGTCTTCTTGTTGAGGCGGTCGATCCAAGTTGGCATGTCGACAGCGCGGATGCCAAAGGCGACATGACCAGGCCCGAATGAGCCGTGACCGGGAAAATGGTCGGTCGAGTCGCGACTGGCCAGCGGATTAAAGAGCAGCAGCATTCGCTGGCCGCAGTGAAAGAAGACATGCCGGCCTTCTTGTCGGCTTTCAACGGTCAGCCCTAGCACGTCGTGGTAAAAGTGCTCAGCTTTCGCCAGGTCGTCCACATATAGGCAGGTTTCCAGAATGTGCTCGATTTGCATGCTCAGAATCGCCTGCCCCTTCCACTACAAAATGTCCAATTCGATCGAACTGAAGTGTGAGTTATCGAACCAAAACCCTTCCCGCAGATCGTGAACCACGGTTTTATTCTGGCACACAAGGATGGAAATCAGCCAGTCCGAGCGGTTCCTAAATTACGAAAATCCGTCCTGGTAGGCCTCCGACACATCGGCACAACATTCGCATTGTCACTTGTGCCGTCATTTAAAAGTAGGTTTCACTGGCAGCAGTCGTTAGCCGTGGTCGCGGGCGAATCGGGAGGCATAAGTCTGCTCACGGCTGTCAGCAAGGAACTGTATGATCCGCTGGAGCTCGCGGTTATGGAGCCGATTTGGCTCCATAGCGTTTCCCTATTGGTTTTCCGACGAGCGATGGTCGGCGCGCGGCCTGTTGGTCGTGTTACTATTGCTGTTGCTGGGTGAAAGCGCCTCGAATGTTCTTTTTAACCAGCAGTCGGGCGAATTTACGTCGGCCCTAGCGGCCAAGGATGCGCCGCGTTTCTGGCGCTCGATCCACCAGTGTCTGATTCTGCTGGTGGCCAGCGTGCCGATTTATGCACTCTATTACTACGTACGCGATCGACTCGGCATCCGTTGGCGGCGGTGGCTGACGACTCGGTTGCTCAAAGGCTACTTCAAGGATCGCGCCTACTACCGACTCTCTTCGCAGGAAAAAATCGATAATCCCGATCAGCGCATCGCGGAAGACGTCAACACGTTTACGCAAAAGTCGCTCTACTTCCTGCTCATATTTGTCGGCTCCGTGATCCAACTCGTGGCCTTCTGTGGCGTGTTGTGGAACATCTCGCAGGCCCTCGTCTGGTTTCTCACTATTTACGCAGTCGTTGGAACGCTGGTTACGACGGTTGTCTTCGGGCGTGTACTCATTGGGCTCAATTTTCTGCAGCTCAAGCGGGAAGCCGATTTCCGCTTCGGCTTGGTGCGCATTCGCGAAAATGCAGAGCCCATAGCCCTCTACCGCGGAGAGAACCAAGAGCGGGCCCAGGTAAGCCAACGGTTCAAGGCGGTGTTTGACAATTATATGAAGCTCATCAATTGGCAGCTGTCTTTAAACATCTTTCAGTACGCGTATAGCTTCCTGACGATTGTCATTCCCAGCACGATCATCGCTTCGCGGGTCATTTCCGGCGAGTTGGAGGTCGGCCGGGCGATTCAGGCCGCGGGCGCGTTCACCGCCATTCTCAACGCGCTGGCCATCATCGTCGATAAATTTGACGAGGTCAGCCGGTTCGCCGCCGGCGTTGAGCGTCTCGACACATTTGTGAAGTTTTTGTATGGCGGGCGGAACGGCAAAAACCATCTTGAAAAGATCGCGATTGTCCCTGGTCGGCAGATTTCGCTCGAGCACGTGTCGCTGCACACTCCGGACATGAAGCGGTGGGTCGTGCGTGATTTGTCGATAGACATTCCGCCAGGGAAAAGCCTGATCATTATGGGGCCCAGCGGCAGCGGTAAAAGCTCATTGCTCAGAACGATCGCGGGGCTGTGGACGACGGGCACCGGCAAAATCATCCGCCCGCGACTCGATCGAATGCTGTTTTTGCCGCAGACGCCCTACATGATTCTGGGTTCGCTCCGCAGCCAGCTTCTCTACCCGTACATGCATATTCGCCACAGCGACGAGGAGTTGCTGGAAACGCTGCAACGCGTCAATCTGCCACAACTTGCCGATCAGTTCGGTGGCCTCGATGCCGAAGCCGACTGGGAGAAGGTGCTATCGGTTGGCGAGCAGCAGCGACTGGCCGTGGCACGCGTGCTGCTGGGCCATCCAGCTTATGCAATTCTCGACGAGGCCACCAGTGCCCTCGATCCGCGGAATGAAGAGCATCTGTATCGGCTGCTAAGCGAGACGAACACCACGCTAATCAGCGTCAGCCACCATGCTTCGCTGGCGAAGTACCATCCTCAAAGGCTGGAACTGACGGGAGATGGGACGTGGGAGCTGAACCCGGCGCGAAGTTGAATCTGGCATGAGCAACGCGGAGACGGAGACGCAGAGCAGGGCTATGAAAGGCGTCTGCCTGCCGCCGTAGAATGCGAGTAGAGTAACGATTTAGCGAAATTGGATTGCGGTAAGTTTGTGAATGCGACCATTGATGAATAACGCCAGCGAACCGACGGCTTTTTTGAATGGCGAGTATCTGCCCCTGTCGCGTGCCAGCGTGGGTGTATTCGATGTCGGTTTTGTGCAAGGAGTGACGGTCGCAGAGCAGTTACGAACGTTCCGCGGCAAACTCTTCCGGCTCGAGATGCACTTGGATCGGTTGGCGCGTTCATTGGAAATCGTGGGGCTTCGGCCCAGCCAGTCGCTGCCCGAGCTGGGTCGAATTGCGACGGAACTTGTCGAACGAAATCGGCCCTTGATTCATGCGGAAGATGACCTGGGAGCGACGATTTTTGTCACACCTGGCATGTCGGCCTCCTATTCGGATGTCGCCAGGCAATCGGGCCCGACGGTGGGCGTGCATACGCAACCGCTGTCGTTCGGACAGTGGGCGGAAAAGTACCGAACTGGCGATTCGCTGGTGGTCACAGACATTGTGCAAGTGCCCAACGAGTGTTGGCCGCGGGCACTGAAGTGTCGCAGCCGAATACACTATTATTTGGCGGATAAAAAGGCACAGCAGGTAGAGCCCGGCGCTCGGGCATTACTTCTGGATGAGGATGGTTTTGTTATGGAGGCGTCGACGGCAAATGTTGTGATTTACAACGCGCGCGAAGGGCTGGTTTCGCCGCCGCGCGAGGACGTTTTGCCGGGTGTGAGCATTGCTGTGCTGGAGGAACTGGCCACGAAAATGGGCATCAGCTTCGTTCATCGCCAACTTTCCGTTGCTGAGATCGCTGCGGCCGCGGAGGTGCTCCTTTGCAGCACGTCGCCGAGCGTCTGGTCGGTCACGCGGCTTAATGAGCGGCCGATTGGTGATGGCCAAGCCGGACCCATATGTCAGCGACTGCGGACGGCCTGGAGTAAACTTGTGGGCGTCGATATCGAGGCGCAAGCGACGCGATTTGGCACGCGATAAATTATCCTTCCGGCGTGTCGAGCAACTGCTTCAGTCGCTCGGCCAACACCGGCTGCAATTTGTCGAGCCACGAGGCATCGAGAAGTCCGACATCGATCAAATCGCGAAGGTGAGTACGGTCCTTGTCGCGAAACGAAGTCAGCTTCATCGCAACGACGGACTCGAGCGGTAAAAATCGCACGCCCTTGTCAACGAATGGCTTATTGAGGCCAGGTACTGATTCGACGTATTCCTTTCTCACTTTTTCATGCGCAAAGAGTACGTGAACCGCATCACGAGCCTTTGCGGTTGGCCCATCAAGAAACATGTCGATGCCGGCTGAATGCCGATAGACGAATCCAGCCGCCTCCATCGCTATGATCGCTGAAGGCAGATCTTCTCGGCGAATGATTATATCGACGTCTTGGGTGTTTCGTATGGCCGCTTCGTCGATCGTTGCTACCCAAGCAGCTACAGCGTTTCCGCCCGCCACGATGTACGGAATATTAGCGGCTTCCAAAGTCGCTGCCGCTTTACGCAATCGTTCACGCACCCTTTCCACGGCTCGCACCATCCTTTCGAGCAGGGCTTCGTCCGCGACGAGATAATCCATGAGGGCAGCTCCTGGCTTTATTCTACGCTCCAAAAACACGAGTTTCTCGTCTGGTAAGCAGCGAAACCAAAATCAGGACCGCAAATCCCAGCGGAATTGTCACAATCCCCGGCTGACTGAATGGGACGATGGCCCGCTCGGGCGGCAGACCGTAAACGTCGCGGTAACATTGCTGCGAGAGCAGAATCCAGCCCAGCGAAGCGAGCATGCCGACGAAGATCGCGGCGGTGATGCCTTGTTTCGTCGTGCCGCGCCAGAAGAGCAGCATGACGAGCGAAGGCAAGTTGGCTGAGGCGGCAACGTTGAAGGCCCAGCCGACGAGGAAGCCGACGTTGAGCTTCTGAAATAGAATTCCGAGGACGATCGCGACGAGACCGACAACGACGGCGGTGATTTTGCCCGCGCGAACTTTGCTGTGGTCGTTCATTTCGATCTGTAGAAAATTCGACATGAGATCGTGGGCCACGGCGCCGCTGGCGGCCATGATCAGGCCGCTGACGGTGCCCAGGACTGTTGTAAAAGCGATGGCGGAAATCACGGCGAACGGCAATTCGCCGAAGGAACGGGCCAACAGCGGCGCCGCCATGTTGGAATCGGCTACGTTGAGGGTGCCGCTGGTCATCGCGCCCAGACCAAGGAAGAGCGTGAGAATGTAAAAGAAACCAATGCTGGCGATGCCGACGACGGTGCTTTTACGGGCCGAGGCCTGGTCTTTGACCGTGTAATAGCGAATGAGAATATGCGGCAACGATGCGGTCCCACAGAACAGGGCAATCATGAGCGAGAGGAAATCGAGTTTATCGCCGAGCTTGGCTGAGCGGACCCCTTTGAATGTCGGACTGCCGCCGGGGACGAGCAGGTCAGCGCCGCGAACTGATTTCGGCGAGAACTTTGTTTTGGTTACGCCGTCTTCCGTGATTTTTTCCGTGGTCCACATGCGAATCGTGCTGTTTTGCAACGTACGTAAATATGCAAGCGGTCCGAGCGGACCGGTGGACGTCTTTCCATCGGGCAGTGCTTCTATGACGCCAAAACGCTGCTCATCGGCACTTGCATCAACCGACAAACCACGATTGAGAATCATCACGGTCAACGCGGCGCAGAAGATGACCAGCATGCCGCCCTTGATAAACTGGACCCAGGTCGTCGAGACCATGCCAGCGGTGACGACAATCACCGTCACAATGCTCCCAACGAGCACGACGCCCATGCTGTGCGCATTAATCGTGAAGTCTTGAATCGCTAAATCACGCAGGCCCAGCAGCGGTTTAATGAGCGAGCCAGCGCCGACCATCTGGGGAATCAAATAAAAGACGCTGACGACGAGCGTACTCACGGCGGCGGCCAGCTTAATGCCGCGACTGTTGAACTGGCTATCGAGCGCGTCGGCGAATGTGAATTTGCCCCGGCGCTTGAGCGGTTCGGCGATCACGAGCAGCGCGACGATCCAGCCGGCGAGGAAGCCGATGGAATACAAAAACCCGTCGTAGCCGTAGAACGCGATCATTCCGCAAATACCGAGAAACGATGCGGCCGAAAGATAGTCGCCGGCGAAGGCCACGCCGTTGACGAACCAGGGAATCTGGCCGTGGGCTGCGTAGTAGCCGCTGGCCGATTTGGCTTTCGCGCCCAGATAGAAGCTGATGCCGAGGACGAGTGCGACGAAGAAAGCGAAGACGGCGACGGCGATCGGAGAGGTTTCGTAGGTCATTGCTGCCCCTCTCGATCTCCGAAAATCTGAGCGTTGCGAGCACAGGCTGCCATGTAGAGCGCGGCAACGACGAGCGCGCCGAAAATCAAAGCGAGGCCGTACGTGATGGCCAAATTCACTCCGCCAATAGCCGGTCGGGCCATCGACTGTGGCGCAAACGCGGCCAGGCCCATGAAGCCGCCGTAAAAAACGAGGTAAACGAAGAAGAGCACGAGTCCGGCGCGGGCATTCGCGGCGCTGATTTCTGGATGCTCGTCGGTCGATTGCGATGCAGATTTGTTGGCATTCATAAGCTCGCCAGAATAACAGCGGTTCAGCAGGCTGTCATCACAAAATAGACGCACAGCACAGCTCAGCCTGCTCCCGCTCTTTCTCCTCTTTTGAATCCCATTCATAATCTGGCTCTTACCCGTAATCCCTCTGCTGGCCTGGCGCGGCAGACCACTCACGATTTATTCTCAATTCCCATGTTTCTTGGTTTCGGCGAAATCATGGCCCGGATTGCTCCGCCGGGCTCGCTCCGCTGGCGGCAGGCGCTGCCTGGGGCGGTTCAAGTCACTTGGGGCGGCGGGGAAGCCAATGCCTGCGCTTCGCTGGCCTTGCTTGGGCAAAAGGCGCGGTATTTGACGGCACTCCCGAAAACGCCGATTGCTGAGGCCCTGGTGGCGACTCTGCGGGGTCTTGGCGTCGATACGGACCAGACGCTGTGGCGCAAGGAAGGCCGTCTCGGGTTGTACTTTGTGGAAGGTGGCGCTAACCAGCGCGGCTCGACGGTGGTTTACGACCGTGCCCACAGCGCGATCAGCCTTGCGGAGCCGGCGGAGTTCGATTTTGCGGCTGCTCTTAAGGATGTCCATTGGCTGCATGTGACCGGAATCACTCCGGCGATTAGTGCGGCTGCTTGCCGCGCCAATCTGGCGCTTGTCAAACAAGCCAAACAAGCGGGTGTCACTGTCTCGTGCGACCTCAACTTTCGCAAAAAGCTCTGGAAGTGGGATGCGGGGAAGAAGCCAGCCGCGTTGGCCCGCGAAAAAATGACGGAGCTGCTGCCGTTTGTCGATCTGGTTATTGCCAACGAAGAGGATGCGTCCGACGTGCTCGGCATTCAGGCTGCGCATTCTGATGTGGCCGCCGGCAAAATCAACGCGGCAGCTTATACGAGTGTCGCGGAGCAAATCGTGCGTCAGTTTCCGAACGTCAAGCAGGTGGCGATCACGCTCCGGGAGAGTATTTCGGCGAATCACAACAACTGGGGCGGCATGCTCTATGTCACTGCGGACCGACAATCGCATTTCGCGCCGCTGGGTGAAAACGGCGCCTATCAACCCTACGAAATTTGCGACATCGTTGACCGCGTCGGGGCCGGAGACTCGTTTGCCGCCGGTTTGCTGTACGCAGTCAATTCCTCTCAATTCGGCGCTCCCGACAAGGCAATTGGTTTTGCTGTCGCCGCGAGTTGCCTCAAACATTCCATCCAAGGGGACTTCAATTACGTCACGCTGGACGAAATTGTGGCCCTCATTTCCGGTAACGTTTCTGGCCGGGTGCAGCGGTAGAGCTGCGCTCAAGTTTGAAGTTTTTTAATTACGACGGGCTTTGGGGATCGTTGTAAGTTGTTGGAAGCCGCGGAGTTGGGAAAGTGTCTGGGGATGGCGTCGCGCTCAAGTTGAACCGAGCGTTGGGTTTCATGCTCCACGTTTCAGGTTTCATGTGGGACCGATTGATTGCAGCGGCTGGCAGCGACAAATATGCGTTTGGAAATGTTTTTCGATGCGTGCACCAATATGTTAGATGCGACGACGAGCCAACGGTTGAGAAGCGAGATCGGTGGCGAGCAGTAGTAGGAGTTCGGGGGACGGAAAAGCGGCAGCTTCATACTCAGGCGCCTTGAAGACAGGTTCGCCGTTCATGCTCGAGGCCTCGGCTTCACCCAAACCAGGATGAGCGTTGATGAAGTTAATAATTGCGAGCACATCGTCGGCCGCGACACTATTGTCTTGGGTCGTATCGAGGAACCCGAAGGGCAGGCCAATGATGGCATTGTCGGGCACAGATCCGGAGCCTTTGGCGTTGATGTAATTGATGATGGCAATCACGTCATCGGCGACGATATGGCCATCCGGCTGGTTGTTGGGTCCGCCCCGGACGTCGTTGGCCTGGTTGGTGGTGAAGTTATGCCAGGGAAAAAGACTGCCCGGAGAGATTTTCAGCGATACATCGTTGCCGTCGCCGCCGACGTAACTGATTTTCGCCGTGTGGCCAGTGCCAAGGAAGTTTGACCCGAGATTGGCGCCTTCCGGAAGGTTTTTGAACGTGCCATCAACGGCGTCGCCCGTCGCCCCGTCACCGTCGTTCTTGATAAGGATCAGCTCGTCATTATCGTTGAGCGTCACCGTTCCGAATTTGGTAAGGTTCAGAGCGACGCCGCCGAAGCCCCCGTCAATTTCTACTGAGCCGGTCACGTTGACTTGGTCGAATTGACCGGCGCTTTTGTTGCTGATCTCGACATTGAACGTCGAGCCAGGGGCGAATGCCAACGCCCCGGTGTTCAGCACCCCGGTGGTGTCACCCGGCGCGAGGCGCGCGCCTGAAGCCAGGGTCACGGATTGATTGATAGTTCCATCGGAACCGCCCAAGATGGCGCCATCTTCCACTAAGACGAAATTGGCGTCGATTGTTCCATTTACCAGCAACCTGCCATCGGCCACAATCATTTGTCCGGCGAAGGAATTTGTCCCGCTAAGGGTCAAAGTGCCGGTGCCCTCCTTTTGGAACGTTGCAAGAGTGTTTACGCCAGTCACACTGCCAGAAAATGTTGTGTCGCCGTTGTTGCTGCCCACGCGTAGCTGGGCATTGGGTCCACTGGTTGGAAATGCAATGGAGCCGCTCCCGGCCAGACCACCCATCGTTTCACTACTAAAGAATAAATTGACCGTGGCGGGACTTTTCACCACGAGCGTGCTACTGTCCCCGATAGCACCGGGGCCCGCGAGGCTAAACGTGCCGCCGGTGAGCGTGATATTGCCCGTCCCGGCGTTAAGGCTGGTGACGTTCGTGGAGTTCTCCTCAGCGATGAACTGATTCCCATTGCCCGCGGCTGTGGTGACGGACAGCGTGTTGACATCGGTTTGAATCGAGCTCGTAGTCGAGCCGACGTTTTTTGCTAACGCGTCCAGAAGTATCAAGCTGGCCGATGCCGCGGTAATATCCGGGGACGCATCCGTGTCGGCGACCGCTCCCAGACCGACAACGAGCGCCACGCTGCCCGCACCCGCTTTCAAGTCCATCGCGTTGAGCGTGTTGAGTTCCGTAATGAACTGACTGCCGCCCCCCGCGGCTGTGTCAATGGCCAAGGAATTCAAACCGGTGAGAATCGGATTCGCTGCGCTACCCACGTTTTTGGCCGTCCCGTCGCTGAGAATAATCGTAACCTTGTCGGCGGCAATGTCATCCTCGGCGTCGAGGTCCGAAATAGAGCCCGCGGTGAGAGTCAGCGACACATCTCCGAGAACAAGGCCGATCGCATTAAGATCTAAGGCCGTTAAGCCATTAGCTTCGGTAATAAATTGATCGCCGCCATGTACCGTCGTGAGGGACAACTGATCGACGCTGGTTTGGATTGGTTTGGCGGCGCTGCCGAAGTTACGAATGACTGCGGAGTCGGTTAATGTGACCGTAGCGCTGGCTGCGGAAAGATCGACGCTGGAGTCGCTGTCGGAGATTGCGCCTAAAGCCACGACGAGCTTGATTGCGCCCGCGCCGGCATTGAGATTCAATGCCGTGAGCGGTCCCTGATTGACGACGAACTGTGAACCGCCGCCCGCGGATGTGTTGACCGACAAGCTGTCGACATTGGTTTGCAGAAAATCATTCGTGGCGCCCACGTCCTTGACGGTCAAATCGCTCAGCGTCACGGCTGCAGCGGCAGCCGAAATGTCTCGGGAGGAGTCGGCGTCCGCGATGGCGCCCGCCGTTACTGTCAGCGTGACATCCCCCGTGCCGGCGTCGAGGTCTAGGGCGGTTAACCCGTCGGTCTCCGTGATGAACTGATCGCCGCCGCCAGCGGAAGTATCCATCGTGAGGCTATTTACAGCGGTTTCAATCGGCCTTGTGGAGGAGCCAAAATCAGCCGCATTTTGATCATTCAAAGTGATGGTGGCGCTTGACCCGATGAAATCAACCAAGGTATCGCTATCTTGAATCTCGCCAGCCGTCATGTTCAACACGATGGAGCCATTGGTTGCATTGAACTGGAAATCAGTTAGCGCTTTCGCCTGCGTGATGAACTGGTTGCCGCTGCCGTTTTGACTGTTGACAGTGAGCTCGCTGACGCTCGTCCCAATCGGATTGGCAGCCGTGCCGAAATCTTTGGTGATCAAGTCAGCCACGGCAACAAAGGCGGAGGACGCGGTGATGTCGATGGCGGCGTCCGCGTCGGAAACCGCTCCAGTCTCCACGAAGAGTCTTGTATCGCCCGTGCCAGCATTGAGATTCAATGCCGTTAGGCCGTTAACTTCCGTGATAAATTGGTTGGTGTTATTGGCCGACGTGTCAGTGGTTAGCTGAGAGACGTTCGTGGTCACCGGCGCGCTGGGATTAGTTCCAATGGTCCCTCCGGCCGTGAGGCTCAGCGTCGATGCCGTAAGCTCGCCGCCGGATGGCATGGTAATCGACCCGGTGCCGGCAGCGACCGTAATGACTCCCGCGATGATATCGCCCCCCAGCGTGACATCTTGGTTGGCATCCAGGATCAGCGTGCCCTTGCTGTTCATTTGCAGGCCCGTCGCCGTGATATCCGCCTGATTCGAATTCGTTCCAGTGCCGTTTTCGATGGTCAGCGTCTTGCTCGGGTCGTTGCTGAACACGTGCGAGGTGAACCCGCTGGTTGTAATGCTTCCGGCTTCGAGCGGGATGGCAAACCCAGAACCGCTGCTCACCTTGACGTTGAGTCCGGCATTGAATGCGGTATCCATGTCCGCGAGAGACAGCTTTGCACCACTGCCCGTGGCCGTAAAAATTCTGGTCCCGGGCACCGTGATATCGTCCGTGCTGACGTTGGCCGTCGCAGCAGACGAGATTGTCAGGTTGAAGGCCAACAGATCGCGACTTTCCAGGCCCTCGACCAGCGGCCGAAAAAAACGCTTGCGACAGCGACGCGTGACACCGGCGCCTAGTGAGCGCCGACTGAGAAGACGGCGGAGAAGAATGGTGAGCATGATCGAGCCCTCGTTATTAGTCATGTTGTTTTGGAATTTAAGATTTCAGATTTGAAATTTCAGATTTCAGAATTGAAATTGAGTTGCTTTAGCGCGCACGTTGAGCGCGACGGGCCGTTCCCCGTTTCATTTGTGGGTCACCGTTCCTCGGTCCCAGCATCCGAGAACTGGGCCACGTTACTGCGAGATTCCCTGCTCGCTACCGTCGCCGCGGAGAGATGATCCCTCCGGTTCTGCGCTCACTGGGCGGAGTCGAGGGTCCCCGCCCAACAAACTTGTTGGTCATTGGTTCTTGGTCATTTGGTGATTGGTTTTGGGCGTTGAGTCCCAGATCTTCACTGTGCCGTCGTAGCTCGCGGTGGCCAGTCGCCAACCGTCGGGACTGAACGTAACTCCCCACACCGGCTGCGAATGGCCACGGAGCGTAATCAGTTCAGCGCCCGTCGCCGCGTCCCAGATTCGCGAGGTGCCGTCGTAACTGACGGTTGCAATTCGCCGGCCGTCAGGGCTGTAAGCCAGCGCGTTTAAGGGCGTAGTCAAAACGGGAAGCGACCGCAGCTCCTGACCACTCGCGATATCCCAAATCTTGAGGCAGGAAGGCAAGGTACTGCCGACGGAGGAAAGATGCTTGCCATCGGGACTGAACGCCACGTCGTAAACGCGAGAGTTATGGCCGGTGAACGTCCGCAGGGTCTCACCCGTGGCGGCGTCCCAGAGCTTTACCGTCTTGTCGTAGCTGGATGAGGCAAGTTGCTGGCCATTGGGACTAAACGCAATTCCAACAACCTCTTGTGTATGCCCGGTAAGAGTGCGGACTTCCTCGCCGGCGGCAACGTCCCAGAGCTTGACCGTGTTGTCGTGACTCGACGACGCCAGTAACGAGCCGCTCGGGCTGAACGCAACTCGGCGAACGGTCCGACTGTGTCCGCGGAGCGTATACAACTCCGAGCCCGACGTTGCATCCCAGATTTTCACGTCAGCCGGGTCTGGATCGCCGCGACGCCCGACGGCCGAGGCGACTTTTGTGCCGTCCGGGCTGAAAGCCACGCCCCACACGCCCCAAGCATGTCCGCCGAGCGCGAGCAATTCTTGCCCAGTCATGGAGTCCCAAATTCTGACTGTTCTATCACCACCGGCCGTTGCCAGGCGATTGCCATCGGGACTAAAGACGGCCTGATGCACTACATCGTTGCCAACCAGAATTGTCTTGGCTTCATGGCTAGTCGTCGCATCCCAGACTTTCGCCGTTCGATCGTAGCCGGCCGATATCAGACGTTTTCCACCGTCAGTAAAGGCAACATGCTCGACCCAATGCTTGTGGCCGCGGAAAGTGCGTTGTTCCTGGCCAGTGGCGACGTCCCACAGCTTGACCGTTTGATCGTAACTGGCCGTCGCGAGCGATTTGCCGTCGGGACCGAAGGCGACTCCATATACATAGTGCTTGTGACCGCGCAGGATTTGGATTTCTTCACGGGATTCGAGATCCCAAACTCGCGCCGTCCAATCGGCGCCACCCGCGGCGACAAATTTTCCGCTCGAATCGAACGCCAGCGAAGTCACATACTTCGGATGCCCGCCAAGCGACGTAACAGCTTGACCCGTGTTCGCGTCCCAAATTCGCACCGCCGTATCGTCACCGGCCGACGCGATGCGCTGGCCGTCCGGACTGAAAACAACTGCGCGGATCGCCGCCGTGTGGCCGGCCAGATCGAATCGCTCCTCGCCGCTGGCCGTATCCCACAGCTTGACCTTTTGATCCTCTCCGGCCGAAGCAATTGCCCTGCCGCGTGGACTGAAGGCGACCGACCGAACGAGGCTCTTATGACCGGTGAATGAACGGATATTGGCGAACGTTTGAGCATCCCACAATTTGACCACTTGATCGCCGCAAGTAGCGAGCTGATTGCCATCGGGACTGAACGAGATTCCAGCTACGAGACGCGCATGAGCAGCGATTTTCACAATCTGACGGCCCGTTCGTGAGTCCCAAATCGTCACTGCGCCGACGCCGCCTGTGGCCACGCGCTCACCGTCCGCGCTCACGGCCAGGCTGTGAACAGGATGGTTTGTCTGCCGCAGCGAAAGCTCCTCGGAATGGCACAGCCGCTTGAGGTAATTCCATTCCCAATGCCGGAATTCCTGCGGACATTCGTCCAGCAATCGTTCGGCCTGTCCCACATCGTTGGCCAGCCAAAAGCTGCTGTCCGCGAGCGCGATACTGTTGTAATAGGACGTCTGGCGCTCGCGAGTAAGCGTCTGCCGCTCGCGATTGAGCGCGACCTGGGTTTCCTCCTGTCTTTGTTGAACTTGAACGTAGGCGATCGCCAGAGTTGCGACGGAGGCGGCCAGCGCCGCGGCGACGATCGCGAGTGTCGTCAGTGCACGGCTGTTGCGGCGAGCGAATTTCCTAAACTTGTAGAGAGCCGACGGCGGGCAGGCCAAGACCGGCTCATCGTGGAGAAAGCGCCGGACGTCGTCGGCGAAACCGGCCGCCGATTCGTAACGGCGATTGCGATCCTTTTCCAGCGCTTTCGCAACAATCCAATCCAACTCGTTCCAGCGCGGAGCGCGAAGTGCCGAGCGCGGAGCAGATGACACCTTGTTCCGCGTCCCGCGTTCCGCGTTCCGCGTTTTCGCGATTCTCGCACTCACCGTTTCCGGCTCAACTTCGCGGATAATGCGCCGCATTTCGTCGAAGCCGGCGTCGGCAAGCGTTTTTTTATCAAATGGAGTGGCGCCGGTGAGCAGCTCATAAAGCAAAACGCCGAGGGAATAGATGTCGCTGCGAGTGTCGATATCCAGGCCGCTCATTTCGGCCTGCTCAGGACTCATATAGAGCGGAGTGCCGATCATCTGCGCAAAGCCGGTAAACAGCGTCTTGTCGGTCAAGCCCGGCGGGCCCTCGCCGCCGCCCGAAGCTTGGGCAAGGGCCTTGGCGACGCCGAAGTCGATCACCTTCACGACCGGAACGCCGTCGTGTAACGTGACCAGCATGTTGCTGGGTTTCAGGTCACGATGGATGATGCCTTTCTGATGGGCGTGATGGACGGCGCGGCAGACATCAACAAACAGTTCGAGGCGTTGCTGCGTATCGGTTTGCCCGCGCTGGCAATATTCCGTGATCGGAATCCCGCGGACGAGTTCCATCACGAAATAGGGACGGCCGCTTTCGGTTGTGCCTGCATCCAGGACTTTCGCGATATTCGGATGATCCATCCGGGCGAGCGCTTGCCGTTCGGCTTCGAAACGGGCAATTACGTGCCGAGTGTCCATCCCCGGCTTGATCACCTTCAGGGCAACTTTGCGTTGGACCGGCGTGATCTGCTGCGCCATGAAAACAACGCCCATTCCGCCTTCGCCAATTTGTTCGAGCAGTTTGTAGCCGCCGATCTGGGCTCCGGGATGCTCCGGAGGTGATCGAACAGCGAGATCGGCGCCCTCGGCCGGGCGCTCGAGAAACCCGCCAACTTTCGGATAGGCGGCTAACATTTCGTCGAGGAGCCGCCGCAATTGAGCGTCGCCGTTGCAGGCCCGGTCGAGATAGATCGCGCGGTCGGCGTCCGATGTGATTTCCAGCGCCTCCCAGAAGATGAATTCGGTTTCTTTGGCGGCGCTTGCCATTGGCATTCTCTCAGCTCCACAATTAGAAGCGAGAAACAGCCATCGCGCGCCTCACAGTTGCTGCAAGATTTGGCTACTGCCCGCCGGAGTTGCTGGCCCGGGTAATTTCGCAATACAGCCAGGTCTTCGCGTAATCCCAATGTCTGGCAGCGGTTGCGCGCGACAGTCCCAGTGCCTCAGCCGTTTCCTCCAAGGTCAGTCCGGCAAAATAGCGTAATTTGACGAGCTCGGCTTTTTGCGGATCGTGCTGGGTCAGTTTGTCGAGAGCCTCGTCGATTGCCAGGACGTCGTCGAGGGCCATCGCTACCGGTGCGGTGATCTGCTCCAGATCGGCTTGCTGCCGTGTCGCGCCGTGCTCGATTGTTTGTTTGCGCCGGGCGTTATCGACCAATACCCACCGCATCGCCTCTGCCGCGGCCCGAAAGAAATGTGTCCGCCCCGTCCAATGCGGCGTTTGCTCTCCCTTCACGAGCCGCACGTAGGCTTCGTGTACCAGCGCCGTTGCTTCCAAAGTCTGGCCAGGGTTCTCGCGAATCAGTTTGGCAGCCGCGAGCTGCCGCAATTCGTCATATACGAGTGGCAACAACTGTTCGGCAGCTTGGGATTCGCCGCGCTCGATCTGAGTCAGAATTTGCGTGACTTCGGACATGACTGAAGACCAAATAAGGCAAAACCGGCAGACACGCGCATTCAACCATCGTACTCTCAGCCTTTAATGGTCGTCATGTGAATTTTTCGTGCCTCTATTGATGTCGCAAATGTCACGGGGTTCTCTCCGGGCCGCATTTTCGCCACAGATCGACCATGGCAAACAGCGGATTGTGGCCCAGATAGTCGCGGCAGGGGATGCGGCGGCCCGTCGGCTTACGAAACAGCGATTCTTGATCGCCGAGTCGCGGATGATAGAACTCCCAAATCGTCCCGGTGCGTTGAAATTGTTTAGCGGTTGAGTCCAGCGCCGCTTCGAGGAGTTGCCGGGCAGCAGCGGCACGACCATATCGCGCACAACCTCGCGCCGCCCAATACGTCATGCAGTTCCAGGCCGGGCCGCGCCACATTCGCAGCTCAAATCTGGGATCGTTGAGCGCGACAGTCGTAATTGGATGTGGAGCACAAAATTCTTTGGAATTCAGCAAGTGCTCATCGATGACGCGGAGCGCTTGTTCTTTCGTTGCCGCCCCTGCAACCACCGGCCACATGCCCTCGAAAGCCAAATGTCGGGCGTCGGCGCGGCGAACCGTCCAGGCGTCGTAGAAGAATCCGGTCTCCGCGTCCCACAGCTCATTTTGGATCAGTTGCTGAAGCGCAAGGGCTTTATCGCGCCAAACATTCGCCGGCTGGCCTGACTTCTCGCTCCATCGCGCGGCGTGTTCATAGGCCAGAAAAAGATGGGAGCACGCATCGATACAGGCGGCCGGCCCCTCAGGTCGCAGCTGATACCGAATTCCTTCGTCCATGCCGCTTTCCCATGTGTCCTGAAGAATGTCGAGATAGTAAAAGCCGCCGTCCGGGGCGGAGCGTTTAGACTCGAACCAGCCGATCTGTCGCGTTAAGGCTGCAAGACATTCCGCTAGAAAGCTTGTGTCGCCTGTGACCTCGACATAAGCATCGGCGGACACCGGCCAGAGCGGCGGAAAGCTCTTGAAGTTTTTCCATGACGCTTTTCCGGCGGCGTCGAAATTGATTACGCCGGGTACGAGACCATCCGCCTGCTGTCCCGCGAGCTCATTGCGAATCTGGTTGCGAGCGTGAGTTGGCGCGGCCCGCACGGTATCGAGGCGCTCATGGGTGAGATCGAAGTGGCCAAACGCCTGCCCGCCCTGATAGCCCGGCCCGATATCTTCGAAGGAGTAGGGAAAATGTGCCTGCGGCGGATGAACGCTCCGTCCATGCAGCTCCGCCAAATAGAGCAGCATGGGCTGCCAGTTAGCTCTCCCCGGATCTTGGGCCTCGCGAACCAGTGCGTCGCGGAGCGCTTCGCCGTCCCTGGTGGCCGACAGGACACTCTTGGGAAGTGCAGCAGCATATGCCAATAAGCTGGGCGTGAACAAGCGACGTGAGAGACGCATCGATTTTCTCCGTCGGAGACGTCATTCTCTTGCGAATTGTATAGACAGGAGCCTGTTCAGAAATCAATGTCGTTCGATAAGCCGCTGGCAGCGAGGTCGGCGGATTGCCTGTGGCTGCTCGGACCTGCGACGGCGTTTTCTTTCGGCGGTAACCTTTATCCGGCTGCCTGGCCTTACGCTTTGCGCCGTCCGCACAGCTTGGCACGGCGCGGCGACCGCGCTACGACGCAAACTTTAGGTGACTTGCAGAACAGGGCCGAAAAGCCACATTTTCCTAAGCTATATTGGGCTGCCGACC
>JADMIO010787604.1_pt1 | contig 32887 bp, 31 predicted proteins | sample 8958161 | NCBI WGS metagenome assembly JADMIO01 (sample SAMN16585339, study PRJNA669376) | soil metagenome | isolation source: Crop rotation soil | place: USA: Cullars Rotation, Alabama | collected 2011
CTTTCCCGTCGCGCTGAAGCGCTCGTCCTCGGCCCAGCGGCGCAGCAGGTAGTCGTCGGGCTCGTCGGCCAGCGAAGCGATAGTCGGCCTCCACAGCGGCGCCCAGCGCGCGGCGAGCGGCAGATTGACGTAGACCCCGCTCGCCGGCGCCGGCTCGACCGCGACCTGCCGCCAATCCGCGCCGAGCTCGATCGCGACGATCTGCGGCAGCAGCGTGGTCACTCCCTGGCCCATCTCGAGCTGGGGCACGGCCACGGTGACCACGCCGTCGCGCCCGATCTTGAGCCAGGCGTTGAACGCCGTCTCGCCGCGTCCCGGCGCGAGCGGGACCTCGAAGCTGCGCGGGACCAGCGCCCAGGCGACGAGCAGTCCGCCGCCGACCGCCGCGCCCGCAAGCAGGCCGCGTCGCGAGACATTGAACCGGCTCAGGCGCCCGTCCTCATTGCTGGTCGAGCCACTCGCCGAGCCGCGCGGCGATCGCCGCGAACGGCTCGCCTTCGGGCCGGTCGCCCCCCGCGGGCGGCTGGCCCACGTCGCTGGCGATGCGGATCGCCATCGCCAGCGGGATGCGCCCGAGGAACGGCGCGCCGAGCGCGTGCGCCGCGGCCTCCGCGCCGCCCGAGCCGAACGGATCGCTCGGCTGGCCGCAATGCGGGCAGAGATACCCGGCCATGTTCTCGACGATCCCGACGATCGGCACGTCCGCCTGGCGGAACAGGTCGAGCGCGCGGGTGGCGTCGATCAGCGCGAGATCCTGCGGAGTCGAGACGACGATCGCGCCGGCGGGCTTGAACTTCTGCAGCATCGTCAGCTGGACGTCGCCGGTCCCCGGCGGCAGATCGACGAGCAGGAGCTCGGCGTCGTCCCACTGCGCGTCCATCAGCTGGCCGAGCGCGCTCCCGGTCATCGGCCCGCGCCAGGCGATCGCCTTCCCGGGCGCGACGAGCTGGCCCATCGACAGCAGCCGCACACCGTGCGGGCTTGCGACCGGGATCAGCTGCTGGCCCTCGGCGGTCGGGCGCTCGTTCGCGGCGTCGAGCAGCATCGGCTGGGAGGGACCGTAGATGTCGGCGTCGACCACTCCGACCTTGCGCCCGCCGCGCGCGAGCGCGACCGCGAGATTGGCGGTCAAGGTCGACTTGCCGACCCCGCCCTTGCCCGAGCCGACCACGACGATCTGCCGCCGGACCTTGTCCGCCATGAGCGCCACGCGCACTTCCGCCACGCCTTCGATCGCCCCGACAGCCTGCTCGAGCTCGCGTTGGAGCGCCGCCGCCTCGGCCCGGCCGAGCGCGGTCGCGTCGGCCACCAGCGTCGCCACCCCATCGGCGAAGCGGACCGAACGGATGCGCGGGGCGATGTGGGAGGGAAGCTGCTGTTCTATTTCGGCCGATGTGGTCATCGACGGCCTGCTAGCGCGTATGTCCGGCAGGTGCAGCGAAAATGTCCGCGCGCCCCTGTTTTTTGCAGGCCGGACGCCTATAAACGGCTCTATGGAACGATTGGGCGGGTTGATCGAAAGGATCGCACTGGCGATGGCCGGCAAGCGCAGCCCCTGGGGGAAGCCGACCGGTGACAACGACGGCTCCGGAGGCGACGGGCCCGAGGACGAAGGCGAGGAAACGCCGCCGACCGGCGAGGAAGCCCCGAAGGGCCCGCGCAACCCGTGGCTGCCCGGCGGCGGCTCGGAGGAGCGCCCGCGGCGCTCGGCCAACATCGAGGACATCTTCAAGCATCGCGGCCCCGAAGGGCCGCGCCGGCTAAGAGGCGGCGGAGGCGGGCCCGGCTTCCGCCTGCCCGAACGCCCGGGCGGCGGGAGCTGGATCCCGGTGGTGATCGGCCTGCTCGTGCTGGCGTGGCTGGGGTTCGGCACCGTGCACTTCATCCAGCCGCGCGAGCAGGGCGTGGTCACGACTTTCGGCAAGTATTCGCGGACGCTGCAGCCGGGCACGAACATGACGCTGCCGTGGCCGTTCCAGAATGTCGACGTCGAGAACGTCAGCCAGATCCGGCTCGAGCGCATCCCGGAAGGCGGCGCCGAGAAGCTGATCCTCACCAGCGACCAGAACCTCGTCGACCTCAGCTACCTGATCCGCTGGAGCATCAAGGACCTCAAGCAGTACCGCTTCCAGCTTGCCGATCCGGACGAGACGCTGCGCGAGGTGGCCGAGGCGGCGATGCGCGCGTCGGTCGCCGAGCACGACCTCGACAGGGTGCTCTCGGGCGCAGGCCGGGCCGACATCGAGCAGGCGGTGCGCACGCGGATGCAGGCGATCCTCGACGCCTACCGCTCGGGGATCGCGGTGCAGGGCATCGACATCCAGAAGACCGATCCGCCCGAGCAGGTCGTCGAGGCGTTCAAGGACGTCTCCGCCGCGCAGCAGGACGCCGACGCCTCGGTCAACGTCGCGCGCACTTACGCCCAGCGGCTCCTCGCGCAGGCGCAGGGCGAGGCCACGGCGTTCGACAAGATCTACACGCAGTACAAGCTCGCGCCCGAGGTCACGCGCCGCCGCCTGTACTACGAGACGATGGAGAGCGTGCTGTCCAAGACCGACAAGACGGTGGTCGAATCCGGCGGCGGGGTGACACCCTACCTGCCGCTCCCCGAGCTGCGCCGCCGCGCGCAGGAACCCGCGCCCCCGGGAGGGCAGTGAGCGATGCTGGCGGTCTGGGAAAACCACAAGCTGACGATCCTCGCGCTCGCGGCGCTCGCGATCCTCGCGCTGCTCAGCGTCAGGATCGTCCCCGAGACGCAGCAAGGCGTGGTCATCCGCACCGGCGAGCCGGTCAGGACTGTCAACGTGTTCAGGCCGAACGTGCCCTACGGCGAGACGGGCGCCGGGCTGGTGCCGGTCATCCCGCTGTTCGAGCGGCTGCAGCTGATCGACCGGCGCGTGCTCGACCTCGACATGGAACCGCAGCAGGTGCTGTCGAGCGACCAGCAGCGGCTGCAGGTCGACGCTTACGCACGCTTCCGCATCATCGATCCGGTGCGCATGGTGCGCAACGCGGGCAGCGAAGAGAACGTCGAGGCACAGCTCAAGCCGATCCTGAGCTCGGTGCTGCGCCAGGAGCTCGGCCGGCGGACCTTCGCCTCGATGCTCACCGCCGAGCGCGGCACGGCGATGACCAACATCCGCAAGACGCTCGACCGGCAGGCGCGGCAGTACGGCGCGCAAGTGATCGACGTGCGCATCAAGCGCACCGACCTGCCCGACGGCACCCCGCTCGTCGCGGCCTACGCCCGGATGAAGACCGACCGCGAGCAGGAAGCCGCGACGATCCGCGCCGGCGGGTCCAAGAACGCGCAGATCATCCGCGCCGAGGCCGAGGCCCAGGCCGCGCAGATCTACGCCGCGGCCTACGGCAAGGACCCCGAGTTCTACGACTTCTATCGCGCGATGGAGAGCTATCGCCGGACCTTTGAAACCGGAACCGGTGACAGCTCGTTCATTCTGTCGCCCGACAACGCATATTTGCGCCAATTCCGCGGCACCGGCCGCTGAGGCGTTAAACTGGCATTCAGCCCCGCGGGCGTGAATCCGCCGCGGGACTGAAGCATCGGCGCCGCAAGGCGCGAGAACAAAGGAACTGAAGGACGTGAAGCCCGTGCGCTACTCCTACGGCATTACCGCAGCCCTGCTGGCAGGCGGGGCGGCCCTCTCCCTTGCAACCGGCGTTCCCGCCGGGGCCCAGGTCGCCCAGAACGACGCGCGCGAGATGCGCGGCGTCGTCCCGCGCGCCGGCGCGCCCGAGAGCTTCGCCGAGCTCACCGAGCAGCTCGCCCCGGCGGTGGTCAACATCTCGACCCGCCAGCGGATCCAGGTCGACAACAGCAACCCCTTCGCCGGCACCCCGTTCGCCGACCTGTTCGGCAACCAGCAGGGCCGCGGCGGCTCGCAGCAGCAGCCGACCACGCGCGAGGCGCAGTCGCTCGGCTCGGGCTTCATCGTCTCGGCCGACGGCTACGTCGTCACCAACAACCACGTGATCCAGCCCGAGGGCAGCGCCGAGCTCGAGGAAGTCACGGTGACGATGCCCGACGGCACCGAGTTCCCGGCCACGGTCGTCGGCAGCGACACCGCCTCGGACCTCGCGGTGCTCAAGATCAGCCGCAGCGAGCCGTTCCCGTTCGTCCATTTCGGCAACTCGAAGGACGCGCGTGTCGGTGACTGGGTCATCGCGATCGGCAATCCGTTCGGCCTCGGCGGCACGGTGACCTCGGGCATCGTCTCGGCGGTGCTGCGCACGACCGGCGGCGGCGGCGCCTACGACCGCTACATCCAGACCGACGCGAGCATCAACCGCGGCAACTCGGGCGGCCCGCTGTTCGACATGCAGGGCAACGTGATCGGCATCAACAATGCGATCTTCTCGCCCTCGGGCGGCAGCGTCGGCATCGGCTTCGCAATTCCCGCGGAGACCGCCGAGCCGATCGTGCAGAAGCTCATCAACGGCGAGGAAATCCTGCGCGGATACCTCGGCGTGCGCATCCAGCCGATGAACGACGACCTCGCCGAAGCGCTCGGCATCGCCGCCAACCGCGGCGAGTTCATCCAGTCGGTCCAGCCCGGCGAACCTGCCGATACCGCGGGCCTCCAGGCCGGCGACGTCGTGCTCAAGGTCGACGGCAAGGAAGTCACCCCCGACCAGACGCTGTCGTTCATCGTCGCCAACATCGAGCCGGGTAAGCGCATCCAGCTCGAGGTCATCCGCGACGGCGAGCACCGCACCCTGCCCGTCACGGTCGGCCGGCGGCCGAGCGAGGAAGAGCTCGCCGCGCAGCTCGTCGACCCGCAGTCGGGCGTGCCGACGCAGCGGCCCGGCAAGGAGGTCGAGAGCACGCTGCCGCAGACGCTCGGCATGCAGGTCACGCCGCTCACGCCGCAGATCGGCTCGCAGCTCGGCATCGACAGCGGCACCCAGGGCGTCGTCATCACCGACATCGATCCGAACTCCGACGCGGGCGCCAAGGGCGTCGCGCCGGGCTGGGTGATCCTCAGCGCGAACGGCCGCACCACGGCGAGCGCCGCCGATCTCGAAGCGGCGGTCAGCGCGGCCAAGGCTGCCGGACGCGACGCGGTGCTGCTGCGGGTCCGCCCGCGCAACGGCCCGGCTGTCTCTGTCCCGATCCGCCTGCGGTAAACGGACAGCGCCCTCATCCAACTGCGGCTAGGCAGCAAGCTGCCAAGCCTCCCTATCCTTCTCCCGTCAACGGGAGAAGGATAGGGAGCGGGCCTGGCTCTTCTCCCGTTGACGGGAGAAGGATAGCGCAGCTTGCCAGCTTGCTGGCCAGCGAAGCTTGGATGAGGGTTCGCCCTAGCGCGCCGGGCCCTGGTCGGCCCCCGTCGCCTTGTCGAGGAACTCGTCGCTGGCTGCCTGCGGGGCGTCGCGCGCCGGGGTCGGCGCCGGCGCTCGCGGATCGGGTCGTCGTGGAGGCTCGGCGGGCAGCTCCTCGCCTTCTGGCGGGAGCGCAGCGCGGCGCGGGTCGGTCTTGGTCGGCTCGATCAGATTGCCCTGCTCGTCGACGTAGTAATAGTCGTCGCCCGGTTCGCCATACATCCACTCCTCGTCGGGCTCTTCCTGCCAGTCGGGCAGCTTGACCTCGGTCTGGAACTCGACGACCGCGCGCCCGCGGACCGCGTAGCGCATGTAGTCGGCGAACGCGCGCGCGGGCGCGGTGCCGCCCTGCAGCCCCGGCACCGCCTTGGCGTCGTCGCGGCCCATCCACACGCCGGTGGTCACCCCGCTGGAAAAGCCCACGAACCAGCCGTCCTTGTTCGAGCTCGTGGTCCCGGTCTTGCCCGCGACCGGGCGGCCGATCTGCGCCGCGCGGCCGGTGCCGGTGTTGACCGCGGTCTGCAAGAGGTCGGTGATCCCCGCAGCGACGTAGGCCGGCACGAGCTGGTAGCCCTGCGGCTCCTCGTGCTTGTAGAGCACCTGCCCGTCGGAGGTGACCACGCGGGTGATGCCGTAAGGTTCGATCGAGCGGCCGCCGGCCGAGACCGCCGCGAACGCGCGCGTCATGTCGATCACGCGCACCTCGGAGCTGCCGAGCACCATCGAGGGGTTGGTGTTGATCGGCGTGGTGATGCCGAAGCGCCGCGCCATTCCCGCCACGCTCGAGAAGCCGACCTCGTTGCCGAGCTGCGCGGCGACGGTGTTGATCGAATAGGCGAACGCGGTGCGCACGTTGGTCTCGCCGGCGAACCGGCCGCTCGAGTTGCGCGGGCTCCAGCCGCCGATCGTCACCGGCTCGTCGATCACCCGGTCGTCGGGCGTGTACCCGGCCTCGAGCGCCGCAAGGTACACGAACAGCTTCCACGCCGAGCCCGGCTGACGCATCGCCTCGGTCGCGCGGTTGTAGCTCGACTGGACGTAGTCCTTGCCCCCGACCAGCGCGAGGATCGCCCCGTCGCTGTCGAGGCTGACGAGCGCGCCCTGCGCGCCGCCAGGGGCGTTGGCCCTGACCGCGTCGGTCGCCGCGCGCTGCATGCCGAGGTCGAGCGTGGTCCAGACCTCGATCGGCTCGCGGCCGGTGTTGTTGGGCAGCAAAAGGTCGAGCTGCGGCAGCACGTAGTCGGTGAAGTAGCGCGCCGAGTTCTGCCCTTCCTCGCGCGCGAGCTTGACCGCCGAGATGTCGACCGCGGCGGCCTCCTCGGGGTCGAGCGCGCCGTACTTGCGCATCTGGTCGAGCACGACGTTGGCGCGGCCGACCGCGGCGTCGACGTCGGCGGTCGGCGAATAGCGGCTCGGCGCCTTGACCATCCCGGCGATGATCGCCGCCTCGGCGGTCGAGAGCTCGCGCGCCGAGTGGCTGAAGAACTTGCGGCTCGCCGAATCGATGCCGTAGGCGCCACCGCCGAAATAGACCTTGTTGAGGTAGAGCTCGAGGATCTGCTGCTTCGAGAACTTCCACTCGAGCGCCATCGCCAGCACCGCCTCGCGCAGCTTGCGGTCAAACGTCCGGTTCGAGTTGAGGAACACGTTGCGCGCGAGCTGCTGGGTGATCGTCGAGGTCGCGCGGATCGGCTCGTCCTGGGTGACCGAGACGTAGAGCGCGCGCGCCAGGCCGAGCGGGTCGACGCCGAAGTGCGAGTAGAACCGCCGGTCCTCGACCGCGACCATCGCGTCCTTCATCACCTGTGGGATCTCGTCCGAATGGAGCCACTGGCCGTAGCTCGGCCCGAGCGCGACGATCTCGGTCCCGTCGCGCGCCTTGACGATGATCGTCTGCCCGACCTGGCTGCTCATCAGCGTCGCGTAGCCGGGCATGTTGCGCGCGGCGAAATAGACCGAGGTGGCGAGCGCGAGCAGCAGCAGCGCGGCGAGCGCGCCGCCCCATACGAACAGCCGCTTGAGCCACACCCGCCAGCGCGGCGGCGGGGGCGGCGGCGGGCCTCCCCGGCGCGCGGCCTTGGTCCGGTTACGGGTTCGCGTGCCCCGCTTCTCTATGGCCATCGGGCGTTCGTCATCCTGCAGCGCGGCCTGCGCCGTCCTCCCATTCCGCGCCCGAGTGCATAAGGCAATCGGAACGCAGCGTTAACGCGCGAGGGGCGCGCGCGGCTCAGTTATCCTCCGGCTTGAAGTCGAGCGCGGCGCTGTTGATGCAATAGCGCAGCCCGCCCTCGTCGGACGGACCGTCGGGAAACACGTGCCCGAGATGCCCGGCGCAGCGCGAGCAGACCACTTCGGTGCGCACCATGCCGAGCGAGACGTCGCGATGCTCGTCGACCGCGTCGGCGCCGGCGGGCCGCACGAAGCTCGGCCAGCCCGAGCCGCTGTCGAACTTGTCACCGCTTTCGAACAGCGGCTGCCCGCACCCGGCGCAGACGTACTCGCCCGCGGCCTTGTTCTTCTCGTACTTGCCGGTGAACGCGCGCTCGGTGCCGGCCTCGCGCAACACGCGATACTGCTCGGGCGTCAGCTTCGCGCGCCACTCGGCATCGGTCAGGTGCATCTTCTCGGGCATCGGGGTCTCCTTTTCGTAAGATATGGGAAACGGGAAGCTTTCTAAAAGCCTGCGAGATCAGGTTCACGAGGGGACGAGCGGCGTGAGAATATGGGTGTCCATACTTGCGCCTTTGGCGCTGGCCGGATGCGAAAAGGCGGAATCGCCGGCTGCCGAGAAGCCCTCGCAGGACTGGCCCGAAATTTTCACGCTGTCGTGCACTACAGCCTTCGGCCAGGGATGGCCTCCTGACTTCCAGGCCTCGATAGATCTGAAGCAAGGCCGATACTCGTCCGATTACCCCCGGCTCGGCGAAGGCAGGATCGTTCGGGTCAGTGGCCCGGTCATCGTCCTAGCGGAGTGGACGATCCCCAAGGGAATCGACAACAATCCGGAGCACTTCACCGTCAGCTTCGACCGGGAAACCGGGCTCCTCAGCCGCGCTCATGATTATTCCGCCTTCATGCCCGGAACCGACGTTCGTACGTCGCGGTGCGAGGTGCGAGCGCTACCGCGCCAAGGCAGATCAACCGATCCTCAAGCGGACGCACCCGCCCAGCAACCGGTCGGTGTGAAGGACACGAGCACGATGACGAAGTTCAGACCTCTCGTGACGAATTTTCAAGCGAAGGCCGCGAACTGCGCCCTGTCCGTCTTCTTCGGCAGCATCGGAACCGGAACGGACGCCACGACGAGGCGTCAGGTCGACGTGCTGCTCGAGCAGGATCCTGCCGTTGTCGAGGTGCAACCCTATCTGCGCGGCCGTGAAGGAGAAACCGAGCTTTGCGTCCGTCTCCGCGACGACGGCGAGATCCGGCGCCTGTTCGGCGCGCTCAAGGCCGTTTCCTCGCAAGGCTACCTGGTCTCGATCCGCAGCCGGACCGGCGACGAGTTCCGGAGCGTCGGCTCAGCAAGGCCCTAGCGACGGATTACGCGTTCACGTCCGCATAGTGCGCCGGGGGCGGAATCCCCTCCATCTTCTCGGTCAGCAGCGGGCGGAAGCTCGGGCGGCTCTTCATCACCCGGTACCAGCCGTGCGCCTCGTCGTGGCCGCTCCAGTCGATCCCGCCGAGATAGTCGGCGACCGAGATCTGCGCCGCGGCGGCGAAGTCTGCGAGGCTCATCTGCGCGCCGGCGAGCCAGCGGCGGTTGTTGATCAGCCAGTCGATCGTGTCGAGGTGTTCGTGCGCGAGCCGCATCGCGTTGCGCAGCGCGCTCGAATCGGGCGGCTGGCGCAGCACGAGCCGCTTGCGCATCTTCTCGTTCATGAGCGGCTGGGTGACGTCGGCGTAGAAGATCTCGTCGAACTGCGCGGTCAGCTTGCGGATCTCGGCGCGCCCGGCGGCGGTGCCGAGGATCAGCGGGCTCTTGTCGACGGTCTCCTCGAAGTACTCGCAGATCGCCTGGCTATCGACCAGCGTGAGGTTCTTCTCCTTGAGCGCAAGCACCGGGGTGCGACCCGCCGGGTTCGCCTGGTAGAACTCGTCGCTCCCGTCCCACGGATATTCACGACGCAGTTCATAACCGACGCCCTTCTCGCTGAGCGCGAGCCGGACCTTGCGGCTGAACGGGCATAGGGGGAAAAAGTACAGCTGCCACATCGGCTCCGGCCATGCCGCATGGCGCGGCCGGCGTCTACAGCCCGGCGAGATCAGCGGTAGTCGGGTGGAACCGCGCTCTCGAGGCGCTCGCGCAGCAGCGGCGCCATCTGCTCGAACGCGTCGGCCATCGCCGCCATCGCGCTCATCATCTGCGGCAGCCGTGCGGCAAGCTCATGCGGCGCACCGGCGGCCTCGGGGCCCGCGAGATCGCCGACGGTTGCGTTCTCGTCGACCGCGTCGGGGTCCTCGCCGGCCATCGTCGCCGCGGCGCGCAGAAACGGCGCCGCAGGCATCTCGAGCAGGAGGTTGGCCATCGTCTCGGCCATCCGGGCCAACTCCGCCTGCCTCTCGGGGTCCGCCAGCTCCCTCGAAAGATCGGGGGCCTGATCGGGCGCACCGTTGTCGGCCTCCGCCGCGAGCGAGGGCACAGGCGCCAGCAGGCAGGCGGCTACAAAAGACATGAGGGCAGGACGCATAGACCGGTCTCCTCTGCGGAACCGAGCGGCACGATCTGGCAGCCTCCGCCTGAAGGCAGGCTGAATTCCTAGAGCCCGGACGCCTCGAGCGCCGAGAGGCACGGCTCCATCAGCGCGGCGATGTATTCCTCGCGGTCGGGCGCCTCCGCCGCGGCCTTCTGCAGCGATTCGGTCTCGGTGCGCATGCTCGCCTCGACCTGCTCGCGCGAGAGCTGGAGGTCGTCCATCAGTCGCGCGCCCGTGCGCGCGAAATACTCGCGGCCGCGCTCGGCGAGCGGCGGGTAGGCGAGCGCGGTGGCGACGCCGCGCTGCTGCTCGCCGGCCACGATCGCGAACGCCGCCGAGCAGCGCATCTGCATCCGGTGCTCGAGCGTGAAGTGAGGCGGCCCCTGTGCAGCGGCGGGAAACGCGAGGACAGCGGCGGAGAACGCCGTCATGCCTCTCCCCACCCCACTCCTCGTCATTGCGAGGAGCGCAGCGACGAAGCAACTCAGGACGGCGCGAACCGCACTGGGTTGCTTCGCTTCGCTCGCAATGACGAACGTCCGGGTTCGATCGGTTGGTTCGGTCATCGTGAGCGCTCTAGTTGAGTCATCCTGAACGCGAGCCGTCACCCGAGCGTCTTCGCTTTCCGGCGCGTCTCGGCGAAGGCCTCGCGGCGGATCTTCTCGAATGCGACGCGCTTGTCGTGGCCTTCGTCGGCCGGATAGTCGCGGTAGTCGGCGAGGGTCTCGTCCATGATCTCGCGCACCTCGTCCTTGTGGTCCGGGTGCGTGAAGATGTTGGCGCGGTTCTCGCGGATCCCTTCGAGGATTCGCGCGCCGATCACGTCGGGCTCCATACCGTACTCGTGGATTCCCGCGAGCCGCTCGACCGCGGCGCGGTCGACCGGTTTCATCTCTCCCTTGAGATGCTCGGGCCGCACGTCGTCGCTCGCGTAGATCACGCTCTTGACCAGCCCCGGATGCACGACCGAGACGCCGATGCCGTACTTGTACATCGAGTGCCGCAGCGAATAGCTGAGCCCGCGCACCGCGAACTTGGCGGTGTTGTAGATCCCCGGTGCGCCTCCCGCGATGAAGCTCGCCATGCTTGCGGTGTTGGTGATGTGCCCACCGCTGACTTCGCCCGACAGCGCGCGCGCCTTCATCCGCGGGGCGAAGGTGCCGACGCCGTTGATCACCCCGTGCAGGTTGACCCCGAGGACCCAGTCCCAGTCGTCGAACGAGCTATCCTCGATCGTCTGGAAGAGGTTTATCCCGGCGTTGTTGAACAGCAGGCTGACGGGGCCGAACTCGGCCTCGACCTTGTCCGCCGCCGCCCTGAAGCCCTCGCGGTCCATCACGTTGAGCTGCACGCCCATGACCTCGCGGTTGTCGAGGCTGGCGAGCGCGGCGTCGATCGCGTCCTGGCGGATGTCGGCGATCGCCACCTTGGCGCCCTCGTTGAGCAGGTTGCGGACGATGCCTATCCCGACGCCGTTGGCGCCCCCGGTGACGAAGGCCGTGCGGCCGGCGAAATCGATCATTCCGCTTGCGCCTTGCGGTCCATCGCGAGCACCGGATTGACCGAACCGCTCTCGCGCCCGGCGAGGAACTCGTTGAGGATACGGCGCAGCGAGAACAGCCAGCGCCCGTCGACGCGGCGCAGTTCGTCCTCGTAAATCCCGAAAGTGCCGAGCGTCGGGGTCAGCCGCCCGGCCTCGTTGCGCGGCCCGTCGTTGGCGGTTTCGAACCAGAAGCCCGTGTGCCAGGCGCGATCGCCTTCCACGCGGATGGTCGAGTGGCACAACACGTGGCGCAGCACTGCGGGCTTGCCATCGACATCGACGTAGATCGCGCCGACCGCTTCCTTGAAGCCCTTCGCGGCTGCCTTGATGTTGTCGCGCCCGGTCACCGAGCCGCGCGCGAATTCGAGCGTCCCGTCCTCGGTGAAGGTCTCCCCGTAAGTATCGAAGTCGTTGTAATCCATCGCGAACAGGTAGCGCGAAAGGAGGTCCTCGATCTCCGCGCGGTCGCGCGCGTAGCTGGCGTCGTAAGTCTGCGATGTCATGCCTTGAGCTTCTCCTGCCGGGCGATCTCGGCGGCGTGGACCGGGTTGCGGAACAGCCGCGCGAAAGTCTGCTTGTACTCGTGGTTCTCGGGCCGCTTGTGCGGCACCGCGGCGACCATCGCCGCCGCGCGGTCCCTGACCCCGTCGAGGAACTCGGAGTGGGTCAGGATGAACAGCTCGTCGGCGAGGATGCCCTCGAGCACGCGCTGGCCGACTTCCTCCTTGGTCATGAACAGGTGCATGAAATCGGCCGAGCTCTGCCGCGCCTTGTCGCTCACCGCGTAGCCCGTCTCGGCGAAGCGTTCCTGCCGCGTCTTGGCCGCTTCTGCGATGTTCGACTGCACCGCGCCCGGGCAGAACGCCGAGCAGATCACGCCGCGGTCCTCGAGTTCGGCGCGCATCGATTCCATGAGCCCGACGATCGCGCACTTGGCGGTGACGTAAGTCGCCGCCCCCGCGTGCGGCACGAGGCCGCTCATCGAGGCGGTCGAGACCACGTGCCCGCCTTCGCCGTGCGCGAGGATGCGCGGAAGGATCGTGACGATGCCGTTGATCGTGCCGCCGAGGCACACGCCGAGCGTCCAGTCCCAGTCGCCGTAGGCGGCGAGCTCGACCGGGCCGAGCGCGGCGACGCCGGCGTTGTTGACGAGGATGTGGATGTTGCCGAACTTTCGCTCGGTCTCGTCGGCGGCCGCGGCGTAGGCGCCGCGGTCGGTCACGTCGAGCGGGATCGGCAACACGTCGCCGCGCCCGTCGAGCTCCTCGCGCGCGTCTTCGAGGTGATCCTCGCGAATGTCCGCGATGACGACCTTCATGCCCTCGCCCAGCAGCGCCTTGGCGATACCGAGACCGATGCCGCTCGCGCCGCCGGTGACGAAGGCGGTCTTCCCCGCCAGGTCCTGCATCGGTCAAACCTCTCCCGGCCGTCTCAAGCGACCGATTGCGACAAAGATTCCGTTTCGCCTTTCTCTATTCGCCTCTTAGAAAAACCGGCAAGGGAATTGCGACAACACCCGCGGCAAAGCGGGGCAGCGCGGGGAGAGCACACATGGCGATCGCGCCCACAGCCGTCGAAAGCGGACAAGCCCAAGAGGGTGCCGGCGCGCAGCCGTGGCCGAGCGAGCGGGCCGGGTTCTACATCCTGTTTTGCGTGGTTTTCGCGACCTTCCTGACCTTCTTCGACCAGACGATCTTCGGGATGCTCGCGCAGCGCATCAAGGAGACCTACGGCATCTCCGACGCGATGCTCGGGTTCATCCAGGGCCCTGCGAACATCCTCGCCTTCCTGTTCCTGGGCGTGCCGCTGGCGCGCTTCGTCGATATCTATCCGCGCAAGTGGGTGCTCGGGATCAGCATTGCCGTGCTCGGCACGGTCACCGCGCTCGGCGGGCTGGCCCAGAGCATGGGCCAGTTCATCATGACCCGCGTGTTCGTCGGCGCCGGGACCGCGGCCAACGGGCCGGGCTCGTACTCGATCCTGACCGACGCGTTCCGGCCGTTCCGGCTCCCGCTGGTGTTTGCACTGCTGCAGCTCGGATTCATCGGCGGCACCTCGCTCGGCGTATGGGGCGGCGGGCGGCTGATCGCGTGGACAGCGACTTGGCCCGAAACGAGCGACTTCATGGGCCTCGCCGTCCACAACTGGCAGTGGATCATGGTCATGGTCGGCTTGCCCGGACTGCTGGCGTTCGTCTTCTACACGTTCGCCAAGGAGCCGCCGCGGCGCACTACCCCCGCAGCGGCCAAGCTCGTCCCCGACGATGCCTCCGCGGGCCGCAAGGTCCTGGCCTTCACCGGTTGGGACGCGCTGCGGGCGATCCACCGGCGCGGCGCTACCTATTACCCGCTGTTCGCCGCCCTCGCGCTGTCGGCGCTCGAAAGCCAGGGACTGCCGCCATGGCGCGTGCCGTTCATTGCGCGCACCTATGGCTGGGACGAAAAAGCGATCGGCGACCTGCTCGGCCCGCTGCTGCTGGTCGCGAACCTGATCGGCATTGCCGCCGGCGGGTATTTCGTCTCGTGGCTGGCCAAACGGCACAAGGACGCCAACATCCGCGCCACCGCCTACATCTTCGCCTGCGCCACCGTCTGCGCGATCCTCGCGCCGCTGATGCCGAGCGGCGAGCTGGCAATCGCCTTCATGGCGCTCTCTTCCATGTTCGGCCTCGCCGGCGCGCCGGCGCAGAATTCCGCGATCCAGCGCGTCGCGCCCAACGAGATGCGCGGCCAGGTCACGGCGTTCTACCTGTTCATGTTCACCGTCGCGGCCGCGCTCGGCAGCCAGGTGATCGGCCTCGTCAGCTCCTACATCGTCGGCGACGACGCCAAGATCTGGCAGGCGCTGCTGATCGTCGCCGCGGTGTTTATGCCGATCGCGACATTCTTCATGTTCCGCGCGATCAGGCCGTACCGCGAGGAAGTCGAGCGGCTCGAATCGCTCGGCCTCTAAGGCGCAGTTGACTCCGTCCCGGCTTGTTACCATCGGGCGATGGCACCCGCCTGCCTGGAGAGCCCGATGACCCAATACCCCTCGCTCCACATGATCATCGACGGCGAGAAGGTCTCGGGCGGCGGTCGGCGAACGTTCGACGTGGTCAATCCGGCGACCGGCGAACCCATCGGCGCGCTGCCGCTGGCCGAAGCGGCAGACCTCGACCGGGCGCTCGAAGTGGCGGCCAAGGGCTTCCAGGTCTGGCGCAAGTCCACCCCGCAGCAGCGCGCCGCGGTGCTGCAGGGCGCCGCGCGGCTGATGGTCGAGCGACAGGAAGAGCTCGCCCGCATCGCGACGATGGAAGAAGGCAAGCCGCTCGCCGAAAGCCGCATCGAAGTCATGATGAACGTCGGTCTGTTCAACTTCTACGCCGGCGAATGCTTCCGGATTTACGGCCGCGAGCTGGTGCGCCCCGAAGGCCAGCGCTCGACCGTGCGCTACGAGCCGGTCGGCCCGGTCGCGGCGTTCGCGCCGTGGAACTTCCCGCTGGGCAACCCCGGCCGCAAGCTCGGCGCGCCGATCGCCGCAGGCTGCTCGGTGATCCTCAAGGCGGCCGAGGAAACCCCAGCGAGCGCTCTCGGCGTGCTCCAGTGCCTGCTCGACGCAGGGCTGCCCAAGGAAGTAGCGCAGGCGGTGTTCGGCGTGCCGGACGAAGTGAGCCGCCACCTGCTCGGCTCGCCGGTGATCCGCAAGCTCAGCTTCACCGGCTCGACCGTGGTCGGCAAGCACCTGGCGAAGCTCGCCGCCGATGACATGAAGCGCACGACGATGGAACTCGGCGGGCACGGCCCGGTGCTCGTGTTCGGCGACTCCGACCTCGACAGGGCGCTCGAGACCGCGGTGTTCGGCAAGTACCGCAACGCCGGACAGGTCTGCGTCAGCCCGACGCGTTTCATCGTCGAGGAGAACGTCTACGAGCGGTTCCGCGATGGCTTCGTCGAGCGCGCCAAGACGGTCAAGGTCGGCGACGGCCTCGTCGACGGCACGCAGATGGGTCCGATGGCCAACCCGCGCCGGCCCGAGGCGATCGACCGCTTCATCGCCGACGCCACCGACCGCGGGGCGACGCTGCACACCGGCGGCAAGCGCATCGGCAATCGCGGGTTCTTCTACGAGCCCTCGGTGTTGTCCGAGATCCCGCTCGACGCCGCGGTGATGAACGAGGAGCCGTTCGGCCCGCTGGCGCTGATCAATCCGTTCCCTGGCGAAGACGCGATGATCGCCGAAGCCAACCGCCTGCCATACGGCCTCGCCGCCTACGCCTGGACCGGCAACGCCCACCGCCAGCGCCGCCTCGCCGCCGAGCTCGAAGCGGGCATGGTCGGCATCAACAGCCACATGATCGGCGGCGCCGACGCGCCGTTCGGCGGGGTCAAGTGGTCGGGCCACGGCAGCGAGGACGGCCCCGAGGGCGTGCTCGCGTGCATGGTGCTCAAGGCGGTGCACGAGGGGTGAAGCAAATCCTCCCCGAGCTTGCTCGGGGAGGGGGACCGCCGCCGCAGGCGGTGGTGGAGGGGCATTCCCCCTCCGTCAGTCGCTTCGCGACTGCCACCTCCCCGAGACAAGCTCAGGGAGGATCGAAGAATGGAGAGGTTGTTGACCCACGAACTCAAGACCGGCGGCGATCGCGGTTACCTGCGCATCGCCACCGAGGAAGCCTTCGCCACCCAGGACCAGTTCGACGCGATCATGCGCCTCGTGAAGGAAGGCCGCGCCGACAAGGGCACGATGAGCCTGTGGGGCTTCTATGGCACCAGCTCGTCCGAGCGCACCACGTTCATCCGCGAGCGGCTGCTCGACCTGGGCGAGCTGCGCCTCCAAGCGATGGATGACGCCGGGATCGACAAGGCGGTGCTCGCGCTGACCAGCCCCGGCACGCAGTCGCTGTTCGACGTCGAGGAAGCCAGGCGCATTGCGCGCAACGCCAACGACTTCCTCAAGCAGCGCTGCGAGGCGCACCCGGATCGCTTCTACGGCATGGCCGCGATCGCCCCGCTCGATCCCGAGTGGTCGGCCGGCGAGCTGCGCCGCGCTAAGGACGAGCTCGGCTTCCACGGGGTGCAGGTCAACAGCCACACCCACGGCCACTACCTCGACGAGGAGCAGTTCGACCCGATCCTGCGCGCGTGCGCCGATCTCGACCTGCCGCTCTACATCCATCCGCAAGGCCCGCCCGACGGAATGATCGGCGATATGGTCGGCGCGGGGCTCGACGGGGCGGTGTTCGGGTTCGCGGTCGAGGTCAGCTATCACGCGATGCGCCTGCTGACGACCGGGGTGTTCGACCGCTACCCGAACCTCCAGCTCATGCTCGGCCACGGCTGCGAGGGGCTGCCGTTCATGCTCTACCGGCTCGATTACATGCACAAGGCCGGCATCCGCTCGCAGCGCTACCCGCGCTTGAAGCCGCTGCAGCGCGACCTGTTCCACTACATGCGCAGCAACGTGCTCGCGACCAACAGCGGGCTGCCGTTCGGTCCGGCGATCAAGACCATGATCGAGGTCATGGGCGAGGACCGCGTGATGTACGCGATGGATTACCCCTACCAATACGTGCCGGACGAGGTACGCTGGATGGACGATCTCGACATCACGCCGATCCAGAAGCGAAAGTTCTTCCAGACCAACGCCGAGCGCTGGTTCAAGCTCTAGGAGACGATCCGATGACGACGTATGCCGTGACCGGGGCCACCGGCAAGCTGGGCCGCCTGGTGCTCGACGAACTTCTGACCAAGGTCGATGCTGCGGACGTGGTCGCCCTCGCCCGCGATCCGACCGCGCTGCAGGCCTACGACCAGAAGGGCGTGCAGGTCCGCCAGGCGGATTACGACGATCCGGCGAGCGTCGAGGCGGCGCTCGAGGGCGTCGACCGCGTGCTGCTGATCTCGGGCAACGCCGTCGGCGAGCGCGAGCGCCAGCACGGCGCGGTGATCGAGGCGGCGAAGAAGGCCGGGGTTTCGTACCTCGCCTACACGTCGGTGCTCAACGCGCAGGATTCGAAGCTGCTGCTCGCCGCCGAGCACGTGCTGACCGAGAACCTGCTCGCGAAGAGCGGGCTCAACTACGACGTGCTGCGCATGCCGTGGTACTCGGAGAACTACACCGGGGCGCTCGCCCCCGCGATCGAGCACGGCGCGATCTTCGGCGCGACCGCCGAGGGCCGCCTGTCGACCGCGACCCGCAGCGACCTTGCCGGTGGCGCGGTCGGCGCGCTGATCGAGAGCCCGGGCGGCAAGATCTACGAGTTCGCCGGCGACCAGAGCTGGTCGATGCCCGAGTTCGCCGCCGAGGTCGGCCGTCAGGCGGGCAAGCCGGTCGCCTACGTCAACCAGTCCGAGGCCGACTACGCGAAGACGCTCGAGGGCGCCGGGCTCCCGGCACCGGTCGCGGGGTTCCTCGCCAGTACCAGCTACCTCGCCGGGCTCGGCGAGCTCTACAGCGAGAGCAAGGACCTGAGCACGCTCTCGGGGCGCCCGACCACGCCGATCAGCGAAACGATCGCCGAGGCGCTGAAGGGGTGAGAGAAAAGATCCTCTCCATTTCCGCGCAGCGGGAATGGGGAGGGGGACCGCCCGCGAAGCGGGTGGTGGAGGGGTAAGAAGACCCCTCCGTCAGAGGCCTTGCGGCCCCTGCCACCTCCCCATCCTCGCTGCGCGAGGACGGAGAGGATCGAGGAGGGAGAGGGAAAGTACAGATGGCCACCACGGTCGCGGACGAGTCGCTGAAGCCGGCTGCGCGAGTCACCAGCGCCGGCTGGTACGCGCTGTTCCTGGTCTCCTCGGCGCAAGGCCTGAGCCTGCTCGACCGGCAGATCCTCTCGATCCTCGCGCCCGCGATCCGCGCCGACCTCCACATCGGCGACGCCGAGCTCGGGCTGCTCTACGGCACGCTGTTCGCGCTGTTCTACGCGCTGTTCTCGCTTCCGCTCGGCCGCCTCGTCGATGGCTGGATCCGCACCCGGCTTCTCGCGACCTGCATCCTCGCCTGGTCGGTCTTCGCCGGGCTGTCGGCGTTCGCGCAGAGCTTCGCGCTGCTCGCGGTCTCGCGGCTCGGCGTGGGCGTCGGCGAAGCCGCGGCGCAGCCGGCCGCGAACTCGATCATCTTCGACACGTTCCCGCGCGAGAAGCGCGGCACCGCGATGGCGGCGATGGGCGTCGCGACCGCGCTCGGGCTCGGCCTGTCGATGGCGCTCGGCGGCGTGGTCGCCGGCTGGTGGGACGCGCGCTATCCCGACGGCGCGTTCGGCTTCTCCGGCTGGCAGTTCGCGTTCCTCGTCGCCTCGCTGCCCGGTGTGCTGCTCGCCTGGGCGATCTACCGGATGCGCGAGCCCGAGCGCGGCGCGATCGACGGCATCGTCGCCCCGCCCGACCCGGCGCCGTTCAAGGCCAGCGCCGCGGTGCTCGCCGCGGTCACGCCGGGCGCCAACTGGCTGCACCTGTGGAGCCGCAAGGCCGGGGCCAAGCAGTGGGCGATCAACCTGGTCTCGCTCGCGATCATCACGCTGGTCTGCATCACCATGATGCGCCTGCTGCAGGGCTACTCGCCGCGTCCGGACACGCACCTGTTCGGACTGTCGTTCAACGCCCACGAGCTGCAGTGGTTCGTGGTCGGCTTCGGCGCGTTCGTGATCCTCAATGTGTTCCAAAGCCTCAAGCTCACCGACAGGCCGACCTACAACGTCGTGCTCAGCCCCTCGCTGATCCTGCTGATGGTGGTCGGCGGGCTGCAGACCTCGATCAACTACGGCGTGATGGGCTTCACGCCGTCGTTCCTCGTGCGCCAGTTCGGGCTTTCGCCGGCCGAGACCGGGCTGCAGTTCGGCCTACTCGCCGCCGCGCTTGGGATAGGCGGGCCGGTGATCGCCGGCCCGCTGAGCGACTGGCTGACCGCGCGAATGGGCGCCAGAGGGCGCGTGTGGCTGACCATCTTCTCGCTCGGTGTCTCGCCGTTCATCAGCTTCTGGCTCTATGCCGCGCCCGACGTGATCAGCTTCTACATCCGCTTCACGCTCTACAGCATCATCCTGACGCTGTGGCTGCCGCCGGTCTACTCTCTGTACTACGACCTCGTGCTGCCGCGCATGCGCGGGATGACCAGCTCGATCTACATCATCGTCTCGACTCTGCTCGGGCTCGGCATGGGGCCGTACTTCGTCGGCATCGTCAGCGACCGCAACAAGGGCGACCTCGCGGTGGCGATCACCTCGCTCAACGTGGTCGGGCCGGTGATCGTGGTGATCCTGCTGTTCGTGCTGACGCGCATCAACCGCGACGAATCGACCGTGCTCGAACGCGCACGCGCCGGCGGCGAGGCGGTCTGACCCTCCCTCTCGACGCACCGCGGCCGAGCGCCTAGGGGCGGGCGATGCCTACCGTCAGAGAAGCCGCCTTCCGCGTGTTCGAGCACTTCGGGGTCGACCGCCTGTTCGGCAACCCCGGTTCGACCGAGCTGCCCATGCTCAAGGCCCTGCCCGAGGGCTTCCGCTACGTGCTCGGGCTCAACGAGGCGGTCGTCGTCGGCATGGCGGACGGCTTCGCGCGATCTTCGCGCAAGCCGGCGCTGGTCAACCTGCACAGCTCGGCGGGGACCGGCCATTCGCTCGGCAACCTGTTCACGGCGTACAAGAACAACACCCCGCTGGTGATCACCGCCGGGCAGCAGGCGCGCAGCATTCTGCCGCACGACCCGTTCCTTTACGCCGAACGGCCGACCGAATTTCCGCGCCCGTTCGTCAAATGGGCGCTCGAGCCGGCCCGCGCCGAGGACGTGCCGCTGGCCCTGATCCGCGCGTTCGTCACCGCTTTGACCCCGCCGATGGGGCCGGTGTTCGTCTCGATCCCGGTCGACGACTGGGACCGCGCGTGCGAGTGGCCGGCGCTGCCCGAGCTCACCTTGTGCACCCCGCCGAGCGCGACCGGGATCGAGCGGCTCAGCGCGATGCTCGACGGCGCCGAGCGGCCCGCGCTCGTGATCGGCACCGGCGTCGCCAATTCGGGCGGCTGGGGCGCCGCGATCCGCCTCGCCGAGCGCGCCGGCTGCGCGGTCTGGGCCGCGCCCTACGCCGCGCGCGAGACCTTCCCCGAGAACCATCGGCAGTTCGCGGGCTTCCTTCCCGCGTGGCGCGACAAGATCCAGACGCTGCTCGCGCCGTTCGACGCGATCCTCGTCGCCGGGGCGCCGGTGTTCACCTACCACGTCGAAGGCAGCGGCCCGCACTGGCCCGCGCACGCGAAGCTCATGGCGCTCAGCGAGGACCCGCAGCACCTCGCCTCGCTCCCGGGCGGTGGTGGCGTGCTCGGCGATGTCGCCGACGGTCTCGCCCAGCTTGCCGAGCGGACCAATGCGCGCGAATTCGTCGGCGAGAGCCACAAGCTGATCGATCCCGAGCCGCGCATGACCGCAGCCTACGTGCTCAAGCGCATCGCCGCTCTGCGCCCGGCAGAAGCCGTGATCGTCGAGGAAGCCCCGACCGCGCGCGGGCCCGAGCACGACACGCTGCCGGTCACCCGCGAGGGCGGTTTCTACACTTGCGCCAGCGGCGGCCTCGGTTACTCGCTCCCCGCCGCGGTCGGGGTGGCGGCCGGCCAGCCCGACAAGGTCATTGCGATCCTCGGCGACGGCTCGGCGATGTACACGATCCAGGGTCTGTTCTCGGCGCGCGAGGAGGCGGCCAACGTCAGCTTCGTGATCCTCAACAACGGCGCCTACGCGGCGCTCACCGGGTTCTCGGCCGAGTTCGGCATGAACCACGTCCCGGGCTGCGATCTGACCGGCATCGACTTCGTCAGGCTGGCCGAGGCGCAGGGCGTGCCTGCGCGGCTGGTGGATTCGGTCGAGGCCATCGACGAAGCGCTCGCCTGGAGCTTCGCCGAGGCCGGGCCGACGCTGCTCGACGTGCGCATCGAGTACGCGATCCACAGCCACTAGCCCGCCGCCGTACCGCAGCGGGTTTTCCCTAGGCCAGCTCGGGGCTTCGCCCGAGTTACACCCGTTCCGGCGCGCCATAGGCCCGGTCCCCTGGACAGGCAGGGGAGTCACGCATGAACATCAAGACCGTCGCCGCCACGCTGCTGCTGGCTGCAAGCTTCACCGCCCACCCGGCGCTGGCACAGGGCCAGTCGCAGGGCGCCACTTCGGGTGGCAGCGCCTCGATCGACATGCCGCGGACGCCGCTGACCGCGCAGGATCTCGAAGCGCTGCGCGTCGAACTGCGCGCCACGCGCAAGCAGATCATGGCGCAGACGCTGACGTTGACACCCGAGGAGGCGGCTCGCTTCTGGCCGATCTACGACCAGTATCAGCACGATCTCACCGAGATCAAAGACGATCAGTACGAGCTGATCGCCGAGTACGCGAACACCTACGGTCGCTACGACGACGCCAAGGCGACCGACTTCATTACCCGCTGGCTCGATCTCGACGTGCGCACCACCGCGCTGCGCGCGCGCTACGTGCCGATCGTCGGCGCTGTGCTGCCGGGGGTGAAGGTCGCGACCTTTTCCCAGATCGAGCGCCGCGTCAGCATGATGATCGACCAGCGGATCGCCTCGCTGCTGCCGCTCCTCGAGTTTCAGACGCAAGTCGCACAGTAGTCCCGGCGGCCTCCCGCCACGCGGCGGGAGGCCTTTCGGCTACGGCGAGTCAGCCGCCACCCATCGGGGAATCCCCGATATCGCTCCCCGCGGTGCTGTGATGCACTGCGTCTTTTCCGGAGAGATGCCATGGCGAAGGGGTCAAACCACGAGAAGAAGACAGCCGGGGGCGGGAAGTCCGGCAAGACTGCGAAGGCCGGGAAGCTCGACCGCAAGTTCTACGAGGAGGAGCTCCACAAGCTCCAGGTCGAGCTGTGCCACCTCCAGGAATGGATCAAGGCCAACGGCAAGCGGGTCATCATCATCCTCGAAGGCCGCGACACGGCGGGCAAGAGCGGCCTGATCCGCGTGATCAAGGAACGGGTCAGCAACCGCGTGTTCCGCGTCGTCGCGCTCGGCTCGCCGACCGAGGACCGGCGCCAGAAGCTGTTCATGCAGCGCTACGTCGAGCAGTTCCCGGTTGCCGGCGAAGTCGTGATCTTCGACCGCAGCTGGTACAACCGCGCAGGCGTCGAGCGGGTGATGGGCTTCGCCCCGAATGACGCCGTCCAGTCGTTCCTCGACCATGTCGCCAAGTTCGAGCGCTGGGTCACCGATTCAGGCGTGGTCCTGATCAAGCTGTGGCTTGAGATCGGCAAGGAGGAGCAGCAACGGCGCTTCCTCAAGCGGATCGACGACCCGATGCGGCAGTGGAAGCTCAGCGGGATGGATATCGAGTCATTTCCCAAGTGGTACGACTACTCACGCGCGCGGGACGAGATGCTCGAGGCCAGCGACCACGAAGCCGCGCCGTGGTACGTCCTGCCGAGCGACGACAAGAAGCGCGCCCGCCTCAACGGCATCTCCCACATTCTCTCGCGGGTGCCGTACGAGAAGATCGAGCGCGAGCGCGTCAAGCTGCCCAAGCGCGCGAACAAGGGCCACTACGACGACCGCCTCGATCCCGACAAGGTGCGGTTCGTCACGGCGCGATTCTAGGCCAGGCCGGGATATCCGTGCAGCGCGGCGACGCCTTGCGCGCCGTCGCCTGCGCGCGCGTCGACCAGCGCCGGGCGACCGGAAAGCCGCGCGAACTCACGCACAAAATGCCAGTTGGCATGCGCGATCCGCTCGTCTATCAGCCGCGCCAAGTCGCGCCCCCGGGGGCCTCCGAAGGGTCGCGGCGGGTCCAGAATTACTTCGGTTCCGCGTCCGGGCTGCCGCCCACGGGGCCGGCAGGCAAGGCAAGGCAATGGCAACCACCACAGGCACCGCGGAACCCGAAGCGCTGGCCGCCGGGGAAGGCGTGCGACGCCGCGATTTCATCAATATCGCGGCGGTAAGCGCAGCAGGCGTCGGCGGTATCGCCACGCTCGTCCCGCTGATCAGCCAGATGGCGCCGTCGAAGGACGTGCTCGCCGATTCCACCACCGAGCTCGACATCTCCGGGATCGAGCCGGGCATGGCGATCAAGGCGGTGTTCCGCAAGCAGCCGCTGTTCGTGCGCAACCTCACGCAGCACGAGATCGCCGCCGCCGAGGCGGTGCCGGTCGACAGCCTGCGCGATCCGCAGACGCTGGCGGAGCGGACCAAGGAAGGCCACGGCAACCTCCTCGTCACCATGGGCGTGTGCACTCATCTCGGCTGCGTGCCGCTCGGCGCGGGCGAGGGTGAGAACCGCGGCCCGTTCGGCGGCTACTTCTGCCCGTGTCACGGCTCGGCCTACGACACCGCCGGCCGCATCCGCAAAGGCCCCGCGCCTAAGAACCTGGAGGTGCCGGACTACGCGTTCGTGTCCGACACCAAGATCGTGATTGGGCAGGAGTCCGCCTGATGAGCTTCCCCTGGGCCAAGCACTACGAACCCAAGGTGCCGTTCATGCGGTACCTCGACGAGAAGCTGCCGCTGCCGCGCCTCGTCTACAACGCGATCGGCGGCGGCTATCCGGTGCCGCGCAACCTCAACTACTTCTGGAACTTCGGCGTGCTCGCGGGCTTCATGCTCGTCGTTCAGCTCGTCACCGGGATCATCCTGGCGATGCACTACGCGGCCAACGCCGGGGTCGCCTTCGCCTCGACCGAGCACATCATGCGCGACGTCAACTGGGGCTGGCTGCTGCGCTACGCGCACGCCAACGGCGCCAGCATGTTCTTCGTCGTGATCTATCTGCACATCTTCCGCGGGTTCTTCTACGGCTCGTACAAGGCCCCGCGCGAGATGGTCTGGCTGCTCGGCGTGGTCATCTTCCTGCTGATGATGGCGACCGGCTTCATGGGCTACGTGCTGCCGTGGGGGCAGATGAGCTTCTGGGGTGCCAAGGTCATCACCGGGCTGTTCGGCGCGATCCCGCTCGTCGGGGAGCCGATCCAGGTCTGGCTGCTCGGCGGCTACGCCCCCGACAACGCTGCGCTCAACCGCTTCTTCTCGCTGCACTACCTGCTGCCGTTCGTGATCGTCGGCGCGGTCATCCTGCACATCTGGGCGCTGCACATCCCGGGCTCGTCGAACCCGACCGGCGTCGAGGTCAAGAGCGAGAGCGACACGATTCCGTTCCACCCGTACTTCACTGCGAAGGACGGCTTCGGGCTGGGCGTGTTCCTGATCGTCTACTTCGCCCTGGTGTTCTTCCTGCCGAACTACCTGGGTCACCCTGACAACTACATTCCGGCCAATCCGCTCTCGACCCCGGCGCTGATCGTGCCCGAGTGGTACTTCTGGCCGTTCTACGCAATCCTGCGCTCGTTCACGATCGACTTCATCCTGCCCGCCAAGCTGTGGGGCGTGCTGGCGATGTTCGCATCGATCCTGGTGTGGTTCTTCCTGCCCTGGCTCGACAAATCGCCGGTGCGCTCGGGCCATTACCGGCCGCTGTTCCGCAAGTTCTTCTGGTTCGGGCTGATCCCGGCCGTGCTGTTGCTCGGCTATTGCGGCGGTTCGCACGCCGAAGAGCCTTACCTGATGCTCAGCCAGCTCGCGACCGCATACTACTTCCTGCACTTCCTGGTCATCCTGCCGATCGTCTCGATGATCGAACGGCCCGAACCGCTGCCGTTCTCGATCACCGAAGCGGTGCTCGGCTCGGACAAGAAGGCGGTGCTAGGCGAAAACACGACCCCGGCCACCTGAGCGCGCAGGACAAGGAAAGACCAACGCAATGATCAGGTTGATCGGCATTCTCATCGGGCTCGGCTTCACCACGGCGGTGCTGTGGGCGTTCGGCTGGGGCGCGGCCGCGGTCATCGACCAGGGCTACTTCGTCGAGCCCAGCGCCGAGCACGCGTTCCACGAGCATCCGCAGGAAGTCAGCTTCTCGTTCGACGGGCCCTTCGGCACGTGGGACAAGCAGCAGCTCCAGCGCGGCTACCAGGTCTACAAGGAAGTCTGCAAAGGCTGCCACTCGCTCAAGTACGTCGCGTTCCGCGATCTCGCGCAGCTCGGCTACAGCGCGGCCGAAGTGAAGGCGGCCGCGGCCGAATGGACCGTCCCGGGCGTCGATGCTGTCACCGGCGAGACGAACACCCGCCCCGGCACCCCGACCGACTATTTCCCGCTCGCCTTCCCGAACGACATCGCCGCGCGCGCCGCGAACAACAACGCGATCCCGCCCGACCTGTCGCTGATGGCCAAGGCGCGCCACGACGGGCCGCGCTACATCTACTCGCTGCTCACCGGCTACCAGGAGCAGCCGGCCGCGCTGCTCGCGAAGTTCCCCGACACGAAGACGCCGACGGGGCTCTACTACAACCCGTACTTCGCCAACCTCAACATCGCGATGCCGCCGCCGCTCACCGACGGCGCGGTGACCTTCGCCGACGGCAGCCCGTCGACGCGCGAGCAGATGGCCAAGGACGTCGCCGCGTTCCTGATGTGGACCGCCGAGCCGACGCTCGAGAAGCGCAACCAGACCGGCTGGGCGGTGCTCGGCTTCCTGCTGTTCGCGACGATCCTCGCCTGGCTCGCCAAGCAGCAGGTCTGGGCGGGCATCAAGCCCAAGCGGCGCGAGGAGGGTTGACCCCCGCCGATATCAAGGCGCTGATCCGCACGATCCCGGACTTTCCGGCCGCGGGGATCCAGTTCCGCGATATCACCACGCTGATCGCCCATGGCGAAGGCTTCGCTGCGACCGTCGACCACCTCGTCGCGCGCGCGGCGACGACCGGCTCGGCCGCGGTCGCCGGGATCGAGGCGCGCGGGTTTATCTTCGGCGCAGCGATTGCTGCGCGGCTCAGGCTCGGCTTCATCCCTCTGCGCAAGGCCGGCAAGCTCCCGGTCGCGACGATCGGGGTCGACTATGCGCTCGAGTACGGCGCCGCGCGGATCGAGCTCGATCCGGGAGCGATCGCGCCCGGCGAGCGCGTCCTGCTGATCGACGACCTGATCGCCACCGGCGGCACCGCGCTCGCCGGCGTCCAGCTCCTGCGCCAGGCCGGTGCCACCGTCGACCACGCGCTGTTCGTGATCGACCTGCCGGATCTAGGCGGTGCCGACGCGCTGCGCGCCGCCGGGGTCGCCGTCGAAGCGCTGCTCGACTTCCCCGGCCACTGAGCCTGCCTCGTCGTCGGCAGCGGGCTCGATGATCTCCGGCCGGAGCTCGCGGAGCACGATCATCAGCCCGGCCATGACCACCGGCCCGACGAAAATGCCGATCAACCCGAACGCGGCGAGCCCGCCGAACGCGCCGATGAACGCGAGCAGGAACGGCAGCCGCACGCGCGCGCCGACGATGTACGGCGTCACGAGGTTGTCGCCGATCACCATCACCGCGGCGCCGTAGACGAACAGCAGCGCGGCGGGGACCGGCTGGCCGTTCACGAGCAGGATCACCGTGGCCACGCTGAACACGATCCACGCGCCGAACGGCAGCATCGCGAAGGTCATCGTCAGCAAGGCGAGCAGCACCGCGTGCGGCACTCCGGCGACCACGTAGCCCGCGCCGATGATCAGGCCTTCGCCGATCGCCACCGCGATCGTGCCGATGACCGTCGCGCGCACCGCGAAGACCATCTGCTCGAGGAAGCGCGGGCCGAACGCGCCGAGCTGGTGCTCGGCGAGCTGCATCGCCCACGCGCCGAGCCTCTCGCCGTCGCGCAGCAGGAAGAACAACGCCATGAGCCCGACGAGCAGCAGCAGCGAACGGCTCGCGACCTGGCTTCCGGTCGCGAGCGCCCATTGCGCGGCGGTCCCGAGCGCCGAGCCGGTGATGCCGTCGGGCAGAGCGCCCGGCTGGCGCAGGTGTGCATTCCACCACGTGAGCGCGCGATGCCCGAAGACCGGAACGTCGCCCAGCCAGTCGGGCGGCGCCACGCCGACGGTCTGCGACTGCGCGAGCCAGTCGAGCACGGCCTGTCCCTGGAACGCCCCCTCGATCAGCAGCACGGTCAGCGGCAGCACCACCGCAAGCGCGGTCGTCAGCGTGATCGCAAGCGGCGCGAGCAGTTGCGCGCGCAACCCGCGCCCCGACCCCGCCCAGCGCCGGTTGAGCGGCCATAGCGCGACCGCAAGGATGACTCCGAACGCGAGCGGCAGCAGGAACGCCTCGGCGGTCCACAGCGCCAGCGCGAGCATGGCCCAGAGAAGGAGATGACGGCCCGAAACGTGCATCGCGCGCCTGCCTCGACAGAGGGGATTCCGGCGATGTTAAGCAAGGCTGCGCGGTAACACTACCCGTTTGCGCGCGCATTCCGCCGCCGGTGGTTGACGCGGCCCCTCGTCCGGTGGCACTGGCGCTGCCGCGAGCGGGTATAGCATAGTGGTAATGCACTAGCCTTCCAAGCTAGCTAGGCGGGTTCGATTCCCGCTACCCGCTCCAGCTCGCTCAGTGGATCGTCGGCGCTTCCTCGACGCGGTGGGTCACCGGCGCGCGGGCGGCGGCGAGCGCGAACAGGCACAGCAGCGCATAGCACACCGCGGGAGCGACCAGCGCGGTGACGTAGCCCGCCTGGTCCGACAACGCGCCGACCAGCAGCGGCACGAACGCCCCGCCGACGATCGCGGTGCACAGCAGCCCCGAGGTGGCCTCGGTCCCTGCGCTCGAGCGTTCGAGGGTCAGCGTGAAGATCACCGGGAACATGATCGAGTTGAACAGCCCGATCGCGAGCGCGACGAACCCGGCCGAGACCCCGCCGATCGCGACCACGTAGAGGCACATCGCGCAGGCGATCGCGGTGAACAGCGCGAGCAGCCGCGCCGCGTCGAACCGCGCGAGCAGCGCCGAGCCGACCGCGCGCCCGACCATCGCCCCGCCCCAGTAGAACGCGACCGCCTTCCCGGCTTCCTGCAGGCTCACTCCGGCCACGACGTCGCTGCCCATCGCGTGGCCGAGCAGCGGCACGCCGAACGGCGCGTCCGAATGACCCCAGACGGCGTCCGAATTGAGGAACAGCCCCATCTGGGTGCCGATCGCCACCTCGGCTCCGACGTAGAGGAAGATCGCGATGCCCCCGAACATCGCCCATCGCGAGGAAAAGGCATCTGCCATCAGCGCGACGATGCCGCGACGCGCTTCGACCGACGACGGAGGCGCCGCGGCCGCGACGACCTTGCGGGCCAGCACGAAGAAGGCGAGCAGGACCAGCAACATGGCCGAGATCCAGAAATAGGCCTTGTCGAGTCCGAGCAGCGACGCCTCGCGCGCCGCCGCGGTGGTGGCGCAGCCCTTCGTCTCGATGTCCTTGAGGAACAGGACGGCGCCGACATAGGGGCCGACGAAGGTCCCGAAGGAATTGAACGTCTGGCTCAGGGTGAGCCTGAAATGGCTGCCCTTGGGGTCCCCCAGCGCCGCCGCGAGCGGATTCGCGGCGACCTGCAGGACCGTGATCCCGCTCGCCAGCACGAACAGGCCGAACAGCACCATCGGGTAGCTGCTGAGGTTGACCGCCGCGAGCATGAGCAGGCAGCCGCCGATCATCATCGTCAGCGCGATCAGGATCGTCGGCACCGCCTTGATCCGCGAAAGCAGCACTGCTCCGGGAAAGCTGGCCACGCCGTAGGCGGCGAAGAACGCGAAGGCGACCATCTGCGCCTTGAGGTCCGTGAGGCAGTAGATGCCCTTGACCGCCGACACGACCGGGTCGTTGAACGAGGTGATCAACCCCCACGCGAAGAACAGCGTCGTCACCGCGACGAACGCCGCGCGCACCGTGGGTTTGCTCATCCGATTTCCTCCCCGTCCGCGCCTGGCCGCGCTTTGGGCGAACCTGCCTTCAAGCGCGCGGCGCGGCAACCGCCATGTTGTCGATCAGCCGCGTCCCGCCGATCCGCGCGGCGACGAACAGGCGTGCGGGGCGCTTGCCGAGCCGGGTGAGCGGCTCGAGCGACGCCGCATCCGCCAGCGCGACGTAATCGACGCTCGCGAAGCCGCCGGCGAGCAATGCGGCTTTCGTCTTGTCGAGGACCAGCGCGACGTCCGCGCCGGCCTCGATCGCCGCGATCGCCTTGCCCATCGCGGTCGGCAGCACGGCCGCCCGCGCGCGGTCACCCGGCGAGAGGTAGCGGTTGCGGCTCGACAGAGCGAGGCCGTCGGCCTCGCGCACGGTCGGCACTCCGACGATGCGCTCGGCGGTTGGCAGCGTAAGGTCGAGATCGCGCGCCATGCGCCGGATCACGGCGAGCTGCTGCCAGTCCTTCTCGCCGAACAGCGCGACGTCGGGGCGAACCTGGGCGAAGAGCTTGGCGACCACCGTCGCCACCCCATCGAAATGCCCCGGCCGCGAGGCGCCGCACAGTCCCTCGGAGAGACCGGCGACCGAGACCGTGGTGGCGAAACCCTCGGGATAGACCTCGCCGACCGGCGGCGCCCACAGCAGATCGACGCCTTCCGCCTCGAGCAGGCGCGAATCCTCGGCAAGCTGGCGCGGATAGGCGTCGAGGTCCTCGCTGGGTCCGAACTGGGTCGGATTGACGAAGATCGACACCACCACGCCCGGCGCGTGGGCCCTGGCTTCGCGCACCAGCGTCAGGTGCCCCTCGTGCAGCGCGCCCATCGTCGGCACGAGCGCGACCGCGCCGCGCGCGCGCAAGCTGTCCACAGCCGCGCGCAGCTCGGGCAGCCGGTTGACGGTTTGCATGCGCGCAGGCCTCCGATACAGACGGTCCAAGGGCGCAGTAGCCGCCCGCAAGTCCTAGAGAAAGCCCGCGCACCCGTGTCGTCTGCCGCTCCCCATCGCATTGTCTTCGCCAACGAGAAGGGCGGCACCGGCAAGTCGACCACTGCGGTGCACATTGCGGTCGCGCTCGCCTACCAGGGGGCGAAAGTGGCGGCGCTCGACCTCGATCCGCGCCAGCGCACGCTCTACCGATATTTCGAGAACCGCACCGAGACCGAGCAGCGCCGCGGCGTCGGCCTTCCGGGCGCATCCTTCGGCGTGTTCGACGGCGACAGCGTCGAGGCGCTCGAGGCCGAGGTCGCCCGGCTCGGCGAAGGCGCCGACTTCGTCGTGTTCGACACCCCGGGCCGCGACGATCCCTACGCGCGCCACGCCGCCACCCAGGCCGATACTCTGGTCACCCCGATGAACGACAGCTTCGTCGATTTCGACCTGATCGGTCAGGTCGACGCCGAGACCTTCAAGGTCCGCCGGCTGAGCTTCTACGCCGAGCTGATCTGGGAGGCGCGGAAGAGTCGGGCGATGAAGCAGTTGGTCGAGAAGCGCCGCGAGATGGATTGGGTGGTCGTGCGCAACCGCGTCCAGCACCTCGACGCGCGCAACCAGCGGCGCATCGACCAGGCGCTGACCGAGCTGTCGCGCCGCGTCGGCTTCCGCGTCTCGCACGGGCTCAGCGAACGCGTGATCTACCGCGAGCTGTTCCCCTCGGGGCTCACGCTGCTCGACAAGGGCCAGCTCGGCGAGCTCGGCACCAGCCACCTCGTCGCGCGGCAGGAGCTGCGCGCCCTGGTCGCCAACCTCCGTCTTCCCATGCCCGCGCGCGCAGCGCCCGCAACCAGCCCAGAAACCAACAAGGCCGCCTGATATGATTCGCCTGCTGTTCTTCGCCGGGATCCTCGTGCTCGGCTACAAGCTGGTCATGGGCCGCTGGCCCTGGGAACCGAAAGTCTCGACGCGCGCTCAGGCAGTGTTCCGTGCGCGCAAGCTTCTGGGCGTGACTGCGGCTGCCTCGCGCGAGGAGGTTCTCGGCGCGCACAAGCGGCTGGTGGCGATGGTCCACCCGGACCGCGGCGGCAGCAACGCCCAGGTGCACGAGGCGAACGCGGCGCGCGACCTTTTGCTCGACGAGATTCCCTACCACGCGGAGACCCGATGACTCACCAGTTCCACCCCACGGTTCTGCGCGAATACGACATACGCGGGATCATCGGCGAGACGCTCGGGCCCGACGACGCGCGCGCGATCGGGCGCGGCTTCGGCACGCTGCTGCGCCGCGCCGGGGGCAAGCTGGTCGCGGTCGGCTACGACGGGCGGGTGAGCTCGCCGATGCTCGAGCGCGCGCTCGTCGAAGGGCTGACCTCGAGCGGCTGCGACGTGCGCCGCGTGGGCATGGGCCCGACCCCGATGCTCTACTACGCCGAAGCCTCGGCCGAGGACGCCGATGGCGGCATCCAGATCACCGGCAGCCACAACCCGCCGAACTACAACGGCTTCAAGATGGTCTTCCAGGGCCGGCCGTTTTTCGGCGAGGACATCCAGACGATCGGCCGGATGGCCGCGGAGGGCGACTGGATCGACGGCACAGGCGGCGTCGAGCAAGTCGAAGTCCTCGACGCCTATATCGCGCGCATGGTCTCCGCGCTGGACGGCCTCTCCCAGGCGCTGCTCGACGGCCTCAAGGTCGGCTGGGACGCGGGCAACGGCGCCGCCGGCCCGGCGCTCGAGAAGCTCGTCGCCGCGCTCCCGGGCGAGCACCACACGCTCTACACCGAGGTCGACGGCAACTTCCCCAACCACCACCCCGATCCGACGATGCCCGAGAACCTCGAAGACCTGCAGCGGCTGGTCGCGGACAAGGGCCTCGACTTCGGCGTGGCCTTCGACGGCGACGGCGACCGGATCGGCGCGGTCGACGGCGAAGGGCGGATCATCTGGGGCGACCAGCTGCTGATGATCTACGCCGAGGACCTGCTCAACCGCCGGCCGGGCGCGACGGTGATCGCCGACGTCAAGGCGAGCCGCGCGCTGTTCGACCGCGTTGCCGAGCTCGGCGGCAAGCCGCTGATGTGGAAGACCGGGCACAGCCTGATCAAGTCGAAGATGAAGGAAACGCACGCGCCGCTCGCCGGCGAGATGAGCGGTCACATCTTCTTCGCGGACGACTACTACGGCTACGACGACGCGCTCTACGCCGCGGTGCGGCTGATCGCCGCCTCGGCGCGGCTCGGCCGGTCGGTCACCGAGCTGCGCAGCGCGATGCCCGAGATGCGCAACACGCCCGAGTTGCGTTTCCAGGTCGACGAGAGCCGCAAGTTCGCCGCGATCGACGAGGTGAAGAGCCGGCTCGCGGGCACCGATGCCGACGTCAACGACACCGACGGCGTGCGCGTGACCACGTCCGACGGCTGGTGGCTGCTGCGCGCCTCGAACACGCAGGACGTGCTCGTCGCGCGCGCCGAGAGCTACACCGACGAGGGTCTCGCGCGGCTGCTCCAGCAGATCGACGAGCAGCTCGAAGCCTCGGGCCTCGAGCGCGGCCCGCAGGCGGGGCACTAGCCTGCCGCCGCTCGCGCCGCTGCGCGGGCCCGAGCTCGACCGCCGCCGGCTGCTCGGAGGCCTCGCCGCGCTCGGGGAAAG
>JADMIO011478681.1_pt1 | contig 32884 bp, 44 predicted proteins | sample 8958161 | NCBI WGS metagenome assembly JADMIO01 (sample SAMN16585339, study PRJNA669376) | soil metagenome | isolation source: Crop rotation soil | place: USA: Cullars Rotation, Alabama | collected 2011
GCCGCGACTTCAAGTCACGTGAATTCCAAGCTTCGGATCCCACTGTGCTGGAAAGCATGAGCAAGGCGCAGAAGGTCTTCATGGCGGGGTCCTTATGGCGTGGAAGGCGAGACTAGCGCCTCTTACCTCTCCCGCGAAAGCGGCGGGAGGAGGCGGGGCGGCGGCCAATAGGAAGTAGGGATGACCCCAGACGGATTACGGCGCAAACCCTTTGGTGGAAGTCTCTGCTCCGGGTCCGGCGCGCTCAAGGACGACGCGAAGCGTCGCCGCCGTGCGGCCGGCGTAGCCGGTCCTTGACCCCGCCGAACCCGGAGCGAACGCTCCGCCGTGGGGTTTAGCGGGGCGGTGTGTTTGCGTGTTAGGCGGACCGCCTTGTTGCCGTTTCCCAGGCGGCGTTGAGGTCGTCCAACATCTTGTCTGACGATCCAGGCCAACTCTTCGGAAGCGCCGCTTCGGCGCCGAAGAAGCGGCCCGCCCAGATCCAGCCGGGCTTGTTCTCGACGCCGGGTCGGAAATCATAGCCGATGAACCGGTTGTGGAACGGCCCCATCATGTGGAAGCCTTCGATGTCGGTCCAGGGAACCTTGGTCGGCTTGCGGACAAATCCGCCGGTCAGGGTGAAGCCCTCGTCATCCAGAAGCAGTCGATACGGGCGGATCAGCATCCAGCCGGTAAGGGCGGCTGCCGGGACGAGCAGCGCGCCGATGAACACGACAACGGCCGACGACATCCCCACCCAGTAGAAGACAAGGCCGAAAGTGAAAGCGATCGCCGCGCTCTGCGCGAGGTATCCGACCAGCTTGAGCCGAGAGAGGGTGATGGTTCGTGGGTGCAGGGCTTTTCCTCCTACGGTGACAAGGCCTGCTGCCGATAGGCGTTCAGCTGTTCGACCATCGCCGCGTCGCCGCCGGGCCAGCCTTTGCCAAGGCCCGCGTCACAGCCCATGCCCCGGCTGATCGCCAGCAGCTTCGACTTCGGCTCGGCGCCCGGCGCATAGTTGTAGCCGACCATGGTCCCGCCCCGCGGCAGCCGAAAGACCACGAAGCCGCGCACATCGGCCCAGCGCTCCTTGCGCGGCCGCCTCACCATGCCGCCCACCAGGGTGAAGCCCTCGTTGTCGAGCAGCAGGCGCTGTGGGCGGACGAGTTGCACGATGGCGACGACCACGCCCAGGCCGAAGAAGACCATGCACAGCCAGGCCATCGGCTCGATGGTCGGGGATCGGGATTGGATGAACGCGCCGGCGGCGACAAAGGCCAAGCTGCCGGCGAGCAGGCCGATGGTCTTGAGGCGCGAGGCCTGGATTTCACGGGGTTGGATCAGGGTGGGGGGCATGGGTCTTGGGTTGAGAGGGCATCGTTGAGGGGGGGCGGGCATGCTCGGCATCGTGGGTCGAAGCCGCGAGGAACGAGGGTGCCCGGAAGCCTAGGGCCCAACGTTGAAAGAGGTCACCGGATTCAGGCAGCGGATTCAGGGATTGAGGCTCCAAACCAAGTCGGAGCGATGTGCCGAAGATTGGGGCCGTCGCCATCAATCGTGAATGCAACGCGCCACGCGCGCCTACCCACTTCACGTGCAGGAGATCGATTTCTTTTGTTGGGCTCTATACGAGCCGAGTATATTCCCACCCCGTTCTCATAACGAGCACTGACCAAGACTATCGAGACTTGGTCAGCGACATCCGGACGTTCCACGATTTCGTCAATTTCTGGATGGTGGCCGTCTCGAAAGCTGGCGGCCCGCAAGAGAAAGGCCAAATATTCCGTCCGGGCCTGGGATGGTGACCCCCCACGCAGTCGCTGGAGCTGTATCGCGATTAGATTCCAAACCGTCCCGGTCTCTGGATAGAATTCCGCGATGTCTCGAATGCTTATTAATAACTCACCCCGGTCAAGTATGAATTCCAACGTTCTTGTATAGTTGAATTGCTCGGATATGCGGAAGTTATTCAAATTTTCAATTTGAGGCACTGCGTAGCCAAATCGACGACTCGGATAGAGTGTGGGACCCGTAGTTTCCGTGTCGATATGTATCGTGTGCCGTAAACCGCGGTATTGAGCCACTATATCAAATTGGTTTCTTACTTGATCTTCAATTGTCCAGCCGTTTATCTCTAATATGCTTTCCAATACGTGACGATAATCAGAGGTATTATTTCTTGTGGTTGTGGCCAGGTCGCTAAGGCGCGAGAAGGCAACCGTACTCACGTCCGGAAGCGCCCTGCCGCCCAGATGCGTAGGCTCAAGGACATCAAAGTCCGGGAACAGCATACTGATGAATGTCTCCGTTAGGCCGTTCCTCGGGTGTCTGAGGATGAGAGTTCCTCGACGATCGGAAACCCCCAACCGTCGTAATTTTAAGTATATTTGAACAATGGCGTCTATTGGAGAGCTTGAACCATATCTTCCCGCACGAGCGTATAACAGAACATCCTCGCTCGTAAGATAATGCCTTATATCAGCGTAATTGATGCCAATAACTCTAGCAGCATCTAGAACGTCTCCTACGATCGATCGGCGATAAGACCCATTAGGCGGCCGCTGCAGGACTACAACCGGCGCACGGTAAGATTCCAAGGAGAAAGTCTCGTCTCGACTTAACGATGGCCGACCAGATGATCTAACCGCCAGACCGAGTATGTGGGGCGGAATTCTCAAATTAAATCGTCGGTCAAGTCTGAACAGTACAAAACTCGGTCCGGGAAACTTAGAAAACTCCAGGAAGTCATCAAACCTGGCCATGGAAAAGAATTTAATTCCATCTCTGATGTATTCGTCTTCGAGATAGAACACGTCTTCCGCGTCTGAAATTAAGACAGATGCGTATATGCGCTCTGAGGCGGGCGGTTCGTCATCTGACGATACGTCAGGCGTCAGTTCCGTATAGTCAATTTTAGTACTTTTATCGATCAGAGGTTTATCTGAGGCGATAGTGGTAAAAATCATCCCCCGTAAGTCTTGGCCCCTGATGTCAATGCCATCAATTGAGGTGCCGATATAAAGAGTTCGAGGATCTTCTCCCGCTAATTTTGCTAGTTCACGCAGGTCACCGGTCTCTGCACTCAGAATGTTCCGCACTCCGGAGAGCCATCCTGGTAATCTTCGCATCAGTTCGCTTGTGCGATGACGGCGCTCAGCGTCATTTCTGCAAAAGGGTTGCTCAAGTCCCCGGATATAAGACCGGATTCAAACAGCCTCGTGCGAATTACCGCTTCTGCGGCTGCTAGCTTGTTTTTCCGATGCGAACCCTTTTTGAACTTTGACCACAGCGATTCATCTGTTGTGACAATATCCGTGATCTCGAGATCTTCGCGAAGACACCTGAGCTCGACCGAGATGGTAGGGGCAATTCCCCGGGTCCGGTCTGTGCGGGTATCAATCAATTGGACCCGGCGCACTTCGTGCGACACCCAAGGCTTACCCTGGAGCGTTGAGGCGATAACCGGCTCGATCTCCCAAATATAGTCGCCCTCGCTGTTTTGGGATTGGGTGACCCGCATGGGGCTGAATGTCTCGGTGACCTTCGTCGAAATGGCTGTCTTTTTGCTTGCGGCACCGCGCGCAACACCTCGTGCGGCCGCGCTCGTGCTCGACAGGCCACCGCTCACTGCCACTTCGCCCTCGGCGGACGTGCTCTTGTCGGACGAGATCGTTTCGGTGACTTCGCCGGTGACATGCGCTGAGTCACGCGTGACGGTCGCGGGATCAAGTTTCACCGGCTCATTGGGAGAGCTAAGAATTACTACTTGAGCGCGCTTGAGCCGAAGGCGGAAACGAATGTCATCCGTCGCTGACCCGCCCACTCTGCCAGTCTTGAAGGCGACATCGACGAAGAGGTCTGCCCTGTCACTCTTGCCGCTGAACGCTGTGTGCCACGCCTCTAGAGAGGCGACATCCGCGAGCGCCTTTCTGCGATTGTCGTTTTCTTTGCTCATTGAACCAACCAAGTAAGCCGTCATTCAACCTTACACGACTGCAGGCGTTGCTCAACGCGGGCGGCGCGCCGGGGTTGTTGCGTAGGCGTAGCCTTCTGTGCAGAGGGCGGAGGGGCGGTGACTCTCCGCGCCCGACGCGTCGCTCCCCCGGATTCGGTATCGCTCGCCACCCTTCACCATGTCCCTGCGCGGGGATGAGCGGAGCGGGGCACGCGCCAAAGCCCAGTCCGCTAATCCCCCGTTGAACCCCGCCTTCACCCAAGGCTACGCTTGGCGCCGGTATGTCGTCGCCGCCGACCCCGGCGGATTCTTGGTCCGCCTTGAGGTCTGGCTTGAGCCGGAGGGTGTGAGGTCAGATCTCCACTTTCGGAGTCGTCGGCTTACGTCTGGACTTTTGCTTAGCTTGAACGCTAACAAAGGTCTCAAACAGTGCCGCTAGATCGTTATAGCGAGTGTCGGCCTCAGTTGCGGCGGTACGTTCACCCTTCTTAATCAAGAAGTTGCGTTCGACCGTCATGAACGACTTCAATACGATCGCCCGCGTTGCTGACGTTGACGCTGAGGCTTCAAACATGGCGCCGGCGAAGCGACTTTCCATGTTGGTGATTTCGTTCTTGTGGTGTTTGATTTCATGTTCTGTGGCGGCATAAAGCCTAAGGAAGAAGAAGCTAACCAATTGCAAAATAATCGCTAGCGCAGCGCGAGGAGCATACGCTGCGAGCATGTCAGATAAGCCGATATAAGTACTGTGAACTTTTAGTTCATTTACAGAAAATAGTAACCACCCACCCGTCAATAGGGAAAAAAGTATTCCCCAAACTAAATTGATAACAGAATTTATCTTAAGCCTACGTTCCTCACCGCGCATTCTGAGTCTAAATTGAGTAAGTATATCGATATAGTCTGTGGGGCGCCGCATGAAATCCTGCGTTTGACGCTGACTTGCCTCTTCTAAAACTCGAACCCGAACATCTTCAACGGCTCGACCTACCGCCCTAGTGGCGCTACCCAAGTCACTAATGGTTGTCGCTCGCAGAAGGGCATCGGCGGTGGCACGTGAAAATCGACTGAGGGCGCTGCGCTGATCGTCGTCGGTGCTGCGGCTTGCAGCAAACAGAGCAAACACGGTTCCCATGAATAGGGCGATGACTGGGACTAAGAGCAGTCCCGGCGCATCGGTGGATTGTGCCTCTTTTAGCGCTGTAAGAATTCGCAGGTCAGACAGCCCAGAGATCGCAAATATAACAGACGCAACGGCGACTGTTGCCGCGGAACCCGCCAGGACATATCGGATTGAAGCCACCCGCTTTAGTTCACGATCTCGGGCCTTTTGCAGGTTGTCGCGGCGCTTCGCCCTGTCGCTAAGTTCTTCAGCCATTCGCCCATTTCCCAACAGCAGAAACCTACACAGTTGAAAGTTAGTGGCAACCTTGGGATGGGCACGGCCCAAGGTCACCCCACACGGCTCGCTGTCGCTCGCCACCCTCCCCATGAAGGGGTGGGATGGCCGAAATCCCCGTTGAACCTCGCCTCCCGCCAAGTCTACGCTTGGCGCCGGCATGACAGCGTCCGCGACCTCGACGACAGATCCTTGCTTCGGCCTGGAGACGTGCCTCGAGCCGGGGGAGCGGGTGTTGTGGCGGGGCGCGCCGGACCCGGAGGTGTTGGGCAAGTGGCCTGGCAACTTGAACGTGGGGGCCGCGCTGGTCGTGGCTTCGAGTCCGGGCTTGCGGACCTATTGAGTTCACGGTCACTGTAATTGCGCCCGCTCAGGAGGCGAGACGACAAGCGGCCTCAAAGTGCAAAGACCTATGGCGCAGGTTGAGAAAGAGGTGCGAGTTGAATCTCGCCCCGCCGCGGCCTCATGTACACGACCCGACAGCGTCGTTCAGCAGCGGTTCAACCAATTCTAGCCATAACACCGTTCGGCGAAACGCCATTCCTAAGGCCGGAGGGAAACAGACATGTATCGTCCCATTTTTGCAGCGATGCTCACCGTTGCAGCATTCGTCTGCAGCGTCGCTAGCGCGGACACTATCACGCGCGGTACCGTCGGGGGCCGAACTGTCGAAGTCCGCACGACTGAGAGGGCCACCACCTGGCGGGACAACGAGGGTCACCGAGGCACTTACGGCGGCAACGATGATGCTACCCATGCCCATGCTGTTCGCACTCAAATCATTCGCGCCGGCGGTCATGTCAGTGAAACGAACTACTCCCGCCCTGAGCGTGGTGGCGAGAGAGGTGGTGGCGGTGGGGGTGGCATGAGCCAGCGGGAGCCGAGGGGACGCCTCGGAGGCTTCTAATTTGCCACTAGGCCATTCGTCGTGGCCGCCTGATCCCATTCTGCCTCGATCTTGGGTGGGGTTGGGCGACGCTGCCCCAGGCAGCGTCCCCCGGGGTTACGAAAGGCGTTACGGTAACAGTGTACTCAATTGATGTTGCAAAAAGGCCTGGGTCCCCGCCTACGCGGGGATGAGCGGAGCAGGGGGCTGGTTCTTCGGCGTTCGCGCCTGGCCCACGCTGCCCCACCCGGCTCGCGATGCTCGCCACCCTCCCCATGTCCCCGCCTTCGCGGGGGTGAGCGGAGAGGGAGGGATGATCGCCGCTCCTATATATAGAGAGTGCGGCGCGGGCGGCCTGAGGCGCACCTAAGGGTCGCACCTGAGGGGGCGTTTTTGGGGGGGTGACCCCCTTGACCCGAGTCGGCCCTTAGCCTTATAGACCGCTCCTCTGTTGGACCGGCTGTGAGTCTTAGGGCTCAGACGCGGTGCGCAGGACGACGAGTTGGGCGTTTCCAGATAAGGGATTGCGCCTCTTTCGGACGGGCCCACGCGGGCTTCCGCGGCGGGCCCATCGTTTTTGCGGACTTCAAGCGTACGGCGATCGCCCCCTGGGTGGTTTCCGGTTGGTCTTTGAAATGGTTCGAGATCACGCGGGCGGGCCGCCGTCTGTAGGGAAGAATTAGAGCGATATGGATCGTCAGAATATCCGCATCAGGCTCAAGGCCTTCGATCACCGCGTGTTGGACCATTCCACCCGCGAGATCGTGAACACGGCCAAGAGGACGGGCGCCACCGTGCGCGGGCCTATCCCGCTGCCCACCCTGATCGAACGCTTCACCGTCAACCGCTCGCCGCACGTCGACAAGAAGTCGCGCGAGCAGTTTGAAATCCGCACGCACAAGCGCGTGCTCGACATCGTCGACCCCACCCCGCAGACCGTGGACGCGCTCATGAAGCTCGACCTGTCCGCCGGCGTGGACGTCGAGATCAAGCTCTAAGGACGGGGATCGCCATGCGTACCGGCGTGATCGCCAAAAAGCTCGGGATGACCCGCTTCTTCGATGAAGCCGGATCCCATGTGCCCGTGACCGTGCTCAGCCTCGAAGGCTGTCAGGTCGTCGGCCAGCGCACCGCTGAACGGGACGGCTATGTCGCCCTGCAGCTGGGCGCCGGCGCCAAGAAGGCCAAGAACACCAACCAGGCCGACCGCGGCCAGTTCGCCAAGGCTCTGGTCGAGCCCAAGCGCACCGTCGCCGAGTTCCACGTGTCGGAAGACATGTTGATCGACATCGGCGCCGAGATTACCGCCGACCACTTCCTGCCGGGCCAAAAGGTCGACGTCTCGGGCGTCACGGTGGGTAAGGGCTTCCAGGGCGGCATGAAGCGCTGGAACTTCGGGGGCCTTCGCGCCACCCACGGTGTCTCGCTTTCGCACCGCTCGCTGGGTTCGACCGGCAACCGCCAGGACCCGGGCAAGACCTTCAAGAACAAGAAGATGGCCGGCCACCTGGGCGTCGAGGCCGTCACCACCCTCAACCTCACCGTCTTCCGCGTCGACGTCGAGCGCGGCCTGATCATGATCCACGGCGCCGTTCCCGGCACCGAGGGCGGTTTCGTGAAGATCCGCGACGCGATCAAGAAGGCCGCCCCGGCCGGCGTGCCGACCCCGGGCGCCTTCCGCAAGGCCGGCGACGACAAGCCCAAGGCCGTTGAAGACGCGGCTCAAGAAGAAGAAGTCGTGGCCGCGGCCGCTGAAGAGGCTCCCGCCGCTGAAGCCGCCGCTCCTGACGCCCCGGCTGCCGAAACCTCCGAAGGGGGCGAAGCCTAATGAAACTCGACGTCATCAAACTGGACGGCGGCAAGGGCGGCTCGATCGAGCTGTCGGACGCCATCTTCGGGATCGCCGACATCCGCGGCGACATCCTGGCCCGTTGCGTCAACTGGCAGCTGTCGAAGCGCCGGGTTGGCAGCCACAAGGTTCAGACCCGCAACGAGAACTCTCGTACGGGTAAGAAGATGTACAAGCAGAAGGGCACCGGCGGCGCCCGTCACGGATCGCGGCGCGCGCCGCAGTTCGTCGGCGGCAGCCGCGCGTTCGGCCCGATCGTGCGCAGCCACGCCTTCGACCTTCCCAAGAAGGTCCGGGCCCTGGCCCTGCGTCACGCGCTGTCGTCGAAGGCCAAGAACGGCTCGCTGGTCGTTCTGGACGCCGCCACCCTGGACAGCCCCAAGACCGCCACCCTGCGCGAGCAGTTCGGCAAGCTGGGTTGGACCAACGTCCTGGTCATCGCCGGCGCCTCGGTCGACAACAACTTCGGCCTGGCCGCCCGCAACATTCCCAACGTGGATGTGCTGCCGAACGCCGGCCTCAACGTCTACGACGTGATGCGTCGCCACACGCTGGTCCTGACCAAGGAAGCCATCGAAGCGATCAACACGCGCTTTGAAGGGGAGGCCGCGTAATGACCGCTACGCCGCGTCACTACGACACCATCCTGGCCCCGGTGATCACCGAAAAGGCGACCCGCCTTTCCGAGCTGAACAAGGTCGTCTTCCGCGTGGCGCAGGACGCCAGCAAGGACGAGATCGCCGCCGCCGTCGAAGAGCTGTTCAAGGTCAAGGTGACCAAGGTCAACACGCTCAACGTGCTGGGCAAGGTCAAGCGCTTCCGGGGGATCCTCGGCAAGCGCAACGACTACAAAAAAGCGATCGTGACGCTGGCCGAAGGCCAGTCGATCGACATCACCACGGGGCTTTAATCCGATGGCTTTGAAGCACTACAACCCGACAAGCCCGAGCCGACGCGGCCTGGTGCTGGTCGACAAGAGCGAGCTCCACAAGGGCAAGCCGGAAAAGAGCCTGGTCCAGGGCCTGACCAAGTCGGGCGGACGCGGCGGCAACGGCCGTATCGCCGTGCGCTTCCGTGGCGGCGGCGCCAAGCGCCTGTACCGGATCATCGACTTCAAGCGCCGCAAGTGGGGCATCCCCGCGACCGTCGAGCGCATGGAATACGACCCGAACCGCTCGGCGTTCATCGCGCTGATCGTCTACCAAGACGGCGAGAAGGCCTACATCCTGGCCCCGCAACGCCTCAAGGTCGGCGACGAAGTGATCGCCAATGAAAAGGTCGACGTGAAGCCGGGCAACGCCGCCCCGCTGTCGGGCCTGCCGATCGGCGCCATCATCCACAACGTGGAGATGAAGCCGCTGAAGGGTGGCCAGATCGCCCGCTCGGCCGGCGCCTACGCCCAACTGGTCGGCCGCGACGGCGGTTACGCCCAGATCCGCCTCGGCTCGGGCGAACTGCGCATGGTTCCGGACGGCTGCATGGCCACGGTCGGCGCGGTCTCCAACCCGGACCACATGAACGAAGTGCTCGGCAAGGCCGGCCGCGTTCGCCACATGGGCCGCCGTCCGCACGTTCGCGGCGTCGCCATGAACCCGATCGACCACCCGCACGGCGGCGGCGAAGGCCGCACCTCCGGCGGCCGCCACCCGGTCACCCCGTGGGGCAAGCCGACCAAGGGAAGCAAGACCCGCACCAACAAGACGACGGACAAGTTCATCATCCGCTCGCGTCACGCTAGGAAGGCTCGTTAATCGATGACCCGCTCCGTTTGGAAAGGTCCGTTCGTCGACGGTTATCTGCTCACTAAGGCGGAAGCCCAGCAGAGCGCCGGCCGCAAGGACGTGATCAAGACCTGGTCGCGTCGCTCGACCATCATGCCGCAGTTCGTCGGCCTGACCTTCGGCGTCTACAACGGCCAGAAGTTCGTGCCGGTGCTGGTGTCCGAAGACATGGTCGGCATGAAGCTCGGCGAGTTTTCGCCCACCCGGTACTTCCCCGGCCACGCAGCCGACAAGAAGGCCAAGAGGAAGTAACATGGGCCAGCAGAAACAACCCCGGCGCATGAAGCCGACCGAAGCGGTGGCCAAGGTTTCGACCCTGCGCACCGGCCTTCGCAAGCTGAACCTGGTGGCGGCCTCGATCCGCGGCCTCAAGGTCCAGCGCGCGCTCAATGAGCTGGAATTCAGCCATAAGCGCATCGCCAAGGACGTCCGCAAGGCGCTGCAGTCGGCGATCTCGAACGCCGAGAACAACCACAACCTCGACATCGACTCCCTGGTCGTCGCCGAGGCCTTCGTGGGCAAGAACCTGGTGATGAAGCGCTTCGCGTCTCGTGCGCGCGGTCGTTCGTCGCGCATCGAAAAACCGTTCAGCGAGATCACCATCGTGGTCCGCGAAGCTGGCGAGGCGGCCTGATGGGTCAGAAAGTCAATCCAGTCGGTTTCCGACTTGGCATCAACCGTACCTGGGACAGCCGTTGGTTCGCCGACGGGGTCGAGTACGGCCGGTTGCTGCACGAAGACATCAAGCTTCGTCGCACCCTGAAGAAGCGCCTGGGCCAAGCCGGCATCAGCCGCATCATCATCGAGCGTCCGCACAAGAAGTGCCGGGTGACCATCTATGCCGCGCGCCCTGGCGTGATCATCGGCAAGAAGGGCGCCGACATCGAGAAGCTCCGCAAGGACATCTCGGCGCTGACCAATGCCGAAGTGCACCTGAACATCGTCGAAGTGCGCAAGCCCGAGACCGACGCCCAGCTGGTGGCCGAGAACATCGCCCAGCAACTGGAACGCCGTATCGCCTTCCGCCGCGCCATGAAGCGCTCGATCCAGTCGACCATGCGCCTCGGCGCCAAGGGTATCCGGATCAACGTCTCGGGCCGTCTGGGCGGCGCCGAAATCGCGCGGATGGAATGGTATCGCGAAGGCCGTGTGCCGCTGCACACCCTGCGCGCCGACATCGACTACGGCTTCGCCGAAGCTCACACCACCTACGGTGTGATCGGGGTGAAGACCTGGATCTTCAAGGGCGAAGTGCTCGAGCACGACCCGATGGCGTTGGACAAGCGCCTGGCCACCGAATCCGGCCCGGCCGGCGAGGGCGGCGGTCGTGAACGTGGCGATCGTCCGGAGCGCCGCGACCGGCGCGAGCGGGCGTAAGGGCTAACGACCATGCTTTCTCCGAAAAAGACCAAGTACCGCAAGCAGTTCAAGGGCCGTATCCACGGCGCCTCGAAGGGCGGCACGGCGCTGAACTTCGGTTCCTACGGCCTCAAGGCCCTGGAGCCGGAGCGCATCACCGCTCGCCAGATCGAAGCCGCCCGCCGGGCCATCACCCGCCAGATGAAGCGTCAAGGCCGCGTCTGGATCCGCATCTTCCCGGACCTGCCTGTCACCGACAAGCCGGCCGAAGTGCGGATGGGTAAGGGCAAGGGCGCGGTCGAGTACTGGGCCGCGCGCGTCGCTCCCGGTCGGATCATGTTCGAAATCGACGGCGTCGCCGACGACGTGGCGCGCGAAGCGCTCCGCCTGGGCGCCGCCAAACTGCCGATCAAGACCCGCGTCGTCACCCGTATCGACGCCGGCCTGTTGATGGAGGCTCACTGATGAAAGTCGCTGACGTCCGCTCGATGAGCCCCGACCAGCTGTCCGAGTCCCTGCTGAACCTGAAGAAAGAGCAGTTCAACCTGCGCTTCCAACGGGCCACCGGGCAGATGGAAAAGACCCACCGCGTGACCGAAGTCCGCAAGGACATCGCTCGCATCAAGACCGTGCTGCGTTCCAAGCAGCCGGCCGCCTAAGGATCGACGAAGATGCCGAAACGAGTTCTCGAAGGGCTGGTCGTCTCCGACAAGGGCGACAAGACCATCATTGTGAAGGTGGAACGCACCTTCCTGCATCCGGTGATGAAGAAGACCGTCCGTCGGTCGAAGCGCTATCACGCCCATGACGAGGACAACTCGTTCAAGTCCGGCGATAGGGCGAAAATCATCGAATGCGCACCCAAGTCCAAGCTCAAGACCTGGGAAGTTCTTCCCAAGTCGGCCGGCTGATTAGAGTTCTGGAAGGTCTGAAACCATGATCCAGATGCAAACTAACCTGGACGTCGCCGATAATTCGGGCGCCCGCCGGGTCATGTGCATCAAGGTGCTGGGCGGCGCTGGGCGCCGTTATGCCAGCGTCGGCGACACCATCGTCGTGTCCGTCAAGGAAGCGATCCCCCGCGGCCGCGTGAAGAAGGGCGACGTTCTGCGCGCCATCGTCGTGCGCACCGCCCAGGGCATCAAGCGCAAGGACGGCTCGCTGATCCGCTTCGACAAGAGCGCGGCGGTGATCGTCAACAAGCAAAACGAGCCGATCGGCACGCGGATCTTTGGCCCGGTTCCCCGCGAACTGCGCGCCAAGAACCACATGAAGATCGTCTCTCTCGCTCCCGAGGTGCTGTAATGGCGGCCAAGATTAAAAAGGGCGACCGGGTCGTGGTTCTGACCGGCAAGGACAAGGGCCGCGAAGGCACCGTGTCCAAGGTTCTGCCGAAGGACAACCGCGTCTTCGTCGGCGGCGTGAACATGGTTCAACGCCACACCAAGCCCTCGCAAAGCGACCCGCAAGGCGGGATCAAGCACAAGGAAGCCTCGCTGCACGTGTCGAACGTCGCGCTCGTGGACGCCAATGGCAAAGCCACCCGCGTCGGCTTCCGCATGGACGGCGATAAGAAGGTCCGGTTCGCCAAGACGACCGGAGATGTCATCAATGGCTGATCAAGCGAATACGCCCCGGTTGAAGACCGAGTATCAGGAGCGCATCCGCGCCAAGATGCGCGAAGCCTTCGGCTACACCAACGAGATGCAGATCCCGAAGCTCGACAAGATCGTGATCAACATGGGCATCGGTGAAGCTGTCGCCGACTCCAAGAAGGCCAACGCGGCCATGAAGGACCTGGCGGCGATCGCCGGCCAAAAGCCGGTGGCCACCAAGGCCCGCACCTCCATCGCCGGCTTCAAGCTGCGCGAAGGGATGGTGATCGGCGCCAAGGTGACGCTCCGCAAGGATCGGATGTACGAGTTCCTCGACCGTCTGATCACCATCGCCCTGCCGCGCGTGCGCGACTTCCGTGGCCTGAAGCCGACCAGCTTCGACGGTCGCGGCAACTACGCGATGGGTCTGAAGGAGCACATCGTGTTCCCGGAGATCAACTACGACCAAATCGACCAGATGTGGGGCATGGACATCATCGTCTGCACCACGGCGAAGTCGGACGACGAGGCTCGCGCCTTGCTCACCGAATTCAAGTTCCCGTTCGTGAAGAACTGAGCGGGGGGGTAGAGAACCATGGCTAAGAAAAGCGCCGTCAACCGCAACGAGATGGTCAAGCGTCTCGTCAAGCAAACCACCGCCAAGCGCGAGGCCCTGAAGGCCATCGCCAACAACGACGCCCTGCCTTTGGAAGAGCGGTTCGCCGCCCGTCTGAAGCTGGCGAAGTTGCCGCGTAACTCCTCGCCGGTGCGGATCCGCAACCGCTGCGAGCTGACCGGGCGCCCGCGCGCCTACTATCGCAAACTCAAGATGAGCCGGATTGCACTCCGGGAGCTGGGCTCCCAGGGCTATATCCCGGGCCTCGTGAAGTCGAGCTGGTGAGGTCGAGATGGCTGTGAACGATCCCATCGGCGATATGATCGCCCGCATCCGGAACGCCCAGATGCGCAAGCGCTCCAAGGTCGAGACCCCCGCCTCGAAGATGCGTCAGCGCGTCCTCGATGTGCTGCAGGGCGAAGGCTATATCCGTGGCTACAATCTCGTTCAGCGTCCGGGCGAATTCCCGGTGTTCGAGATCGAGCTGAAGTACTTTGACGGCGAGCCCGTGATCGCCGAGATCAGCCGCGTGTCCAAGCCTGGGCGCCGCGTCTACTCGGCCATCGGCGACCTGAAGCCGGTCAAGAACGGCCTTGGCATCTCGGTGTTGTCGACCTCCAAGGGCGTCATGTCCGACACCGCTGCCCGCGACGCTAACGTCGGCGGCGAAGTCCTGCTCAGGGTCTACTAAGATGAGCCGTATCGGAAAAAAGACGATCGCGGTCCCGCAAGGGGTCACGGTCACGATCGAAGGCCAGACGGTCAGCGTGAAGGGCCCCAAGGGGCAGCTTTCGTGGACCGTGGTCGAAGAGATCAATGTCGCTCAAGAGAACGGCGAGCTGACGCTCACGCCGCGTGACGAGTCCACGCGCGCCCGTTCGATGTGGGGCCTGGCCCGCACGCTGGTGAACAACATGGTCGTGGGCGTGACCCAGGGCTATGAGCAGTCGCTGGAACTGGTCGGCGTTGGTTATCGCGCCGCCATGAAGGGCAACGCGCTCTCCATGCAGCTGGGCTTCAGCCACGACGTCGACATTCCCCCGCCGGCCGGCATCACCTTCGTGGTGCCCAAGCAGACGGAAGTGAAGATCAGCGGCATCGATAAGCAGCTGGTCGGCGAAACGGCGGCCCGCATTCGCAAGCTGCGTCCTCCCGAGCCCTATAAGGGCAAGGGCGTGCGCTACGCCGGCGAGAAGGTTCGTCGCAAGGAAGGCAAGAAGAAGTAAGCCATGCCCATCTCTTCCCGCGAAAACAACAAGACCCGCGCCCGTCGCGTCCGTACCCGCCTCAAGGCGGTCGGCGCCGGCCGTCCGCGCCTGTCGATCTTCCGTTCGTCGAAGAACATCTATGCTCAGGTCATCGATGACGCCCAAGGCGTCACCCTGGCCTCGGCCTCGACGCTGGAAAGCGACAAGAAGGCCGGCGGCGACAAGGAAGCCGCCGCCATCGTCGGCAAGCTGGTCGCCGAACGCGCTATCGAAAAAGGCGTCAAGGACGTCGTGTTCGATCGCGGCGGTTTCATCTATCACGGCCGCATCAAGGCCCTGGCTGACGCCGCGCGCGAAGCCGGCCTGAACTTCTAAGGAAACGCATATGGCTCGTGGAAACCAACAAGGCGGTGAGGGCGGCAATCGCGGCCGTCGCGACCGCAATGCGCCGCAGACCGCCGAAGAACGCGCCGATAGCGAAATCGTCGAGAAGCTGGTTCACATCAACCGCGTCGCCGCCACCGTGAAGGGTGGCCGCCGGTTCTCGTTCGCCGCCTTGATGGTGGTGGGCGACCAGAAGGGCCGCGTCGGCTTTGGGCATGGCAAGGCGCGCGAAGTGCCGGAAGCCATCCGCAAGGCGACCGACGAGGCCAAGAAGTCGATGGTCCGCGTTCCGCTGCGCGAAAGCCGCACCCTGCACCATGACGGCGAAGGCCGTCACGGCGCCGGCAAGGTGATGCTGCGCGCGGCTCCGGCCGGCACCGGCGTCATCGCCGGCGGCCCGATGCGCGCGGTTCTGGAAACCCTGGGCGTCCAGGACGTGGTGGCCAAGTCGGTCGGCTCGTCCAACCCCTACAACATGGTGCGCGCCACCTTTGATGCCCTGAGGCACCAGTCCTCGCCCCGTCAAGTCGCGTCCAAGCGCGGCAAGAAGGTCGGCGACATCCTGGGCCGCCGCAACGACGGCGCCTCGGCCGAAGGCGCGCTGGAAGGCTAAGGATCAGTCAGATGGCACAAGTCAAAGTTCGTCAGACCGGCAGCCCGATCCGTCGCAAGACCGATCAACGCGCCACCCTGATCGGTCTCGGCCTCAACCGCGTCGGCCGTGTCTCCACCCTGGAAGACACGCCCTCCGTCCGCGGCATGATCGCCAAGGTCCAGCACATGGTCGAGGTGGTGGACTAACCCTCCACCCCTCGTTCTAAAATCTTATCAGCCGAGTCAGAGCGCGTGCTCTGGCGATTGATCTCCAAGGAGAGGCGCTCATGACTAAGCTCAATGAAATTCGCGACAACGAAGGCGCCCACCGTGGCAAGCTCCGCGTCGGCCGTGGCCCGGGTTCGGGCAAGGGCAAGACCGCCGGCCGCGGCGTCAAGGGCCAGAAGTCCCGCTCGGGCGTCGCCCTGAACGGCTTCGAAGGCGGCCAGATGCCGCTGCACATGCGCATGCCCAAGCGCGGCTTCAACAACCCCTTCCGCAAGAAGCTGGCCGAAGTGAACCTGTGGCGCCTGGCCCAGGCCATCGAAGCGGGCAAGCTGGACGCCAAGAAGGCCATCGACGCGAACGCCCTGGTGGCCGCCGGCGTCATTCGCCGCGAACTCGACGGCGTGCGCCTGCTGGCCAAGGGCGAGCTGAAAACCAAGATCGACATCACCGTCTATTCGGCCTCGGCCAGCGCGGTGAAGGCGGTGGAAGCCGCCGGCGGCAAGGTGACCACGACCATCAAGGTCAAGGAAACCGCCCCTGAGGCGTAGCCTGCGGCATGGCGGGGCGATGACATCCCCGCTTTGCTCACCTATTTGTGCTGCGCACAGAGTCTAGGGGAACTGGATGGCCTCGGCCGCAGAACAACTCGCCGCCAATATGAACTTCGGCGCCTTCCAAAAGGCGACCGAACTGCACAAGCGCATCTGGTTCACGGTGATCGCGCTGATCGTCTACCGGCTCGGGACCTATATCCCGATCCCGGGCATCGACATCGCCGCCTTCACCAAGATTTTCGAGAACCAGCAGCAGGGCATCCTTGGGATGTTCAACATGTTCTCCGGCGGCGCCGTGAAGAACATGGCGATCTTCGCCCTCAACGTGCTGCCCTACATCACCTCCTCGATCATCGTTCAGATCGTCGGCCAGGTTTATCCGCCGTGGGAGAAACTGCGGAAGGAAGGCGGGGAGGCGGGGCGCAAGCAGCTCAACCAGTACACCCGCTACCTGACCGTGGTGATCTGCCTGTTCCAGGCGACCTCGATCGCCGGCCTGCTGTCGAGCCAGGGTGTGGCCCTCAACCCCGGTCCCTTCTTCATGGTCACCACCGTGGCCGTGCTGACCGGCGGCACCATGTTCCTGATGTGGCTGGGCGAACAGATCACCGCCCGCGGCGTCGGCAACGGCGTGTCGCTGATCATCTTCGCGGGCATCGTCGCCCGCCTGCCGAGCGCAGTCGCTTCGCTGCTTGAGATGAGCCGGGTCGGCTCGGTCTCGGGCTTCCTGGTGTTCCTGCTGGGCATCATGGCGATCGGCGTCATCGTCGCCATCGTCTTCGTCGAGCGCAGCCAGCGCCGGATCCTGATCCAGTATCCCAAGCGCCAGCAGGGCAACCGGATGTTCCAGGGCGAGACCTCGTTCCTGCCGCTGAAGATCAACACCTCGGGCGTGATGCCGCCGATCTTCGCCTCCTCGCTGCTGTCGCTACCGATCACGGCGATGACCTTCCTGGCCTCGCGCGATCTGCCCTCGTGGGCCAGCTGGCTGCCGGCCGGCGTCGCCCAGCTGCAGCAGGGCCGGCCGCTGCACATCGTGCTCTACGGCCTGCTGATCGTGTTCTTCTGCTTCTTCTACACCTCGATCATGTTCAACCCGGAAGAGACCGCGGAGAATCTGCGCAAGTACGGCGGCTTCCTGCCGGGCGTGCGTCCGGGCAAGCGCACGGCCGAGTACCTCGACTTCGTGCTGACCCGCCTGACCGTCCTGGGCGCGGCCTATATCGCCGCGGTCTGTCTGCTGCCGGAACTGATGCTGTCGACCAACTCGGCGGCCTCGACCCTGAGCTACGGCATCGGCGGCACCTCGATCCTGATCGTGGTCTCGGTGACCATGGACACCGTCGCCCAGATCCAGTCTCATCTGCTCGCCCACCAGTATGAGGGGCTGATCAAGAAGTCCCGTCTGCGGGGGGGCAAGGGCGCTCGATGAATCTGATCCTGTTCGGCCCGCCGGCGGCGGGCAAGGGCACCCAGGCCAAGCGCCTGGTGGAGCAGCGCCAGATGGTGCAGCTCTCCACTGGCGACATGCTGCGGGCGGCGCGGACGTCGGGCTCTGAGCTCGGCAACCGCGTGGCCGGCATCATGGATCGCGGCGAACTGGTCTCGGACCAGATCGTCATCGATCTGATCGAAGAACAACTGCCCGCGACCGAGGCCGCGGGCGGCGCGATCTTCGACGGCTTTCCCCGCACCCTGGCTCAGGCCGAGGCGCTGGACAGCCTGTTGAAGGCGCGCGGCAAGAAGATCGACCTGGTGCTTCAGCTCAAGGTCGACGACGCCGCTTTGGTGAAGCGAATCGAAGGCAGGTTCCTGGCGGAAGGCCGCCCGGACGACAATCCCGAGAGCTTCAAAGTCCGCCTGACGGCCTACAATGGTCAGACGGCTCCGTTATTGCCGTACTACGAAGGTCAAGGTAAGCTCGTCACTGTCGACGGGATGGCCTCGATCGACGCGGTAGCGGCAGAAATCGATCAAGCGCTTGCGAACGCTTGAACGCGTTCGTTTGTTTCATTATTTCCGCAGCTTCTTTGTTGACCATTTCGCAATCGTCCCTATAACGATGCGCTTCCGCGAATAGGCGCGAATGGCGCGCCGGCTGCGACCGTGTAAATCGGTCGGGCCGGGTGCGCCTTTGGCGTCTTCAAGGCGTGACCAGGAGAGTTAAGGCGTGGCCCGTATCGCAGGCGTCAATATCCCGACCAACAAGCGCGTAGTGATCGCGCTGCAGTACATTCATGGCATCGGCCAGGCGAAAGCTCGGGAGATCGTCGATCGTGTGGGCATCGAGGACGCTCGTCGCGTCAATCAGCTGACCGACGCCGAAGTCCTGTCGATCCGCGAAACCATCGACCGTGACTACACGGTCGAGGGCGACCTGCGCCGCGACACGGCGGTCAACATCAAGCGTTTGATGGATCTGGCCTGCTACCGCGGCCTGCGTCACCGCAAGGGCCTGCCGGTCCGCGGTCAACGCACCCACACCAACGCCCGCACCCGCAAGGGCCCCGCCAAGCCGATTGCCGGCAAGAAGAAGTAAGAAAGAGAGCCTCCGATGGCGAAGGAACCGGCTCGCGTCAAACGCCGCGAACGCAAGAACATCACTTCGGGCGTGGCGCATGTGAACGCCTCGTTCAACAACACCATGATCACCATCACCGACGCCCAAGGAAACGCGATTTCCTGGTCCAGCGCCGGCACGATGGGCTTCAAGGGTTCGCGCAAGTCGACCCCGTACGCCGCGCAGATGGCCGCCGAAGACGCCGCCAAGAAGGCGATGGAACACGGCCTGAAGACCATCGAAGTCAACGTCGCCGGTCCGGGTTCGGGCCGGGAATCGGCGCTTCGCGCCCTGCAGGCCGCGGGCCTGACGGTCACCACCATCCGTGACGTGACCCCGATCCCGCACAACGGCTGCCGGCCGCCCAAGCGTCGCCGCGTCTAAGTAGCCTACCGATTACCCCCATTCCGGCTCGGATCGACCGAGCCGGTGAGCCGCGTTCCGAGGACTTGCCCACGTGATTGAAAGAAACTGGAACGAGCTTATCCGCCCCGAAAAGCCGCAAATCGAGTCGGGTTCCGACGCCAGCCGCAAGGCTCGCATCGTAGCCGAGCCCCTCGAGCGCGGTTTCGGCGTGACGCTCGGCAACAGCATCCGCCGCGTGCTTCTGTCGTCGCTGCAAGGCGCGGCGGTGACCGCGGTGCAAATCGACGGCGTCGTGCACGAATTCTCCTCCATCGAGGGTGTGCGCGAAGACGTCGTCGACATCGTACTGAACATCAAACAACTGGCCGTGCGCATGCACGCTGAAGGTCCGAAGCGCATGACGCTTCGCGCCGTCGGCCCCGGCCCCGTCACCGCCAGCCAGATCGAGGCCCCCTCGGACATCGAGATCCTCAACGGCGACCACGTGCTGTGCACGCTGGATGACGGCGCGCAGCTGCGCATGGAATTCACGGTCCAGACCGGCAAGGGCTATGTCCCGGCCGAGCAGAACCGTCCGGAAGACGCCCCGATCGGCCTGATCGCCGTCGATGCGCTCTATTCCCCGGTCAAGCGCGTCGCCTATCGCGTCGAGCCGACCCGCCAGGGCCAGAGCCTCGACTACGACAAGCTGATCATGGAAGTCGAAACCAACGGCGCCGTCTCGCCGGTTGACGCGGTGGCCTACGCCGCCCGCATCCTGCAAGACCAGCTGCAGATCTTCATCACCTTCGACGAGCCGAAGAAGAAGTCGGAAGGCGAGGCCAAGCCTGACCTGCCGTTCAACCCGGCTCTGCTGAAGAAGGTGGACGAGCTGGAACTGTCGGTCCGTTCGGCCAACTGCCTGAAGAACGACAACATCGTCTACATCGGCGACCTGATCCAGAAGACCGAAGCCGAGATGCTCCGCACCCCGAACTTCGGCCGCAAGTCCTTGAACGAGATCAAGGAAGTGCTGGCGGGCATGGGCCTGCACCTGGGCATGGACGTGCCCAACTGGCCGCCGGAAAACATCGAAGAACTGGCCAAGAAGTTCGAAGACCAGATCTAAGACCTCTACGCGTCGCTTCCGGGCCGCTATCGGCCTGAGACCGTTGACGCCGCACCAGCGGCTGAGGGCTCCGACGCAAAGCTATGACCCGGTCCGGGAACAGATCGGGAGTGTTTGAACCAGGCGCCACCGGCGCCGCTGCGGGCTGAAGTCCCGGGAGACTACTAAAATGCGTCACGGATCCGCACACCGTAAACTCGGCCGTACCTCCGCCCACCGCACCGCCATGTTCGCCAACATGGCCGCCAGCCTGATCAAGCACGAGCAGATCGTCACCACCCTGCCCAAGGCCAAGGAACTGCGTCCCTTCGTCGAAAAGCTGGTGACCCTGGCCAAGCGCGGCGACCTGCACGCCCGCCGCATCGCCATCAGCCGCGTCCGCGACGTCGACCAGGTCGGCAAGCTGTTCGCCACGCTCGGCCCGCGCTACGCGGCCCGCAACGGCGGCTACATCCGCGTCCTGAAGGCCGGCTACCGCTACGGCGACAACGCCCCGCTGGCCGTGATCGAATTCGTCGACCGCGACCCGGCCGAAAAGGGCAAGGACAGCGGCCCGGTGCAAACCTACACCGACGACGAATAGTCCTAAGCCACCATTAGAATTTGAAGCGGCGGATCCGAGAGGGTCCGCCGTTTTCGTTTGCGGCTGCGTAATCCTCCCGCCCGCCTGTGGCGGTCGGGGCCCTCCTTCTCCCTCAGGGGAAGGCGTAGGAAATCAGCAGATGCCTGCAACACGCCCTCCCCTGAGGGCGTGGAAGGGCAAGGGTTTAAGGCGCTAGGCGATCGGCAGGTCGAACATGAGCTGGCGCACGTAGCGGGCCGGCGGGGAGCCGTAGCTGAGGACCTTGTCGTGGTAGCCCTTGAGGGTGAAGCCGGGGCGTTTTTCGGCCTCGGCGCGCATGGCGTCATGCTCGGTGACGCCGACAAAGTAGGTCGAGAGCTGGCTCGATGAGAGCTGGGCGCGGACGTATTTGCCGGCCGCCTCACGCTCTTCCTGGAACGCGGTCTCGGTGAGGAAGCGCATGACCTCGTCGCGGCTGGCGCCGTCGACATGCATCATCTGGTCGAGGATGGCGTTGGTGATGGTCCTAACCCGGGTCTTGAGCACCTGCAGGCGGAACTTGGGGTCGCGGCCCAGGTAGTCGGTCTTGGACATCATGTCCTCGGCGTAGCAGCCCCAGCCCTCGACGAAGCTGCCGGACTGCAGGACCGCGCGCAGGGTCGAGGGATAGCGGTTGGCGTGCCAGAGCTGGACGTAGTGGCCGGGCATGGCCTCGTGGATGCCGATGTCCTGCTGGGCCCAGCGATTGTACTCGCGCAGGAAGCTTTCGGCCTGGATCTGCGTCCACTCGGCGGGGATCGGGGCGATGGCGTAGAAGGTCTTGAGGTGCGGTTCGAGCGGGCCGGGGCTGTCGCAATAGGCGACGGCCGAGCCGCGCTGGAATTCCGGCATCTCGATGACGTCGATCGGCGCGGTCGGCATGGTGATGATGTCGTGGCCGCGCAGCCAGGCCTCGGCCTGACGCATGGCGGCGCGGGCGGACTTGAACATCTCTTCGCGCGGGGCGTGGTCGGCGGTGACGAGGGCCAGGCCGCCTTCGATGGTCTTCTGCTCGTCGAAACCGTTGACGCCCAGCTGCCGGGAGATGGCCAGCATCTCGGCGCGGGCGGCGGCGAGGGCCTTCTCCGCGGCGGTGCGGATCTGGGCCCGCGACAGGGTCGAGTTGAGGGCGAAGGCCAGTTTCTGGTCGAACAGCTTCTGGCCGATGCGGAAGTCGCCCTTGGCCTGCGGGACCAGGGTCTTTTCGAGCCAGGTCTGGTGGCCGGCGACGGCGGCGCGCAGGGCGGTGTCCGCGCGTTTCAGGCGAGCCTGGTCGGCGGCGCTGAGCGTCGCGGCGTTGGGCAGGATCATCTCGTCGAGGATCGACAGGACGCCCTTGTTCTGGCGGGCCCAGGTCTCGGCGTGGATGGCGGGGACGCGGGCCGGCTGCAGCGCCGCGCGGGACTGGGCGAAGAGGGCGGGCAGGGCCTCCATGCGGCCGATGGCGGAGACCATCCGGCGCGGCATCGGCGCGAAGTCGCGGGCCATCAGGCCGTAGAGGGCGCCGCCCGCGGCGCCGGAGTAGATCTGGGCGTCCCAGGCCCAATCCTGCAGGACCTCGTCGGACCAGTTGGCGTAGGTCAGGGCGGAGATGACAAGTGCGTGGTCGACCTGGTTGGCGCGGGAAAGCTCGCTGGCTTTGACCGTCTCCACCTCGGCCAGCAGCGCCTTGCGCTGGGCGATGCGGCGGGTGCGGGCCTGGGCGGAGAGGTCGTCGACCTGGGCGTCGTAGCGGTGCTCGCCGAGGCCCGTGGCCGTGGTCGGCGAGGCTCTGGTGAGCTCGTCGATGTAGCGCTTGCCCAGCGCCTCGAACCGGGTGTCGGCGGCGGAGGCGGCCAGGGCGGGCGTGGCCGCCGCGGCCAGGCCAAGGACGGCCCCCCCAGACAGGTTGAAGCCGCGGCGGGTAAGGTTCGTCATGGGACCTACTTCTTGGGATCGACCAGGGCGGAGTAGACCAGGGTGCGGGAGACGGCGCCGAGGTTGAGCGCGGTGGGGGCGCCGGACATTCGCTGGATCATGCCCACGAAGATGACGTCGTTGGTGGGATCGATCCAGAACCAGGTGCCGGCCGCGCCGCCCCAGCTCATCGTCCCGTCGCCCTCGAGGCTGCCCGAGGCGCGGGCGTCCTTGATGACCTGGAAGTCGAGGCCAAAGCCGACGGCCTCGTTGAACTGGGCGACCGAGCGGCCGTCGTTGTTGATCAGCACGTTCTTGGGAATGACGTTGGTGCCCATCAGCTGCACGCTGGCGGGCGAGAGGATGCGCACGCCGTCCAGCTCGCCGCCGTTGACCAGCATCTGGCAGAAGCGGGCGTAGTCGACGGTGGTGGAGACCAGGCCGCCGCCGCCCGATTCCATGGCCGGGGCCTTGGTGTAGTCCGGCATCGGCGTGCCGAAGAGGGTCGTGGCCTCGACCAGCTTCTTGGAGGCCGGGTCATAGTTGTAGACGCTGGCCAGGCGCCCCGCCTTGCCGGCCGGGACCTGGAAGAAGGTGTCGTTCATCTTCAGAGGGGTGAAGACGCGCTCAGCCATGAACTGGCCCAGGGTCTTGCCGGTGATGCGCTCGACGATGGCGCCTTGGATGTCGACGGCGGCCGAGTAGGACCAGTTGTCGCCGGGCTGGAACATCAACGGGATGGTGGCGATGCGTTCGACCATCTGCTTGAGGCCGGCGCTGGACAGCACCTGTTTGTCGCGGAACTGCTTGTCGACGTAGTGCTGGTCGGCCAGGCCATAGCCGAAGCCGGCGGTGTGGCTCATCACCTCGCGCATGGTCGGGGGGCGTTTGGCGTTGACCAGGATCGGGCGGCCGTTGATGTCGATGCCGGTGACGACCTTGAGATCGCGGAACTCGGGAATGAACTTGGTCACCGGGTCGTCCAGCCGCCACTTGCCCTCTTCGAAGAGGATCATCATGGCGACGCCCGTGATCGGCTTGGTCATCGAATAGATGCGGAAGAGCTCGTCCTTGCTCATCGGCCGGCCGGGCGCGGCCTGGCCGTAGGTGTTGAACGAGACCACCTTGCCGTGACGGGCCAACAGCGTGGTCATGCCGACCACCTCACCGTCGGAGACGGTCTTGGCCATGGCGGCGTCGAGGCGCTTGAGCCGCTCGGACGAGAAGCCGACCGACTCGGGAGATGCGGCCGGGCTGAGCGCAACGGCCGGCGCCTTGTCGGCAGCGAACACCGGCGTGAAGGCGCTCGTCGACAGGGACAGGGCGAGGACGGCGCCGATCAGGCGTCTGGCGGTGGTCATGGTTGGGTTTCCTCCCGAAGCAGTCATTTTCTTTGACTGTCGACTGGCCAAGGCCAAGCCGCAAGGGCGCTGATGGCGCACCTCAAAAAGTGGACGAATATGACTCGACAGTAATTTGCCTATATCGTTAAATATTGCGCATATCGAAAGGGAGTTCGCCATGGCTCACCATCCGGCCGTCTCGTCGTCGATCTCGTACAAGGATCCCAAGGCCGCCTTCCTTTGGCTGGAAAAGGCGTTCGGGTTCGAGCCGTCGATGGTGATCCTCGACGCCGAGGGCAACCTGATGCACTCGCAGATGACCTTCGGCGACGGCCTGATCATGGTCGGCACGGAGTGGGACGAGGACCACAAGAGCCCGATGTCGTTGGGCGGCAAGAACACCCAGAGCGTGCACCTGCAGCTGACCGAAGACGTCGATGCGCACTGCGCCCGCGCCAAGGCGGCGGGGGCTGAGATCATCCAGGCGCCGGACACCCAGTTTTACGGCGACCGCACCTATCGCGCCCGCGATCCGGAGGGACACATCTGGACCTTCGCCCAGACGGTCAAGGAGATGGCGTGGGGCGAATGGGACGCGGCCATGCCCGGCATCAGGACTCAGACCCGCCTGTGATCGACCGCACCCTGGCAGCCCTGGCCGATCCGCACCGCCGCCGCGTGGTGGAACTGCTGCGCGAGCAGCCGCTGCGGGCGGGCGAGCTGGCCGCGGCCGTGGGCCTGTCCTCCCCGGCCATGAGCCGCCACCTGCGCACCCTGCGCGAGGCCGACCTGGTGGAGGAGACTCATCCCAGCTTCGACGCCCGGGTGCGGGTCTATGCGCTGAAGTCGGGCGCGTTGGCGGGGCTGAGCCAGTGGCTGGCCGACACCGAGGCGTTGTGGGCCGACCAGCTGGCGGGCTTCAAGGCCCACATCGAGAAGGGCTGAGCTTGCCCTCGCAGGTGATCGTGGCGTTGCGGGTCAAGGCCGACCCGATGCGCGCCTTCGAGGTGTTCACCGCCGAGATCGGGGCCTGGTGGCGGTACAACCCGATGTTCCGCTTCACCCCGCGCGAGCCGGGCGTGATGGCTTTCGAGGACGGCCGACTGATCGAGACCAGGGCCTCCGGCAAGGTCTTCGAGGTCGGTACGGTGAGCGTCTGGGACCCGGGCCGACGGCTGGTGTTCGGCTGGCGCCAGGCGGCTTTCACGCCCGAGCAGCATACCGAGGTGGAGGTGACTTTCGTGGCCGTCGGCGAGGAGACACGCGTCTCGGTCACCCACACCGGCTGGGACACGGTCCCGGCCGAGCACGTGGCCCGGCATGGCTTTCCCGACGCCCTGTTCCTGCGCCGCCACGCCGAGTGGTGGCAGGTTCTGCTGGGTTCGTTCAAGGACACCCTGACGTGACCGACGAGGATATCCGCGCCCTGGCGCTCAGCCTGCCGGCGGCGGAAGAGCTGCCGCACTTCGACCGCGCCTCGTTCCGGGTGCGGGGCAAGATCTTCGCGACCCTGCCGCCGGGGGGCGAGCTGGTGGTCCTGAAGCTGCCGGTCCTGGTCAAGGAGAGCCTCGTCCAGGAGGACCCGGGCGCCATCGTCCCGCTGCCGGGCGGCTGGAACAAAGGAGGGTGGACGCAGATCGCGATTGGGCGCATGGACCCGCCAAAGCTCAGCGACCTGATCCGCCTGGCCTGGCGCGGGGTCGCTCCCCAGAAGCTCTTGGGCAAGACGCTATTGGACTGAGATTGAGGGGCAGGCATGTCGGACGAGAGCACCCCTATTTCAGGTCGACGGCATAAGGCCGCGCTGGGCTTCATCTTCGTCACCGCCCTGATGGACGTGACCGCGCTAGGGCTGATGATCCCGGTGCTGCCCAACCTGGTGAAGGAGATGGTCGGCGGCGACTTCGCCACGGCGACCAAGATGACCGGCTATTTCGCGGTCGCCTGGGGGCTGCTGCAGTTCGTCTTCTCGCCGATCCAGGGAATGCTGTCAGACCGCTTCGGGCGCCGGCCGGTGCTGCTGATCTCGATCTTCGGCCTGTCCGTCGACTACATCTTCATGGCCCTGGCCCCGACCATCGGCTGGCTGTTCATCGGGCGGATCATCAACGGCATCACCTCGGCCAGTTTCTCGACGGCCGGCGCGTACGTGGCCGACGTCAGCAAGCCGGAAGACCGGGCCAAGAACTTCGGCCTGATCGGGGCGGCGTTCTCGATCGGGTTCGTGATCGGACCCGCGCTTGGCGGCTTCCTCGGCGGCATCGACCTCCGACTGCCGTTCTGGGTCTCGGCCGGCCTTGGTCTGACCAACTGGCTGTACGGCTTCTTCGTGCTGCCGGAGTCTCTGCCCAAGGAGAAGCGGGCCAAGACCTTCGACTGGAAGAAGGCCAATCCGGTCGGCTCGTTCAAGCTGCTGCGCTCACACCCGGAACTGCTGGGGCTGGCGGGGGTGATGGCCCTCTTCCAACTGGCCCATAACGTCTACCCGAGCATCTTCGTGCTCTACACCGGCTACCGCTTCAGTTGGACGCCGGAGAACGTCGGCCTGATGCTGATGGCCGTCGGCGTCGCCGGCGCGCTGGTGCAGTTCCTGGTCGTCAAACGAGCAGTCCAGAAGGCTGGAGAGCGGGGCGCGATGATCTGGGGCCAGATGGCCGCCATCATCGGCTTCACCATCTATGCCCTGGCGCCGAGCCCATGGATCTTCGTCCTGGGCATTCCGGTGTTCGCCTTCGCCTCCCTGATCGGCCCGGGCGCCCAGGGGCTGATGAGCCGCCGGGTGCAGCCCTACGAGCAGGGCCAGTTGCAGGGCGCCAACGGGGCGATCATGAGCATCTGCGCCATCATCGGGCCGATGATCTACACCCGCCTGTTCGCCTGGACGATCAATCACGACCACGTCCTGCCTGTGCCGGGGCTACCGATCCTGTTCGCCGCCTTCCTGATCCTGTGCGCCTTCCTGCTGACCCTGAAGGTGGCCAAGCCCGCGCCGGCGGCGGTCGCGGTCTAGGTTCGCGGGGACCCAAGCCGCTGACGAGGGTGGCGCGCGCCCTTGCGCATGCCCAATTCATCGCTTATAACTGAACCGAATGGTTCAGTATTCAACAGATCGGCTGGATGCCTCGTTCGCGGCGCTTTCGGACGCCACGCGGCGGGGAGTGCTGGAGCAGCTGGGGCGATCGGACGCCTCAATCAGCGAGCTGGCCGACAGGTTCCACATGACTCTGACGGGCATGAAGAAGCACGTCGGCGTCTTGGAGCAGGCGGGGCTGGTGAGAACGGAGAAGGTCGGCCGCGTGCGGACCTGCAAGCTGGGCGTCAGCCGGCTGGCTGGTGAGACGGCCTGGATCGAGGAGTACCGCCGGCTATGGGCCGCGCGTTTCGACGCGCTGGACGAGATCGTCGAGGAACTAAAGCAAAAGGAGATGTCCGATGAGCGACGTCAGGGGAAGTGATCCGACCGCCGGCAAGGGCGGCACGACGGTGGAGCGGACCTCGGATCGGGAGCTGGTGGTTACGCGAACCCTGGCCGCGCCGGCGCGCCTGGTGTTCGAGGCCTGGAGCAAGCCGGAACTGTTCCAGCGATGGTGGGCGCCCAAATCTTTCGGCCTGACCGTGATTTCCTACGAGGCCGATATCCGCACCGGAGGCAGCTATCGTCTGGTGATGGGGCACCCAGCCTCGGAGCGGCCGATGGCGTTCTTCGGTCGTTACCTCGAAGTGACGGCGCCGACGCGCATCGTCTGGACCAATGACGAAGGCGGCGAGGAGGGCCCGATTACCACGGTGACGTTCGAGGAAAGACAGGGCGCGACGTTAGTGGTCGTGCACGAGCTCTATCCCTCGGCGGCGGCGCTGGACAAGGCGTTGGAATCCGGGAGCACAACGGGCTGGGGCGAACAGTTCGAGCAGCTGGAGGCGCTTGTCGGCGGGGTCGACGCGAAGGTTTAGCCCGGCCTTTCCGCCTTGAATGCGCCGAAAAGCTCCGCATCTAGTGGAGTGTCCAGTTTTCGGAGTCCGCATGACGATACGCAGTCTTCTTGTCTCTGCCTGCGCGGCCGCGCTGATGGCGGTTCCGGCCGGCGCTCAGCCGGTGGAGCGCCGCGTCCCGAGCGACGCGATGAGCATGAAGCAGTCGTTCGCCCCGATCGTGAAACGGACGGCGCCGGCCACTGTCAACGTCATCAGCCGACGCACCGTGCGCCAGCGCAGCGACCCCTACTGGGAGCTGTTCGGCGGCGGCGTGCCGCGCGAGCGGGTCGAGCAGTCGCTGGGCTCGGGCGCCATCGTCGGCGCTGACGGAATCATCGTCACCAACCACCACGTCATCGAGGGCATGACCGACATCTCGGTGGTGCTCAGCGACCGCCGCCAGTTTCCGGCGACGATCCTGATCGACGACCAGAAGTCTGACCTGGCGGTGCTGAAGATCGACGTCGGGTCCGAGCGGCTGCCGGTCATCAAGATCGACGACCGCGAAGGCGTCGAGGTCGGCGACCTGGTGCTGGCCATCGGCAACCCGTTCGGGGTCGGCCAGACGGTGACCAACGGCATCGTCTCGGCCATGGCCCGCACCGACGTCGGCATCACCGACTATTCGTTCTTCATCCAGACCGACGCGGCCATCAATCCGGGCAATTCCGGTGGGCCGCTGGTGGACATGGAAGGCGATCTGATTGGGCTGAACACGGCGATCTTCTCGCGCAGCGGGTCATCGTCGGGCGTTGGTTTCGCCATTCCGGCCAAGATGGTCCGCCAGGTGGTGGACAGCGCCCTGGGCGGTCGCCGCTCGGTGGAGCGCCCCTGGCTGGGCGCCAAGCTGCAGGCGGTGGACTCCGACGCCGCCAAGAGCCTGGGCCTGTCGGGCCCGCGCGGGGTGGTGGTCACTCAGATCTATCCGGGCAGCGTCGCCGAGGTCGCCGGCCTGCGCGACGGCGACATCATCCTCGACGTCGACGGCCAGGCGGTGAACGACGAGTCCGGCGTCACCTACCGGGTCGGCACTCACCGGCTGAACGAGACCGTGCAACTGAAGGTCAAGCGCGCCGGCGCCGACCGCACCATCGTGGCGCGCACGGCGGCCCCGCCGTCCTCGCCGCCGGACGAGCGCACCATCACCGGCCGCAACCCGCTGGCCGGCGCCACCATCGCCAACCTCTCGCCCGCCCAGGCCGACGCCCACGGGATCGATCCCTTCAAGTCGGGGGTGTTCGTCTCGACCCTGGCCCCCAACTCGATCGCCGCCGGCGTGGCGCAACTGCGTCCAGGCGACATGATCCTGGCCATCAACGGCCAGCCGGTGCGCACCACGCGTGAGGCCGAGGGAGCCATTGCTGGAGCGAATGCCCGGGCTTGGCGGGTTACCGTCCAGCGCGGCGCCCAGGTGGCGGAACTGCGGCTGACGATCTGAGCGCCTACCTCCCGCGGTTGTTTTCGCGAGGAGGAGGTAGGGCCCGCTAGTTCGCTGGCGCCGGACCCAAGGCGCCCGCGACGACCTCGTCGAACACGCCCAGATCGATGTCCTTGAGGGATTTGAACCGGATGCAATAGCCGGTGATCTTGGCCTTCCCGAGCCGCGGTCCGTAGGTTTCGGACAGGAATTTCTTGTCCTTCAAACCCATGACGTAGAACGAGATTCCGGCCGTGTTGGCGCTGAGGCCGATCTTATAGAAGGGTCTGGTGTCGCCGTTGGCGTAGCTGATGGTCTCCGAACCATAGCCAATATTCGGATTGGTGACGGCCTTGCCGTCCTCGTTCACGCCATCCAGGAACCAGAGCCTGGCGCCCGGAGAAATCGCCAGGATGCGCCGATGCAGGTCCCGCAGTTCCTCGCTCTTCGCCGGGGGCTGTTCGCCGATGTAGTTTTCGATCTGGTCGTGCACGCTCATGCCAAGGGGCTCCCTTTCGACCGCCTTTCACCAGAGGACGATCGAACCTGTCGGAAGTCGACACGGGCTGCGCTTTTTCATGGATATTCAGTTAGCTCCGGAGCCGGACCCCCGCTCGCGAGGACGCGGAACTGCTACCTCGTGGCCGGTGGAGGTGGGGGTAGGACCGTACACTGAGGCGGCAGACAGGAGCCGTGCAGACCTGGCCAAACGATGGACATGTGAAGATTGAATAGTCCGCCGCGCGCGTCCTCTGCGCTAAGGCGATATTTCTCCGTAAGTTTGAGCGCTGCCCCGGCTAGGCCCAGGCCCGGAGGGCTCTCAGATGCGACCGTGCAATCGCGGAGCGTTCCATTCTCATTCGTGCGGCAGTCAAGCCACACCGTGCCCGTTCTGTTGAGCCTTTCCGGCTGAGAGGCGAGGATATCATTCTCTGACGGCGTGGCAGCCCAATGACCAAGCTTGGTGACGTATGGCTGCGACATCGTCACAGTCTGCGAGGCAGCAGACCCTGTGGCGCACGAGCTGATCACGAGCGCCACCCAAAGGACGGCAGATTTGAGGGCGAGAAGGGTCAATCCAGGCTCCGTTGGGCATGTCAGCGTACAACATTTCGTCGCCATCGGAGCGTGGAGCTGCTTACCAGCCGTAGAAGGGATCGCAGGATTAGCTCTGGGCCTTATGATCTGGGTCCCGGCCTTCGCCGGGATGAATGGATTTTTGTATGACCGATCTCTTCCAGGCCGCTGGGCTTACTCCCGAGGCGCCGCGTCCGCTGGCTGATCGGCTGCGACCGCAGGCGCTGGACGAGGTGGTCGGGCAGGATCATCTGCTGGGGCCCGACGGGCCGATCCGGCGGATGGCGGATGCGCGGCGGCTGTCGTCGATGATCCTTTGGGGGCCGCCGGGGACCGGCAAGACCACCATCGCCCGACTGCTGGCCAAGGAGGCCGGCTATGAGTTCCAGCAGATCTCGGCGGTGTTTTCCGGCGTCGCGGACCTGAAGAAGGCCTTCGAGCAGGCGCGGGTGCGGCGGGCGGCGGGGCAGTCGACGCTGCTGTTCGTCGACGAGATCCATCGCTTCAACCGCGCCCAGCAGGACGGCTTCCTGCCGTTCGTGGAGGAGGGGATCGTCACCCTGGTGGGCGCGACCACCGAGAACCCCTCGTTCGAGCTGAACGGGGCGCTGCTGTCGCGCTCGCAGGTCTATGTGCTCAAGCGTCTGGACGAGCCGGCGCTGGAGCAGCTCCTGGAAAAGGCCGAGGCTTTCGAACAGCGCGAACTGCCGCTGACGCCTGACGCCCGGCAGGCCCTGTCGGCGCTGGCTGATGGCGATGGGCGCTATCTGCTGTCGATGGTCGAGACCCTGTTCAACATCGGGGTGGCCAAGCCGATGACCACCGCGGAACTGGGCCAGGTGCTGCAGAAGCGCAGCCCCGCCTACGACAAGGATCGCGAGGAGCACTACAACCTGATCAGCGCCCTGCATAAGTCGGTGCGCGGATCAGACCCGGACGCAGCGTTGTACTGGCTGGCGCGGATGCTGGCCGGGGGCGAGGACCCGCTCTACATCGCCCGGCGGCTGGTGCGGATGGCGGTGGAGGATATCGGCGAGGCCGATCCGCTGAGCCTCTTGCTGACCACCGCGGCCAAGGACGCCTACGATTTCCTGGGCTCGCCCGAGGGCGAGCTGGCCCTGGCCCAGGCCTGCGTGCACATGGCCGCCGCGCCCAAATCCAACGCCGTCTATGCGGCCTTCGCCGCCGCGCGGAGGGCGGCCAAGGACACCGGCTCGCTGCCGCCGCCGGCCCATATCCGCAACGCCCCGACGCGACTGATGAAGGACCTGGGGTACGGCAAGGGCTACGCCTACGACCCCGACACCGAGGAAGGCTTCTCCGGCCAGAACTATTTCCCCGACGGCATGGGACGGCAGGAATTCTACAAGCCGCGCGGCGAGGGTTCTGAAGCCAAGGTCAAAGACCGCCTGGAGCGCTGGAAGGCCTTGAGAGAGACGAAAAATTCAAGAGAGACGTGAGGCCGGGTTTCGGGGCAAAGGAAGCGCCATGGCTCCCCGCGCGCTCACCGACGACGACATCGCCTTCGTGCGCTCGCTGCTCATCTATGAGGACGACCAGCTGTTGGCGTTCAACAAGCCCTCGGGCCTTTCCAGCCAGGCGGGGCGCACGCCGGGCCCGACGCTGGATGACCTGTTGGCCGCCTTCGCCAAGAGCAACGGCAACCGGCCTCGGCTGATCCACCGCCTGGACCGCGACACTTCCGGCGTCATCCTGACCGCGCGAACCAAGCCGGCGGCGGGGTTCCTGGGCCGGGCGATGATGGGCCGGCGGATCCGCAAGACCTACCTGGCCATCGTCACCCCCGGCGCCCCGGAGCGGCGCGATGGACTGATCCAGACGCCCCTGCGCCGCGAGGAGATCGGGCGCGAGGCCTATATGCGCGTCTGCGAGGCCGACCATCCCGACGCCGAAGCGGCCGAGACCCGCTATCGCACGCTGAAAGTCGGGGAAGAGGCGGCGCTGGTGGAGTGCAGTCCCAAGACCGGGCGCATGCACCAGCTGCGGGTGCACCTGGCCAGCATCGGCCGGCCGATCGCCGGCGACGCGCGTTATGGCGGCGCGCTGGTGGTGGCGGGCGAGGCTGTGCCGCGGCTGATGTTGCACGCCAGCGCCCTGCAGTTTCCCCATCCGGCCGGCGGGGAAACGCGGATCGCC
>JADMIO011851837.1_pt1 | contig 32884 bp, 21 predicted proteins | sample 8958161 | NCBI WGS metagenome assembly JADMIO01 (sample SAMN16585339, study PRJNA669376) | soil metagenome | isolation source: Crop rotation soil | place: USA: Cullars Rotation, Alabama | collected 2011
GCCGCGACTTCAAGTCACGTGAATTCCAAGCTTCGGATCCCACTGTGCTGGAAAGCTGGAATGCCGATCCGAGCGTTCGCGAGCGACGGACGTGGCTGCAGATGGGCGGGATCGTCGTCGGAGCGACCACGTACGTGCCCGCCTCGCTTCCCACGTCGATCGCCTTCGTGCAGACGGTGCCGATGAAGGGGAGCGACGGCAGCTCGGCGACCCTCGAATTGCGAATGTCGTGGGACAACGTCGACGCGAAATCCATTCGTCTCGACCCGTCGGGCCGTTTCGGGCCGCTGATTCTGATTCACGACCCATCGAAGCTGCAGAGCACACCGCTCTCTGCGTCACTGGCGCTGGTTACTGGCGGCGCAGACCTCGCGAGCGCTGTCGTGACGTACCAATACGATGCCGCCGTGGCCTCCGCGTCCAGCCCGAATCTCGAGTACAACGGTCCGGGCGGACGTTGGTGGACCGCGGGAACGAGCACGCGGCTCGACTGGGAGAACGCTGCTCCAGCGCCAGCGCCTGCACCTGCACCTGCACCTGCACCTGACAAGACTGCGCCCACGCTGACCGATGTGCAGCTGCCCGATCCCACCACCACGCGTAGCGTTACGGTGAAGGTGACCGCGACTGACAACGTCGGTGTCGCCCAAGCCCGCTTCGCGAACGAAGACGGCGTCTGGACTGCTTGGCAGACGTTCTCACCATCGATGACGTGGGTGCTGTCCCCCGGCGCAATGACCAAAGGCGTGTTCACGCAAGTGCGCGATGCCGCAGGCAACACGTCCGCGGTGTTGTATCGAAAAACGCACTGCCTGAAGCCTTGCAGCTGACAAGCTAATCGTCCCGTCATCGACCAGCTCACCTGATCCGTCGACAAGCATGACGATTTCCTCACAAGCGCTATCCGCGCGCGACCTACGATGAGGGAATGGCGGTTGGGGGCCCTTTTGTTGTGCGCGGCATCGTCGTAGCAGCGCTGCTCGTGCTGGCTGCACCCGCGCCCGCTGCACTCGCGGATGACGCGGATACGACACCTCCCACCGCAGTGGGTCCGATCCAACGGTTGCCGGGCGGCAGCATCCTGGATCTGACGTGGGCCGACGCCGTCGACAACGACTCGGTTGTCGGCTACTCGGTCGAAGTGACGAGCGCCCCCGTCGTCACGCCCGATGCCACGCCCGAGGAATCTGGCAGCTGGGTCGATGCCGCGCCGGGCGTTTGGTACGTGCACGTTCGCGCCGTGGATGGCTCGGGCAACGCTGGACCGACTGTCCACGGTGGTCCATACACGGTGGTGCCAGCGGGGACCTGGACCGGTACGGGAGCGACGAACAGTTGGCACGACCCCGCGAACTGGGAGAGCGGCGTTGTCCCCGATACGGGCGCCGACGTTACGATCCTGCAGGGCCCCGGTCCGGCGATCGAAGCTGCCGACGTGAACGTCGGGCTGCTGAGTGCGAACGAGTCGATCGCGGTTTCGCCCACCCGCCGCTTGAGCGCGCAGCGCGCGACGATCCGCGGACGAGGGGATTTCACTGGCGGCGGCCATGTCGACCTGGACGAACTCATGGTGTCGTCTCCGACGGATCCGTTTCGCCCAAGCTGGAGCGCACTGATCTCGGTCGACCAATCGGTGCAAGTGAGCACGAGCTACGGGGCGAGCCACCCGGCCGAGCTGAGCCTGCTCGGGTCGCAATCGATCAATCGCGTCAATGTCGACGGCGCCCGTCTCGTAGTTGGCGGCAACCTGGTCGCTGACAGCGCCGTGGTCGACACACCGATGTCCAGCTATGACGGCTTCCCGAAGACCGCTGAGCTGGTCGTGAATGGTGCCCTTCGTAGCCCGACCGTGCGGGCAACCTGCGGAGGCTGCACCGTGACCGTCGACGAACTGGACGTTCCCGGCTCTGGCTCCGCCACATTCAACTCACTCACCGCGCGGCGCGTCACCACGGCCGGCGTGTTCGAAGCGAGCCAACTCACTGCAGATACGTTCATCCAGACCGGAGGCTCCCTCGCGTTCTCCGGGCGCGATCCACTCGCGATTGACGACTACGAGCTGAACGCCGGACGCCTTGAACTCGGGCGCGCGTTGACCGGATCGCTGCATCAGATCGGAGGCACGTTGGTGCCAACGAAACAGCTCGACACGAATGCACTGATCCAGGGAAACCTCGTGCAGGAGAGCGGCGGCACGATCTCCTTCAAGCTCCAGCAACTCGACGCATACCTGTACATGTACGGCTATGCCTCGCTCCATGGCGCATTGACCAGCGAGGACGGTCCCTGGAGTGCCGGCATGCTCAATGCCTCGCATCATCTGGTGAATGCGCACGGAGGCATCAGCGGCGCTCCGACGATCAGCTTCACGGCGCCTGGGATGCCCGGACTGACTCCGGCGCTGGAGGTCGAGCACGGCACGATCCTCAATCTCGTGCTGCACGATCTCGAGGGGCCGACGTTGCGTGTTGCCGACAGCGACCTGCAATCGTCCAGTCTGTCACTACGCTGGAGCGCCGCGGATCTCTCCGGTGTCGGGGGTTATTCGGTGCTCGTGGATTCCGATCCAGGCACGACACCACCCAACACAGTGACCCAGGACAGCTCCACGCTGTCGACGACGCTCGAACCGGGCACCTGGTACGTGCATGTTCGCGCCGTGGACAACAACGGGTTGTGGGGCGAGGTGCTGCACGCTGGGCCGTTCACAGTCATGGCACCCGCGCCAAGGGCTGGAGAGCCCGCGCCGCCTGCCTCGCCGCCAACGCCGAAAGTGACCCGTTCGACGCTCACTCCCGGATCGGACCTGCGCTATCTGGGCGCGCTCGACGACATTGTGCATGCCGCCGCCGGCAACGACCGCCTCTACGGGCAGGCCGGCAACGACAATCTCTTCGGCGAGGCGGGCAATGACCATCTCGACGGTGGCCCCGGCAAAGACGGCCTGAACGGCGGCCCTGGCAACGATGTTCTAATCGGCGGCCCCGGCACCGACTCCCTCGTCGGAGGCGCCGGCAACGACAAGCTCGCATCACGCGACGGCGCGATCGACCGGGTCACCTGTGGCCCCGGGCGTGACACCGTCACCGCCGACAGGCGAGACAAGGTCGCAAGCGACTGCGAAGTGGTCGCCAGGCGCTAGTCAAAGCGCTGTGTCGGATTTGACCCGACCGCCCCTTCCTCACCATGGAAGTGGTCAGGACGGGATCAGGTCTCCTGCGGCGAAGAAGTTGGGGTGACTCACTCGCAGGTCGTCTTCATGGCGGGCGGTGAGCAGGACCACCTCGATGTCCGCGGAGCCCATGACTTCGCGCTCGCGTCGCGAGAATTCGTCGAACGCCTCGAACGCGTCCTCAATGGCGAGGAGGTCGCTCGAGCCGTCTCGTCGATCGTATGTCACGATGAAATGTGTCATTGCGGCTCACCCACTACGTCGATAGTAGCGCCGAATGCGTTCCCGTAGCTCTGAAAGTTCATCAACGAGTGGCTTGTCGGCATCGACGCCGGCTTCCTGAAGCGCAAAAAGCTGCGACGCGATCCGGAAGTAGTCGAGCAGTTCAGCCGGTGCTTCGCCGAATTTCAATGGGTGACCAGTGGATTGCTCGGCACGCTCTGCCGCGACGGCCCACGAATGCTGGACCTCAGTTCGGATCTGAGTCTCGATCAGACGGTCCTCCACCCGATGAACGATGTGCACCGCTCGGTAGCCGCTTCCCTTTGGCCCAGAGCCACCGCGAGCGTCGAAGACCGACTCCCCTTCGAGCGCGACGTAGTCATCCACCTCGACGACTTCGAGGTCGCGGGCGAGGATCCGTTCGACGACGTCCGATTGTCGTCGCAGGTCGCTGACGACGAGCCGGCACCCTCCAATGTCTTGAAGTCGGTCGAGTGCGGTGCTCGAACGCGCGATCTTTTCGATGATGCGCTCCGCGCGCTTGATGCGCGTCACCGGGAGTGTGCCGTCGAACGGAAACGCGAGGCTGATCAATGCGCTCGAGACCACATACGTCGGATTGACGTGCTCGCGCTGGAAATCCCGTACGGTCGCCCAAGCGTCAGCCAACGACCCGTCGGCGATGATCGCTTGCAGGCCATGCTCTCGCAGGGCGTATCGAAGACGTTCGCCAGATTTGCGAACCTTGGACTTACTGAGTCGAGGCGACACTTCTAGGGATTCGACGAGCGTTCTCGCGCGCCTGCGTGGAATCCGATCAAGTGGCCGAACAGAAATCCGCCGGCTCGGGAATTTCTGGAGAGCCCTCTGTCGGATTTGAACCGACGACCCCTTCCTTACCATGGAAGTGCTCTACCCCTGAGCTAAGAGGGCGGGGGCGCCGCGCTGGCTGCACGAAGCGAACCCTCGCGGCGCGGGAGCCAGTCTAGCGAACCGGAGACGGCGGGGAAAGGGAGGCTCAGCTGAGCAACGAGCGAGCCTGAGCGAGGGCGGCGTTCACCTTGCGTGCATAGCCGGCCTGATCGGCGGGACGCTGGGATGCCGCGGCGATTTCACCTGGGGATCGATTCGGATCCTTTGCCCACTCGTGCGCGAGCGAGGTGAGCGCGACCTTGGCGTTGGTGGCCGGATCGAACGCCTCCTGCGGCGTGAGCCCCGCAGCGGTGAGCATGCCACCTTCGTGCAGCTGAAAGAGCCCGAAGCTCGTGCCGCCGTCGCCAACCGAGCCGGCGTTGCCGCCACTTTCGACGAGCATCATGGCCACCGCTGTGGCGGGGTCGACACCGACCTTTCGTGCCACCTCGGCTACCGTGGCTGCATTCTCCGGCGCCGAGGCACTTGCGGCGACGTTCGCTGCGGCGCCGACACCGGACTGGGGCGCGGCCGAGCCGGAAAGCGCGGCGAGCAGCTGCTGCGCGAGCGCGGCTTCATTGCCAGCGCCAGCACCCGCAAGGGCGCTGCCGCCACCGAGCGCCCCAATTTGTGCTTGATCGAGCCCACCGAACATGTCGTCCTGGCCATCGCCCGATTCGTCCGCGTCCTCGTCGTCGGAGTACAGCCCGTCGAGCGCACTCGACATCGAAGCGTTCATCTGCGCGACGAATAACTTCAGGAACTGCTGCGAGCGCGCGCGATCCTCCGCGCTGAGGCGCGGCTCTGCTCCAGTGGCAGGATTCGTCCGAGAAGCGTCCTGGGCGCGCGTGGGGAACGCGCCGTGCATGGACAGGGGGTCCATGCGTCGAAGGTACGACCGAATCGCGCGTCCGGCAATGGTTTTGACCGAAGATTCGCGATACAACGGATCCATGCGCTCGAAGTTCACGTTGCAGCACCGCGGTGGAAGCGGGACCCCGCTCGTGTTGCTGCACGGCTTCACCGACACGTGGCGCACGTGGGAACTCGTGCGGGCCGAACTCGAACAGACCCACGATGTGCTCGCGCCAACGCTCGTCGGCCATGCCGGCGGTCCACTCGTGCCAGCGGACTTCGACGATCAGACACTTGCCGACGGTGTCGAGCGAGCCATGGATGAAGCCGGCCTGGAAACAGCACATATCGTCGGCAACTCGCTCGGTGGGTACGTCGCGTTCCAGCTCGCCGAGCGCGGGCGCGCGCGATCGGTCACCGCGCTCGCACCCGCTGGCGGTTGGCCGCTCGGTGATGCGTCCTACGACCACGTCTACCGCGTCATGCACCGCATGCAGCGCGATCTCGTCCTCGGCGCGCCGCTGGCGCGATTCCTCTCGCTCTTTCCACGGATGCGCGCGCAGATGCTCAAAGAGATCTCGGTGCGCTCAGCGCACATTCCGCGCGAGCTGCTCATCCACTTCACGCACGGCGCCCGAGCATGCTCTGCTGCCCGCCCGATGCTTGCCGCGCGGGACCAGATCGTGTGGAAGATCGATCCGTCGAAAGTGACATGCCCAGTCACGATCGTGTGGGGCGTCGAGGACCGGGTCCTGCTGTATCCGGCAGCGGCCAGCCTGTATCGCGAATGGTTTCCCGACGCCACGTGGATCGAGCTGAACGGCGTCGGTCACTGCCCGCAGCTCGACGTTCCCGATGTCGTCGCGGCGCTGATCAACCAGCACACCGTGGAACCGTCCCACTAGCGGGTGAGCACCACACTCACCTTGATCGAACCCGAGTTGCCCGCAGCATCCTTCGCGGCGAGTCCGATCACAATCTTCATTCGCTTGCCTTTGGCCGCCTTGAGCAGCTTGAGCCCAAGCTTCGACGGCTTCAACACGATCTTGCCGACATTGCCCGTGGTGATCTTCACAGCGCCAACGCCAATCGTCTTCGTTCCAAGCTTTGCCGTTGCCGCACCCGTAACCGCTTCGGTGGAGCTGAACTGAAACGAAATTCCCTTCCTGAGGAATGTCGCGTAGGTCAGCGTCGGCGCCGGGGCGGCGAAGAGCACCGGCTTCGTCGTGTCAGGCGTTGGCGTCACGTCACCGGACGAAATGACGAGCGTTGACGCGCTTTGCGCGGGCGGAACTGTCACGAGTGAGTCTCCGACGCCCGGGGTCGCGGAGATCGAGAAGGTTGCAAGCTCGAGTCCTTCGACGTCCGTGTCGTCGACCAGCGGGATCTGAACGTGTGTGGTTGTCTCCCCCGCGGCGAACGCGGCGGCGCCTGTCAGCGATGAAAAGTCGGCGCTCCCCGCCGTACCTGGCGTGATCGCCCAGTTGACTGCCACCGTAGAAATAGGGGAGCTGCGGTGCAGAGTCACCACAGCAGCTGTGCCACCGGCTTCGTCGACGAGTGACACCGGGTCGACTGTCACGACATTCGCCATCACCGCGATCGAGTTGAGATCGCGAGGCGCCTGACCCAGCAAGGTGGCCGCCCCCGTACTCAGGTCGAGCGAGAACAGGCCGCGCAGCGTTCCCGTGACGTTCGCGTACAGGAACGCAACGCCGTCGGGCGAGATATCCATCCCGGGATCGTTTACCGAGCCTGTCGCGACAACTCCTGCTCCTCCGCCAGTGGTGTTGAGCGTGCCATTGTTCGGTGGGTTGTGAAGAACGAGCTCGTTCGTTGTGAAGTCGTAGCCGAACAGGGAGGTCGTCGAGACTCCGGCAGTGCTGTTCGTATACGCGATGGCGGTTACCGCTGGATCAGCGCCGGAGTGCTCGTCGCCGCCGCCGAAATTGAGATCCGTGTCAGTCGTGACCAAGCCATTGTTGGGGTTCACGCGAATATTGGCATCGCCGCTATTCACGACACGGAGGCGATCAGGAACGGGGTTGAAATCGATGTCGTAGCCTCCGACAAACGGCAAATTCGTATACGCGCTCGTGAGATCGGATGGATCTGCCGCCAGCGTCGCAACCAGCGTTGATTCGCCCGTGTAGGGATCGACCGTCCACAGCTGGCCAACACTCGTCCCCGTGTTGATGGTGAGCATGTACAGCTTGCCGTCCGACGGACGCCGGTCGAGCCCGACCGGGGTGACGGCGGTGGCGAGACCGCTGATCGCCACGTCGCTGAGCAACGTTCCAGGTGCTGCAGAGTCGAAGCTCACGAGATGGGGACTCGTGGTCTTCGTGATACCGAACAGCAGCTGCGCATCGGCGGGCTGGGCTGCAAAGAGCCACGTAGCAGCAGCCAAGGCCACCATGGTCAACGGGAGACAGCGACGAACTCGAGAGGCGAACATGCCAAGCACACTACTTGACGGGACGGCAGTGGCTACGATCCTCGAGCAACCCGTGGCAGCTGCACGCAAAAGCGCGCACCGTGAGGATCGTTGTCCTCGTACCAGGTGCGGCCCCCGTAGCTCTCAGCGATACCTTGCACGATCGACAATCCGAGGCCTGTGCCCTCGTGCGGCTGACGCCGCGCGGTGTCCTGCGTGAATTTCTTGAAGAGTTCCGGCACGAATTCTCGTGGAACTCCATCACCCTGATCCGCGACGACAACGGTCACCCACTCCGTGCTGCACGTCACCTCAACGGAGATCGGCGCGGCCCCGTACTTCGCGGCGTTGCCGAGGAAGTTCACGAGCACCTGCTGAAGATGGTCGTCGTCCATCGTCACGGTTAGACCGCTGGGGCAGTTGATCGACACGCTGTCGAGATCGACCTGCGAACTGACCGCCAGCTCGATCGCCTCGCGGACGTCAACTGGAATGGCATCGCCGACGAGCGTTCCGCTGTCAGTCTTCGACAGTGTCAGTAGGTCGTCTACCAGTCGTGACAGCCGATCGGACTGCTGGACGATGATGTCGAGGAAGGTGAGCTTCTCATCCTCTGAGAGTCGGTCCCAATTGTCGTGCATGGTGGCCGCGAATCCACGCACGCTGGTGAGCGGAGTGCGCAGCTCGTGCGACGCGATCGTCACGAATTCCTGAATACGGCGCTCCGCGCGACGACGAGCGGTGACGTCCCGAACGACACCGACCACTTGCAACGGAGTACCGTTCTCGTCAGTTCGTACGTCCGAGGTCGCGAACACCCAGCGCTCGCTTCCATCACGCCGACGGATGCGGTACGTCAGGCCCGCGGCACGCTCCTCGGCCGTTCGTTCGCGCAACCCGATGTCGACACCGTCGATGTCCTCCGGGTGCACGAAGTCAAGTGCTGAGCGAAGTGTCACCGGCTCCGACTGGGGTTCGAGCCCGTGAATGCGATACATCTCGTCCGACCACAGAACCTCGTCGGTCCCGAGGTTCCACATCCAGTTGCCAATGTGTGCGATGCGTTGCGCTTCGGCCAGTTCGTTGGTGCGCGCGCGCAGGCTCGCTTCGGCACGGGCACGCTCGCTCACGTCGCGGATGGCCGTACAGACCATCGTGCCGGTGTCGAGTGCGAGCGGCGACCAGCTGATCTCGATCGGGATCTCGGTGCCATCGCGGCGCCGGCCGAACATGTCCAGCGGCTCGGACGGCGCGGCGCCCGAAAAGTCCATCCGATCGTCGCGGAAGCGCTCAGCGAGCAGCGTCCCGACGTTGGTGCCGACAAGCTCAGTACGCGCGTACCCGAAGAGCGACGTCGCGCGAGCATTGACCATCGAGATCAGGCCGCACTCGTCGCTGACCACCAACGCGTCGGGACTGAATTCGAAGAGGCGCTCGAAGCGTTCTGTCGCGAGCTTGTGATCTGTGACATCGCGCAGCATGCCGAGCAGGGCGATGACCTTTCCGTCCTCACCACCAATCGGAACGCCGACCGCCTCGCCCCAGAAGACCGAACCATCCTTCTTGAGATACCGGGCGTGATTGCGATACTCGTCGATCTCGCCGGATTCGAGGTCCTCACGCGCGCCATACGCCTCGCGGATGTCGTCGGGATGACGCATCTTGGCTGGATCGATTGCCAGGAACTCCTCAAGGGTGTATCCCATGAGCTTGCACAGCTCGGGATTCGCTGCAAGCGTGACGTGATCGTCCGCCGACATCAGATGCAGCGGCAGCGGCACCGAGTCGAACAGGGCAGCGACCGACAGCGATTCTGGAAACGCATTTCGCTGTGTGCCGTGCTCGGTGGTCATGAAGGCGAAAACTACCCGAATCCCACCTGGGACGTAACCAGCAACATTCAGCGCTCCACGGTCAGCTCGTCCCAGTCGGTGTCCTTGCTGTTCAGCTTCAGGTGGAGCGTGCCGGTGGCGGGATCGCCATCGCCTCCATTGTCGTACCAAAAGCCGCTTCGAGTGCCCGCAGTGAGCGCGGCCAAGCTGCCATAGGCGGCCGAGCACCAGCTCCCGGGCGTTGCCACATTGCAGCCGTAGCGCAGGACCCGGTAGCCCTCGGCCATGGGAACCGCAACGCGGATCCAGCGGTCTCGCCCGTGTGCAAGCACGAAGCTGGTGCTGGCGGGAGTTCCACCGGTGAACGCAAGCGAATACGCGGCGTTCGTGAGCACACTCGTCGCGGCGTTCTCCGCACCACCGTCCTCAGTGCTGGCGGTCAACGTCTGCACTTGGCCATCACCGCGCGTGACGGTAAGCGGGCGAAGCGATGCACGGCTCCCCGGTGCGCCAACGAGCAAGGTCGCATAGTCGCCGTTGCACAGCTCCGCGTTCCAAGCGCTCTGCAGCGCGCAGCCCAACCCGAACAGGAATGGGTTGCGCACCATCACCCGACGCCCCGCGGTTCCCGTGACGGAACCATCCGCATCGAGGAACGCCGCCGAAAGCTCGCCATCGTGGGCGCCTGACGGAGTCGGCAGGTAGAGCTGCTTGGCGTTCACGAACGTGAGCGCGTTCGCAAAGTTCGCGGGGTCGATCGAGAAGTCGTTGTCGAGCTTGTATCCGAGCGCGCTCTGCTCGCGGTTTGCTCCTCCTGGGGCGGTCCAGGGCTGAAAGTTCACGAAGGTCGTGCGCTCCACCCCGACGCGTCCGTCGTAGAACTCGAAGCCACGAATCGGAAAGTCGGGCTCCCACGGCCGCGGTGCACTGCGTCCGTTCCGCCCAACTCCACCTTCGTGCACCTCCCACTGTTCGGGCGTGCCGACGTTCGAACTCTCACCGACGATGAGCGAGTCCTGCAGGAAGCTCTCGTTCGATGCAAAGGTGGCTCCGATACCGTTGTCCGCGAGCACGGCCCCGGTCATCGTGTGGTCGACACCGCGGAGCCAGGCGCCTTCATCGCGATTCTTGTACGACGTGAAACCTGTCAGCTTCGTGACGAGCGTCTTCGACTTGGTGTCAGTCGGGTCCTGATAGGCGTGATGCGAAGACGACTCGGTCGTGCCATCCGGCTTTGGTCCGTCGTCGAAGTGCAGCCCATCGCCACCATTGGAGTGCGCCGTGTTGCCAGAAAACTCGGTCAGCGCTGTCCGCCGATTCCACATCGCAGCGGTCTGGTCGGGGAAGGTCTTGGCAAAGAATCCCGTTGGGTGTTCGGGGAGCGCAATCCAGAAGCCGTGCCCCTCCGAGCCGGCCGCGACGTTGCCACGCACGATGTTGTCCGGGTTCGTGATCCAGTACGAACCCGGCGTACCATCCGACGCCAGCAGCCGCTTGTTCTCCGCAGGAGCGTGCGTGCCGAAGACCAGGTTGTTCTCGATCACGTTGTCGTGCTCGGCGCCGTCTTCGAGGAAGATGCCATGGCCTTTGTGGTCGAAACAGACATTGCCGGCCACGTGCACCTGGTTCGACCCGTGCACCGTGATGCAACGGTTATTGCTGTGGTGAACGCTCGAATTGACGATGTAGGAGCCAGCCGCTGCGTCGCCGAGCATGTGGAAATGAATCGGATAGCGGCGGAGGATTCCGGCTTGCCCCACACGTTGAAGCTGCGCGCCGTTGACGTGCGCCGCACCGCCGTTCATCACCATGATCTGCGCACCGAACCCGTCGGCACTCGAGGTGGACTCGCCTTCCACGGTGACATTGCGAGACAGCAGCGCCACTTCCGCACGCTCGTCGACCTGCCGATGCGCAAAGCTCTGAAGCGTGCCGAAGTGCTGATACTTGAGTGCGTGGTCGAGCGTCACGTTGACTCCCGAGATGGCGGTGATCGTCGCCTCCTCAGCCTGCGATTGTGCGAAGTCGGTGGATGTGATCGCGATCCGATCACCCACTCGCCAGCCAGGCGCGGTTGCGAGCGTGATGTGATCCGCGCCACGCGCTGCGGTGGCATCGAGCTTGGTCCAGCCGGTTCGCTGTTGACCGAAGAGGTCGAGCGTACCGCCCATCACACCGATCACCTTGTCGCCTACGTTCATGATGTTCTCGTTCGGCGTCATGTCGCGCAGGCGGATCGTCGCCTGCTGCTGGAAGGGGGCGGCTGCGGTTCCAATCTGCAGCTTGCCCTCCACCATGATCCAGTCTGCCTCCAGCGTGACATCGCGACGAGCGAAGACCAACGTGCCCAGGACGGTGAGATTGGCGAGTGACACGTCGCGGTCAAGCAGGACGGACATGCCAGCGGGGATGGTCACCGACGTGTTGTCTTGCGGAACTGCGCCCTCCCACGTCGCGGGGTCGGACCAGGGCTTGGCGGGTGCTTCCGGCGCGGGCGGCGGAAACAGGCGCGCCGACGGCACTACCTGCTTTTTCAGGTGCGGGCCTTGCCAGTAGAGCACCGCGCTCGCAGCCCCCGTGCTTTCGAAGTAGTCGACGCGGATGGCGTGCCGTCCCTTCGCGAGCCGCAGCGCCACTGACGACTCTCGTGGATCAGCAGCGCGCGCCCACCGCCGCAGTCGCTGCTTGCCGTCAATCCACATGCGTACGCCGTCGCTCGCTCGCAGTGACAACGTGTACGTTCCCGTGGCAGGAGCGTCGATCGAACCCTCCCACCGCACACCGAACGTATCGCGCCCGATGCGCTTCGACGGTGAGCCCAGCTTCCATGCGAAGGCGATCCGTGCATCAGTGCGCGTGAACACGGGATGCTTCAGCGTGGTGTCGTTGTAGTAGGTGCCGCGCAACCCATGGATGACCGCGGCGTTCGCCGATTGAACGTGCAATGCACCCCAGGCCAGGGCGGCGAGTACGGCGATTGCTGCAAAGAGTGGGCGAAGGTCCATTTTGGCTACCGACACGCCCGTCGGCACGAATCCTGCGTAAATTGATTGGAAACACGGCCACTCGGATGACCGCATGGGGGCACAACGCACCCCTGTGCGACGCGCGGGACGCTCTTCCCTGCAACACTCTGGGGGAACTACGTACCGGGTATGCCGCTGACGACCGTCCGCTGAGCCAGGCCCACGCGGAAGGAAAACATGTCAGACCAGCCCACCCGCTTCGCGCAGATGGCGGGCATTCACCCTCGCACCGCTGCGTGCCTTGAAAAGCTCGGAATGGCAACTGCCTTTCCCGTTCAGGAAGCAGTAATTCCAATTGCGATCAAGGGCACCGACGTGCTCGTGCAGTCGCCGACAGGTTCGGGAAAGACGCTTGCGTTCGGTTTGCCGATTATCGAGCAACTCGATAAGGGCACCGATCGCCCCGCCGCCCTGGTGCTCGTGCCAACGCGCGAACTCGCCGTTCAGGTATGCGCCGAGTTGTTCTCCATTGCCAACGGCAAGTCACTCAAGGTTGTGGCGTGCTTCGGCGGCTCGCCGATCAGCAAGCAAGCACAAGCCGCGCGCACGGCAGCGATCGTTGTTGCCACACCCGGACGCCTCGACGATCTGATCCGATCCCGCAAGATCGACGTGCGCGGCGTACAAACGCTGGTGCTCGACGAAGCTGACCGCATGCTCGACATGGGCTTTCAGCCGCAGGTCGACGGAATCGTCGAGAAACTCGGCCATTCCGCAAAGCGTCAGACACTGCTGTTCTCGGCAACGCTCGAAGGCCCCGTGGCCAAGCTCGCAGCGACCTACGCCACCGACCCACAAACGATCAGGCTCGACGGTATCCCGGGCGAGGGCGGCGAGATCGAGCACGTCGTGTGGCAGTGCACGATGGGCAACAAGGTCGACTCGGTGCTCGAAGCACTCGAAACCGAGCGCGATCTCGCGGTTGTCTTCGTTCGCACGAAGCGAGGCGCTGACACGCTCACCGAGCGCTTGCAGACCTTCGGTGTTCGCGCGACCTGCATTCACGGCGGGATGACGCAACGCGAGCGTCTTGCCGAATATCGCCGCTTCCAGAACGGCGCGTGCGATGTGCTCGTTGCGACTGACGTCTTCGCGCGCGGCATGGACCTGGATCGCATCACGCTCGTGATCAACTACGACCTGCCCGAGGATGCCGACACGTACCGACATCGTTCTGGGCGGACCGGCCGAGCAGGGCGCACGGGTCTCGCGATCACGCTCCTGCCGAGCAAGCAACGAACGGCACTGCGCCGCATGTTCCGCACCCTCGATATCCCGTTGTCGGCGTTCGACGAGGTGCGTCGAACTGAGCGCACCGGGCGCATGCCACTTCCTGCTGACCAGCACTTCAATCCAGCTACCGCGCGAGTGGACGCTCGTCCCGACCGTGCAGCGAAGCAACCCTACGAACGCGGACATCAGAAGCAGCAACGGCCCAGCGCCAAGCCGCACGCGAAGGCCAACGCCAAGCGCGCTGGTTCACTCGCTCCGTGGAAGCGTCACGGACAAGGGACCGCGCCCAGGAAGGGCAACGCGGTTGTTGGCGGTGACGGTCACGTCCTGAGCTACGACCCCGACAAGGGCTTCGGTTTCATCAAGCCCAATGGCGGCGGCCAGGACATTTTCTTCCACCAGAAGGCTGTGAAGGGCACCAACCCGCGGATGTTCAAGCGCGGCACGCGGGTCTCCTTCGAGCCGCAGCAGCACCAGCGCGGCGTGCGAGCCGCCAACGTGCGAGCACTCACGCGTTCTTGACGTATCGGGCCTCGCCGCCCACCCTGGAAGCAGGTGCGCGGTGGGACGCCGCGCGCATTGACCCCTGATCAAGGATGATCGCGTGGCTCACGGCCATACCCTTCGCTTCCGCTCGTTCGTTGCGCTGACCGCGGTGATCGGCGTCCTCATCGGAATGTTCGCTGCGCTGATCGCGCGCGGCGTGCTCGCTGATTCGGCATCGGCAGAAGCGAACCGCCAAGCACGGGCGTACGCCGCGGACTGGGCCGGCACCACCGATCTCTCCAACCTTCAGCTCGGCGACGGCAAGACCACCACGCTCGGCCCGAAGCGCGGCTGGGTGTTCACGTGTCCTCGTGACCCGGGCGCGCCCGGTGGTGGTCCTCCGATGAAGCAACCGGGTGGTGGCCCACCGATGAAACAGCCGGGCGGTGGCCCTCCCGGTGGCGGCCCGCCGGGTCAGAACGTTGCGCGACCGTGGGTGCACGGCTCGACGTGGAACTACTACGAGAAGGCCCAAGTGTCGGGCGCGGTGTCGTGGCCAGCGGCGCTCAAGATGCGCTCCTACCAGGGCAAGATCTACATCCAGGGCAACGGACTTCCCACGCACTACACGGGCACCTTCCCGATCCAAAGCTACGACTTCGCGCTGCAGTACGACCCGAATCCGAACCCGATTCGCCAGTACACGATCAACGTGGCGCTGCCGATTCAGCCCACGGTCTCGGCGCGCCCGAACTGTCTGCCGCCAGGTCCGATCGGCATCATGACCAGCGGCGCGCCGTTCTTCAGCGCGCTCGACGAGCAAGGCCATGACGCACCCGCACGCGAGATGCAGGATGGCTGCAGCGGCCATCCGCAGCAGCAAGGGATGTATCACTACCACGCACTTCCGGCGTGCATCAACAGCGGACCCGCGGGGCATCCATCGCGCGTGATCGGCTGGGCGGTGGACGGCTTCCCGATCACTGGCCCTCGGGGCGCGAACGGCGTGACGTACACCAACGCCATGCTGGATGCGTGTCACGGCACTACCGGCCCCGTGACGGTCGGCAGCAGGATCATTCGTATGTACCACTACGTGGCGACGATGGAATTCCCGTACACCCTTGGCTGTTTGCGCGGCAGGTCGGTGGTTCGCGCAACGCCACCGCCTCGGCTTCCCTGACAACCTGTTCCTTCCCTCGGACCTCCGGCCCCGCTAGGGTCAGAGCGATTGGTCTGACCCTCCGAAGGAGCACGTCGTCATGTTGTCCCGCCTGTTGCGAGCCACCGTCCTGTCCACGCTGCTGTGCCTCGTCGCTGCTGGACCAGCGCATGCGGCAACACTCACACCGGGAACGCTGAACGGCTACGTCACGCTCACCGCGGTCGACGGTGAACTCAACGACATCACGGTGACGCACGCGGTCAACGACATGGGCGTGGGCTACACGCAGTACCACGACCCCAACAACGGATTCGTCATCAACGGGGTCCCGCCCACGCTGTGTCAGCTGTTCGACGGGTTCACGTTGCACTGCTTCGACAGCACTGTCTACGGGGTCGACATCAAGACCCTGGATGGCGACGACAAGATCACGTTCACCGACCCACTGTCATACGCGATCACGTTCGACGGCGGCCCCGGCAACGACTCGATCAACATGTACCCGAACATCTTCAACGGCGCCAATCTCGGCCTCGCTGGCGGAGACGGCAGCGATACGGTGACCATGCTTCCCGCACAGGACGGAGCCGCAACCAAGCTTCGCCTGACAATCAACGAGTTCAAGCGCGACTTGGCGACGTTCCGTGGGTCGATCAACACCATTGAGTCGTTCGTCGTCGAAGGGTCGGCCGCGGCGGACAATCTCATGGTCACGAATTGGCCCGGAGCGTTCTCAGCCAACCTGTTCGCTGGTAATGACAAGGTCACGATCACCCGCAACCCGAAGACGCTGGATGAACTCTTCAACGTCGCGTTCGGCACGGGCAAGGATCAGCTGAGCACCCTGTTCGGCGCCGAAGCCGACGACATCCATCTCGAGCAGTCGCGAGTCAGTGTGGGGATGATCACTCCCGTGGTCAACTTCACCAGCGGCGAGGTGTTCATCATCGACACGGGCGCAGGCGCTGACATGTTGATGAGCCACCGCAGTGGCGGCCTGTTCTTCGGTGGCGCTGGCAAGGACATCTTCACTGGCGGTCCGTTCGCCGACCTGTTCCGAGGCGGCGCTGGCAACGACTCCGCAAGTGGCTTCGGCGGCAACGACAAGCTCTACGGCGAGGCGGGCAACGACCGTCTCAAGGGCGGCGCCGGCAACGACACGCTGATCGGCGGCCCGGGTACCGACTTCCTCAACGGTGGCACCGGGCACAACTTCCTGCGGCAGTAAGCGCGCGCGTCAGCCAGCAGCGAAAAGCGTTGCCACGCCCACGAACTGGGTCTTGGCGGCGTTCTTCACTTGCAGTCGCACAAGATCGGACCCTGCTGGCACCTGTCCGGCGGGACACTCCTTGACGAGGTCCCAGGCATAGAGCGTGCCTTTTCGCCCTGTGAGGAAGTTGGAGTACCAGTCAGTCGCCATGTTCATGCTGACGAAGTGGAAGTCGGCGGCGTTGCCCTCGGATGGGTCAAACCCCTTGTCTGCGCAACCCGAGACGCGCACAACACGCACGTTCCAACTCTTGCGCGCGCTCGGGGCAGCGAACCCGGTGACCTTCGCGTCGAGCACCGCGAAGCCATTCGGTGCCTGCGAGATGTTCGCGCTGGCAGTACCGACACGGTGCCCGTGGCGCATGAGCGGCGCCGACGCGGGAAACGCCAGCGCGCTCGACACCGAGACGAACAGCAACGAAGTCGCGAGGGTGGTCAGGAAGAAGAGACGGCGCGCATGAGTGATGTTCATGCGCGCCGTCCTACCAATCGTGCGGCCAGGCAAAACCCGGCGCTCGCGAAGAGCTACTTCTGCAGCTTCGCGAGGCTCGCGTCGAACGTGTCGAGGAACTCGACCGCTTTCTTCGCGTCGCTGGCGATCATGTCGTACATCGGCGCCCAGCGGTGGGATCGATTCGAGAGCTGGTACACCTTGTCGTTCGCCTCGTTGAGCTGCGAGATGGCATTCCAGAGCGAGTTCTGGTCCGCACCCTTCAGCGCGCCGGCCTGGCGAAGCCCCTCGACGCGGCCGTAGGCGAAGTTCAGATCGCCGATGATGGAGAACGTGGTGGTGTCGTCGGTGACGTCCTTGACCCAAGGCTGACGCACTGTGGTGACGACGTGGGTGAGTTCCGTCTTCGCGGAACTCAGGCTCTCGCGTGCCGCGTCAACGATGGCGCGCTGGGCTGCTGCCGGGAGTTTGGTGACGATCATGGTGTGCCTTTCAGGAGGGGGAGTACGACGTCAGGAACCGGGCGTGAAGACCGAGCCGGTCTTTTCCATGGTCAGCGTCGGGCCGAAGCCACCGCCGGCGCCGATGCGGATCGACATGACGCCTTTGAAGACATCCTTGGTGCCGAGCGGTACTGGGCTCGCGTCGCCAGGGCGTGCCGGCTGGAAGTCGAGCGACGCGTAGGCGCCGAGACCACCGCGCAGCTCGAGGTGCGTCGGGGTCTGCTCGGTGATGTCCATCGGCTGCTCGACGCTGGGGAGCTGGACGTTGTTGAAGCCCGTCGGGGTGAAGGTCACTTGCATGCGGCCGTTGCCGAGGTTGTGCAAGCCCACGTGAGCGCGAAGCTGCGAGGGCTCGCCCTGCGATGGCAACTCATCCCAGCTGAGCGTGCCGGCGTCGGCGGCGTTAACCGTGCCGGTTGCATTCCAGGGATAGGTAACACCGGGGAGGATCGGGAACTTCACGCCGACCTTCGAGCTGCCTGGCTCGGGAACGAAGCGGTCGCCTGGGGCCAGGTACTGGAAAATGGTGCTGGGCGCTGCGGGGGAGGATGTAATCTGCACTGGGATTCCTTTCCCATCGTGGACATCACTGTCGGTTGTGGAATCGTACCGACTTTGCGTGTCGCGCGGCGCGGCGGGTAGGAAATCGACACCATGATTCATGTTCGCCCTCTCACCGACGCCGATCGCGAGCACTGGGAGCCGCTCTGGCTCGGCTTTCAGGAGCACTACGGGCGGGTGGGTGCGGATGCGCTACCCACTGAGGTGACGGAGACGACGTGGCAGCGTTTCCACGACCCGGACGAGCCCATTCGCGGGCTGGTCGCCGAACTGGATGGCAGGGTGGTCGGTATCGCGCATGTGATCTTTCGGCGTAGCACGTCGTCCGTCGCCGATGTCTGTTATCTGCAGGACCTCTTCACCGCCGAAGACGCGCGCGGCCAAGGGGTGGGCCGCGCGTTGATCCATGCGGCTCACGCGCTCGCCGTCGAAGCAGGCGCCCCCGGGGTCTACTGGCAGACCCGCGATTCCAACGAGCAAGCACAAGTGCTCTACGACACGGTAGGAGAACCACACCGTGTCCTCGTCTACCGCACCCAAGTCGACTAACCCCTCCCCGTTTGGCGCCAAACAGTTCTATGTGAACTGTTTCGTGGCACGCGTTTCGACGCCGTGAACCAATGGTTCACAGTTGTGTGCTTTTGCAGACCTAGTCGATGGGCAATCACGGGCGTATCGTTTTCCTCCAACAGACCGGACGCCAGGGAGGCACCATGATCACCGCTACCAAGAATCCACCGCTGGGCCACTGGGTCGAGCACCCCGAACTCGCTGGAACGCGCGCGCAGTGGCGCAACCGCGTCAACGACTTTCCACTCCCGAACGAAGCGCCCGTCGATTTCGATATGACTCAGACGATCGACGACTTCGCCAAGCTCGTCACGAGGGTGTACGACTGGGGCCGGAACGGCGTCATCGACCCCAAGACCGAGGCTCGTCTCATCGATGAGACAAGCCACCCGACGAACCGCGACGGAGGCAACTTTCCACCGCTGTTCGTGTACCCGTACGCGACCAAGACTCGCGAGGTCGTGTCCATCGAACCATTGCTCAACGCTGCTCGCGGTGCACATGCCGGTGTCACAGCCGCGGACATCGCCAAGGTGATGCGCACTTTCGACACCGACAACAACGGCACGCTCGATTACAACCGCGGCGAAGTGGCCGCGTTCAACGCGAAGTTCGCACCGGTTGTCGTGGGCGCTCGCACGCTCACGTACGAGAACAATCCGATCGACCCCTGGGAGTCGAAGATGGAGGAAGCCCCACTTCCTCCGCTCAAGCCGACCGTTCAGTCCTAGTCGTTTCACACGCGCGCGCACGGCTACCTCCTCCCTGGCACCACACGCACGAGGAGGTTGGTCATGCCGAGCGCATGGACGAAGAAGGACGAGCGACAGTACAAGCACATCCGCGATAGCTACGAGGACCGCGGTGTCTCGAAGGACGAGGCCGAGGAGCGGGCCGCGCGGACTGTTAACAAGGAGCGCTCCGAAGAAGGCCGCACCAAGGCGCAGAAGAAAGATTGACGCGGTGGTTCGAGAAGTCAAGCGCCGGGTAGGCGCGGTGCATGAAAAGCCAACTCTTTGCTCCAGACTTCACAGAACACGACATTCCTGGCGGCTTCGGCCTCCAGAACGACCAGCTGCTCAAGGTCACGCTGACCGGCAACGAGATCATGGTGCGCCAAGGCGCCGCGGTCGCGTGGCAGGGTGACATCGAGTTCGCCTACAAGGGCGCGGGGGCGAAGAAGCTCCTCAAGAAGATGGTGACGGGCGAGGACCTTCAGCTGATGAAGGTCTCTGGCACCGGCGACGCCTTCTTCGCCAACTACGCCTCCGAGGTGCACATCCTGTACCTGGAGAACGAGTCGGTGACGCTCAATGGCGAGAACGTCCTCGCCTTTGGCGCGGGCCTCGAGTGGGACATCAAGCGCGTCAAGGGTCTTGGCGGCATGATGGGCCAGGGCATGTTCAACATCGCGATCTCCGGCACCGGCCCGATCGCGATCACGAGCATCGGCACCCCCGTCGTGCTCGATCCCGCACAGCAGAAGACGACCTGCGACCCGGCCGCCGCAATCGCGTGGTCGACCAACCTCGCACCGTCGCTGACGAAGTCGGACAGCATGCTCAAGAGCATGATCGGACGGGGCTCGGGCGAGCTCTTTTCGATGGGCTTCCCGCAGGGACAGGGCGGCTTCGTCATCGTTCAGCCGAGCGAGGGCTACCCGTGGGCGATGATGGCAACGGCCGACACGTCGTCGGGCAGCGCCATCGGCTCGCTGCTCAACTGATCTCACAACCTCTTCGCTGGGCGGTCGCACCTTCGGGCGCGGCCGCCCAGCTGTTCTTCTACTCGGAGATCGCCTCGAGCGCCCGAGCGAGCAGCTCGTCGATCTGCGCGACATGCTCGTCGGTGAGCGCTTGCAGGTCCTTGCTGCGGCCGTTGAGCTTCGCCTCGGAAATCTCGTCCGCAGCACGTTGTCGGCGAAGCGCGTTCACGCCATCGCGACGAGCGAGGCGAATCGCAACCCGCGCCTCCTCGGCTTCTTCCTTGGCTTTTCGCACGAGCTGCTGACGCTGCTCGTCCGTCGGCGCGGGAACCTCGAGGCGGATACGCACTCCGTCCACGTTCGGTCGGGCGCCAAGATCGCTGGCTCCGATCGCCCGCTCGATCGCGCCCAGCAGGCTTGGATCGTGCGGCGTCACCACCAAGCCGCGAGGAGGCTGAACGCCCACCTGCGCGACCTGGTCGATCGGAAGCTTCGTCCCGTAGCCGTCGACCCGAACAGTGGATAGCAGCTCAGGTGTCGCACGACCAGCTCGGAGCGACGCGAGCCGGCGACGTGCCTGCTCGACTGACTCGGCCATGCGACGCTTCGTCGCGCCGATCGAGTGGGAACTCACGAATGCCTCCTCCATGAGCGAGAGCCCCGCAGCACGCAGCGACGGGGCTCCCTACTCGAAATGGAGGCGGTTGGATTCGAACCAACGTAGGCATAGCCAGCGGGTTTACAGCCCGCCCCCTTTAGCCACTCGGGCACACCTCCGGGGTTCTGGCCATCCTACGCGGGCCGGCGCGGACGAGCAAGCAGTCGCCGGGTGGCTCTCCGACGGATAGCCGACGGCTTCTGGGAAAAATTCTCGACGGATCAACTAGGCCCTTTGGCCTCATAAACCTTCAACGTTCAAGTGGTCTGACCACCTGCCGATGAGGTAGAGATGGTCTGGGCTCCACAGCTTTTCACGCGCGCGTGGCTCTTCGCGTGCGCGTGCGGCATAGTTGGGATGCTCCTACTTCTCAGTCCTGGCCGAGCCGACGCGGCCTGGTCGTATATTTCCGACATTGGGCCCTACGCTCAGAACGGTCAGCTGCAGGCCGCCGAGGGGATGACGATCGACGGCAGCGGCAACATCTACGTCGCCGACACCTACGGCCATCGCATCCAGAAGTTCAACTCCGCCGGCGTCTACCAGAGCCAGTTCGGAACCAAGGGCTCGGGCAACGGCCAACTCAACCACCCGACCGACGTAGCGATCGACGGCGGCGGCAACATCTGGGTGGTCGACAGCTGGAACAACCGCGTGCAGAAGTTCAACTCGGCCGGTGTGTATCAGAGCCAGTTCGGATCGACCGGCTCGGGCAATGGACAGTTCAGCGGACCCAGCTCCATAGCGATGGATGGCAGCGGCAACATGTGGGTCACCGACACCAACAACAACCGGGTGGAGAAGTTCAACTCGGCAGGCACGTACCAGAGCCAGTTCGGTGGCTCCGGTAGCGGCAACGGCCAGTTCAACTATCCACGAGGGATAGCGATCAAAGCATCCGACGGGTCGATCTACGTGGCCGACGCATACAACTACCGGGTGCAGCAGTTCACATCGGCCGGCGCCTACTCCACGCAATTCGGAACGCATGGTGGCGGGAACGGCCAATTCGACACAGCGTGGGATGTGAAGGTCGATGCGAGCGGCAATGTCTTCGTGGCGGATGCCTGGTACGGACGCGTCCAGAAATTCAACTCGTCACATGTATGGCAGTCGACCATTGGATTATGGGGCCTCAGTCCTATGGAAGGCTTCTCCTTGACGGCAGTGGAGGTGGACGGCTCCGGCAACATCTTCACTCTTGACGGGGCGACTGACAAAGTCAGAAAGTTCAACTCCAGCGGTACCTTCCAGTCCAGCTTTGGAAGTAGCGGCGCCGGAGAGCTCGCGGGCGCCTTCTCAACCGCACGAGCGCCGGACGGCACGCTGTACACGGTCGATGGCGCCAACGATCGCGTCTTGCACATGACGACTAGCGGGACAGTGCTCGACAGCTGGGGAACCACTGGATCAGGCAACGGTCAATTCACGAACCCCGTGGGCATCGCCGTTGCGCCTGATGGCAGCGTGTACGTCTCCGACTGGGACGACAATCGCATCCAGAAGTTCTCCAGCACAGGCACGTACCTGTCGCAGTTCGGCACGGTCGGCAGTGGCGCAGGCCAGCTCAGCGCCCCGGCTCGACTTTCGATCGCTGCGGACGGGAGCATCTTCGTTGCCGATCGCGGCAACAATCGGATCCAGAAATTCAACGCCGCCGGCACGTCGGTGCTGACCTTCGGTACAGCCGGATCCGGCAACGGACAATTCAACGGCGTTGTGGACGTCGAAACGGCGAGTGATGGCTCTATCTACGTACTCGACCAGCGCAACAACCGTGTCCAAAAGTTCAACTCCAGCGGCGTCTACCAGAGTCAGTTCGGATCAGCCGGAAACGGGCCTGGTCAGCTCAACAACCCATGGGGCATGTCGATCGCGCCGAATGGCGACATCTTCATCGCCGATGGAGGCACCAACTATGTCAGTCGGTTCAATTCCAGCGGTGTGTACCAAGAACGCTTCGGCGGACCAGTGAGCGACCGCGAGACTACTGGCTTTTGGCAGGCCTACGACGTTGTCGCCTCAGCGAACAACGGTGTCTGGGTCACCGAAACAATCAACAATCGCATCGCGTATTGGACTGACGGGTCGCCAATGACGCCGCCGAACAGCCCGAGGAACCTCGCGCAGTTCAAGACGAATGGCACGACCAGCATTCCGGGCGGCGGACTGACAAACCAGACGAGCGCGGTGCTGAAGTTCGATGTCTCCGATTCCGACGGGTCGCAGTGGCTGATCCCGTGGGTCGAGATCCGCCCGATCGGCACGCCGCTCAGCGCGACGTGTGGGGCCTCAGTCGCTGGAGTGACGTTCTCGGGATCGCTCGTGGACGCTCCTGCCGGCAACACCTACTACCCCGCCAGCGTCACGGTGACTGATCTGTCCCCCGGCACTGACTACCACTGGCGAGCTTGTGCGCTTGACCAGTGGTCGAACGCGGGTGCATGGATCAGCATGGGTGGTTCCGATGGCACGCGCGATCTCGGCCTTTCCGGCTGGGCGTATCAGTCGCAGCTCGGCATCGAGGGCCAGAACGGACAGCTCCGCTACGCGCAAGGAATGGCTGTCGATGGCGCCGGCAACACCTACGTTGCGGACTCGACCAACAATCGTGTGCAGAAGTTCAACTCTGCCGGTGCATACGTCAGTCAATTCGGAACGCTCGGCGCCGGCAACGGTCAGTTCAACTACCCGACTGACATCGCCATCGATAGCGGCGGCAATATTTGGGTGGTCGACGAGCAGAACAATCGCGTTCAGAAATTCAACTCAGCCGGGACGTACCAAAGCCAGTTTGGCACGGCAGGATCTGGTAACGGCCAGTTGAACTCGCCATTTGGTATCGCAATTGACAGCTCCGACAACATCTTCGTCACCGACATGTACAACTGCCGCGTCGAGAAGTTCAACTCGGCCGGCACCTATCAAAGTCAGTTCGGATCCTGTGGCACGGGAAACAGCCAGTTCGACCACCCGGCCGGAATCGCCATCAAGCCTTCCGACAGCTCGATCTACGTCGTGGACGAATACAACCAGCGAGTGCAGCAGTTCACATCTGGCGGCGTGTACTCAACTCAGTTCGGTTCGCTCGGAAGCGGCAACGGGCAGTTCTCGTACCCGATGGATGTCGATGTTGACGCGAGCGGCAACGTGTTCGTGGCGGACTTCTGGCACCGCAAGATCCAGAAGTTCAACTCCAGTCACACGTGGGTGTCAAACATTGGCAGCACAGGGGACGAGGCCAGCAAGCTCGTGGGCGCCCAGGGCGTGGAGGTGGACGGGTCCGGCAACGTGTTTGTGCTCGATGCCAACTCAGACAAGGTGGTGAAGTACAACTCCGCTGGCGTCTACCAAATCTCGTTCGGCACGACGGGATTGACCGAGCTTCGCTACCCCGCGGCCGTCGCCAAAGCACCTGACGGAACGATTTACTCAATCGATTCGGCCAAGGCCAAAGTGATTCACTGGAATGTCAGCGGTGCCGTGCTCGACAGCTGGGGAAGTGAGGGAAGTGGCAATGGCCAATTTCTCCGCGCCGAGGGCATCGCCGTGGGGCCAGACGGCAGCGTGTACGTTGGCGACTGGGGCACGAATACGGTCCAGAAGTTCACGGCAAACGGCACGTACCTGATGACCTGGGGTACGACCGGCTCTGGCAATGGGCAGTTCTCATACGTCGCCGGGGTAGCGACCGACAGCTCCGGCAACGTCTACGTCGTCGACAGTAACAATCATCGAGTCGAGAAGTTCGATGCGAACGGAGCGTACCTGGGTCAGTTTGGCTCGTTAGGGTCCGGCAACGGGCAATTGACCTACCCCACCGACGTCGCCGTGGCCAACGACGGCTCGATCTACGTCACCGACACGAACAACCACCGCGTCGAGAAGTTCAACTCATCCCTGGCCTACGTGACGCAGTTCGGTAGCTCGGGTTCGGGGCCGGGCCAATTTGGCCAGCCGTCAGGCGTCGACGTGTCGCCAAACGGAACGGTATTCGTCACCGATCACAATTACCCACATCAGATCAGTCGGTTCAAGCCGGACGGCACCTACATCCAGCGGTTCGGTGCGCTCTCCAACTTCGATGGCGCCACGGGAAGCTTCATGCGGGCCTATGACATCGCGGTGACGGCTGACAACGCCGCCTGGGTGGCCGACTACGGCGCAAACCGCATCGCCTACTGGACGTTCGGTACGCCAAGCACCCCGCCGGCCGTCGCGCAGAGCCTCGCGCAGTACCGCAGCAACGGTACGACGAGTATCGCCGCGGGCGGGTGGACTCCGCAGACCAGCGTTGTGCTGAAGTTCAACGTGTCGGATCCAGATCCATCACAGACGCTGACACCATGGGTTGAGATTCGACCGATCGGCACACCGCTCAGCGCGAGGTGCGGCGCAAGCATCACCGGCGCGACTTTCTCGGGATCCACGGTGAATGCCGTTACGGGGAACACCTACTACGCGGCGAGTGTCACCCCGACCGGACTCGACCCCGGCACTCAATACCACTGGCGAGCGTGCGCAGTCGACGATGATGGAAACGGCGGCGCATGGTGGAGCTACGGCGGCACCGATGGAACGCGCGATCTCGGGGTCTCAGGATGGTCCTACCAGTCGCAGCTCGGAGCGCAGGGAGCGAATGGACAACTTCGGGAACCTCAAGGGATGACCATTGACGGGAGCGGCAATTTCTACGTCGCCGATACGCTCCACGACCGCGTGCAGAAGTTTGATTCCTCAGGCAACTATGTCAGCCAGTTTGGCTCCACAGGCACAGGAAACGGGCAGTTCCACCACCCGACTGACGTTGCGGTCGACGGAAGCGGAAACATCTGGGTCGTCGACAGCTACAACCATCGGGTACAGAAGTTCAATTCCAGTGGGGTCTACCAGAGCCAGTTCGGATCGTACGGATCCAGCAATGGTCAGTTCGACCATCCATATGGAATCGCCATCGATGGAGGCGGCAACATTTGGGTCGCCGATAGCTGGAACAACCGTGCGCAGAAATTCAACTCGAGTGGCGTCTATCAGAGCCAGTTCGGGTCCGGCGGAAGCGGCAACGGTCAGTTCTGGACACCGATGGGAATCTCCATCAAGTCGGATGGGTCGATCTACATCGCCGACCAGGGCAATCATCGGGTGCAGAAATTCGACTCTGCTGGCGCCTACCAATCACAGTTCGGCACCTTCGGCGGGGGTAATGGTCAGTTCAACTATCCGCAGGACGTCAAGGTCGATGCCAGCGGCAATGTCTTCGTGGCCGACTACTGGAACAGCAGGGTCCAGAAGTTCAATTCAAGTCACACGTACCAACTTTCGTTTGGTAGTTGGGGTATCACCGCTGGCCAAATGATGCAGACGGCCGCTGTCGATGTCGACGCGTCGGGCAACGTGTATGCGCTCGACACCGAGCATGATCGCATCAACAAATACAACAGCGCAGGCACCTACCTGTCCCGATTCGGCTCAACAGGCGCGGGCGCGACCACGATGCCAACAGCCATCGATCGCGCACCCGACGGGACGTTGTACACGGTCGATGCGATCTCCAACAAGGTCACCCACTTCTCAACATCCGGCAGCGTGCTGCATAGCTGGGGAAGCGCGGGGAGCGGTAACGGACAGTTCAGTACACCTTGGGGAATCACCGTGGCGCCGGACGGATCGGTGTATGTCAGTGACACCGGAAACTATCGTATCCAACGTTTCGCCAGTGACGGCACCTATCTATCGCAATTCGGTGTCGTCGGCTCTGGGAACGGGCAGCTCAATTGGCCATTAGGGATTGCGGCGCAGAACGACGGCACGGTACTTGTTGCCGACTGCGGCAACAATCGTGTCCAGAAATTCACTGCCGCTGGCGCGTACGTATCGCAATTCGGAACCTTGGGATCGGGAAACGGCCAGTTCACCTGTGCGTGGGATGTCGATGCTGCAAGCGATGGGTCGATCTACGTGTTGGACAACGGCAACGACCGCGTCGAGAAGTTCAACGCGAGCGGCGTGTATCAACTGCAGTTCGGTGGAGACGGTAACGCGCCAGGGCAGACCCACGATCCGAGCGGGATCGGCGTCGCGCCCAACGGCGACGTGTTCGTGACTAGCTATGGCGGCCTGTTCAAAGTGCATCGCTTCAACTCGAGCGGTGTATTCCAGGAGCATTTCGGCGACCCGATTTACGACGCCGAGACGACAGGATTCCTCGGACCTCAGGATGTCGTCGCCACCGCGAGCAACGCGATCTGGGTCGCGGAATCCGATAACAACCGCATCGCGTACTGGTCGGATGGTACGCCGCGCACGCCCCCCAACTCGCCAGCGAATCTGGCGCAGTACAAGAGCGACGGCTCGACGAGTATCGGTAGCGGGGCATGGTCGACCGACCCATCGCTGGTGTTCACGTTCGACGTGTCTGATGCGGATGGATCCCAGACGCTGACACCTTGGGTCGAGATCCGCCCGATGGGTGTGCCGCTGAGCGCAACATGCGGTTCGACTGTACCCGGTGTGAGCTTCTCGGGTCCCACTGTGAGCGCGCCGACCGCCAACCAAACGTACGCTGCGACCGTCTCCGCCAACCTCACAGTGCAGAACCAGTATCACTGGCGCGCATGCGCAGTGGATCAGCTCGGCAACGGCGGCACCTGGGTCAGCATGGGCGGCTCTGACGGCACGAACGATGTCGGTGTGGACGCATGGGGACCCTCGCTGACGACCATCAGCGACAGCGCAGGAGCCGACATCGATAGCCAGGCCTCGACCAGCCAGCTCAACGGCAACTGGACCGCGGCGACTGACACCGCAGGCTCGGGCACGCTCAACTACGACTGGTGCTTCACCACGGTGGATACGAGCCAGTGCGCAGCGAGTGGACGCATCGCGCAAGGCCTTGCCCAAGTTGCGACGACTGCCTCGGTATCGGGCCTCGCGCTCAATCCTGGCTTCACGTACTACACGTGCGTTCGCGCTCGCGACACGCTGGGCAACGTGAGCGCCTACACGTGCAGCGACGGCGTACAGGTGACCCCCACCGCGAGCACCGTTTCCGGTATCGCGATGCGTGGCGAATCGAACGCCACCGCCTGGCAGGGCTGCGACGGCCTCAGCTTGAACATCAAGCTCAGCGTCAACGGAGCAGCCCCGCTCGCTACCTCGTGCAACCCGATCACCGGCGGCTTCACGTTCACGGGCGTCACAAAGCCGGGCGCCGGGCAGGTCGTCACCGCCTGGATTTCTTCTCCCGACGCGGAAGGCGCTACCTACTACACCGTCGCGGCCGGCGGCAACGCGGTCGCGGGCCTCAACATCATCCAAGATCGCGTCAGCGTCGACAGCGAATCGGCGACTGCCACACTGACACGAAGCACCCTGCAGACGTACGACGCGGTCGACAACAGCGATCTTCCGGTCGACGCCACGACCAGCTCGATGGTGACGATCCCCAGTGGAATGGAACTCCACATAACTCCAGGTATCACGTTCACCCCGGGGTCGAGTGTCACCTCGGGCGGCATTCACGTGGCGAACACAGGGGTCTTCACTGCCGCAGGCACAGTCACCATCACGGGCACGGGGACCGAGGACGACTGCCTGCTCGGACCAGCGGTGGGTGCCCCCTTGTGCGCCGATACCGGAGGCTTGATCGACAATGCGGCCGCTTCCTCGGTCACGTACTTACCGGCGAACACGACCAAGCCTGTCGCGGTGACCACGGATATGACGTACCAGGTGTTGACTCTGGGTGCCGGCGGTTCGTTCGTGCTCGGCACCGCCGCTGGACAGACCCTCGCCTTCGGCACGTGGGGAGAGTTCTATGTGAACGGTGCCGTGAGTTCTGACCCCTGGAGCCCGAGCCTCACTGGGTCGACGACGTATATCGATGTAGAGGGAAGTTGGAGCGGGAGCCACGCGTTCGATGTCAGCGTGTATGCGTTCGAGGGCGGTGGAGTGGTGACACTGCCAGCGGCGCATGTGACCTTGAACGCTGCTCAGACTCGGCAGCCGGTGAGCGGCTGGGGCACCGCCGATTGGGATGTCGGGTCGCTCGACGTCATCCCCGCATACACGAAGCACGTCTTCGGTGTCGGCGGGACGAGAGACTTCGACTCGGGAGGGGTGGATACGCCAGCCGCGATCACGTACAGCTCACCCAACATCTTCGCCGTGCTCAGCCGACCGAATGGTGGAACCGGGCAGGATTGGTCGATCCTCAAGTACGACTGGCAAGGTACACCAGCCGCTGGATGGGGAACCGGCGGCGAGCTTGTGCTGCCCGTTGCAGGAGCGGATACCGTAACCAGCTTGGTGGTGTACGGCTCGACGTTGTACGTTGGCGGTACCAGGAGCGGCGTGTGGACCATTGTCGCCTTGGACACGACGACGGGCGCGCTCGTTCCCGGGTTCGGCTCTGGCGGCGTGTGGCAGGACACGAGTTCAGCAGCAGGTGTTCAGACGATCACGGGATCGTTGACAGCCATGACGAGATACAGCAGCTCGAGCCTGTTCGTCGCTGGCGACGACACGAGCGGCACGAGCAAATGGGAAGTGCGCCGTATCAGTCTGACCACCGGAGCCGTGCTCGACTCCGCGACCTGGAACGGTGACACCGGCAGCGGAGCAACCCAAGCCAGCGTTGCCGGAATCTGCACCTACCAAGGCTCGTGGACTACTGACGTGTACGTCGTCGGTCGCGTCGGTGCAGCTGGATCTCGGGATTGGGCGATCGGCGCACTCACGAATTCTGGTTCATGGGGATGGTCTCCGTTCCTGTCAGGCGCGTCGCGCCCCGACAAGATCGCGTCCGCGGGCACCGAGGATCGTGCGAACACGTGCAACGTACACTCCTCCAACCGCCTTATCGTTGGAGGCACATCGGGTGATGGCGCCGCAGGTGACGTCGGCACCATTCGTTCCTACGACCTTAATGGCGCATTGAATACGTGGTGGGCGTCGAGTGGTGTGGCCACCATCGATGGTCCTGGACAGGACTACGTGACGTCAGTCACCAGCTATGGCTCCCGCATCTACGTCGCGGGCGGGGACTCGATGAATGGGGGGCGCAGCACGCTGCGGGTGCTGGACGACAACGGCGAGTTCGACTCCACGTTCAACAACTCCACTGGCGTCGCCAGCTGGGACCCCACTGGTGGGGCCGAACGTGCGGTGAGCGTCGCTCTGCGCTGGGCATATCCGATCGTCCTGATGACGACCGGCAGCGGCAACGACGCCACGATCCAGGAGTACGAGTTCGATGGCGAACCAATGGACTCCGCGACGGGCGGGAACGCGTGGGTAAACACCTGGGCCGGATCGCGCCTCCACGTCCACGGCGACCTCACCATCGGTAACAACGACCCGACCCGCAAGGTGAAACTCGACCTGAAAGCCTACGTCGGGCAACTGCTGGTCGACGGCGCTATCCGCGTACGCCCGGACGGCCAACTCCGCGCACCAGACGCCAGCCCCCTCGAACTCGGCGGCGACCTGTCGCTCCAGGGCTCGTTTTGGAACGAGGGCGGCACCGTCGAGCTCAATCCTCGCAGCAAACAGACCACCATCGACGTCGATGCTGCGACGAAGTTCCAGGACCTCACGATTGACTCCAGCAATGGTGCTGGCGAAGTCTTGATGGATTCGACCGACGATCTCGAAGTCAACGGCACGTTCACCGTCACCGGTAAGAGCTGTGCTGACACGTTGCGTCTGCGTCCCACGGGATCGAGTTGGACGCTGAACAACACAGGGGGCGCCACCAGCGCGAACTATGTCGACCTGGCGAACACGACGTTCTGGCCGCCGAGGACCGTCACCAATTCGTGGAATGCCGGCTCCAACCCTGGTGTCACCTTCAGTTCTCCCTGCGCCTCGGCAGCAGGTCCTCAACCGCCGGATACGTTCCGCGTGAACGGTACCGAGCATGCGACTGACGTTGTCGATTCACCAGCTCCGTCGCTCCAGTGGGCGAACCGCGCTGGCGCGAACGTCGACACCGCTGACATCGACGTGCTGTCCTCGTCACCTGCCAACCTGATGAGCCTCTACCGTTTCGATGCTGGAGCTCAGACGACCGATTCGAGCGGCAACGGCAACACCCTGACTGACAACGGCAGCAGTCAAGTCGCAGGTCGATACGGAACTGCGATGCATACGACAAGCGCACAGACCGGGGTGAACATCTCCACCTCGCCAACCTTAGCCGAATACACGATCGATGGTTGGTTCCGGCGGGGACCACTAACAGGCAGCGACGTCGTGTCGCCTGAGCTCACCACGCGCGGCACCGCGGGCTTCGAAACCTGGTGGATCGGCTTCCTGCGCGATAGCAACAAGATCATGGGTGAAGCCAGCTCCGGGGGAGGCTCGAACTGGATGACGATCAAGGCCGACGCCACCCCCTACACCGACAACCAGTGGCACCACGTGGCGCTGACGTACGCCGACGCGGACCTGCGTTTCTACATAGATGGGGAGCTCATTGGCAGCGCCTCGCGGCCGGGCACGCTCGACATCGCGGCAGGATGGAACACCCGTTTCGGATATCAAGCAAATGCCGACATGGATGATTGGTCCGTTCGGTCGGTGGAGGCAAGTTCTAGCGAGATACGTGGCTACTACCGCACCAAGCGGCGACATATGGACACCGTCCTTTCCAGCACATTGGGATCCTAAGCTTAGAATTCCACGTGGACAAGTTGTCGCGGCCGCTTCTATAGTGTCACCTAAATACTAGTGACTCCAGCGTAACTGGACTGGCCACAGTTAGGCCGCAAATGTAATCACACTGGCTCACCTTCGGGTGGGCCTTTCTGCGTTCGCGAGTGGACCCGATAAGCTCATGGAGCGGCGTAACCGTCGCACAGGAAGGACAGAGAAAGCGCGGATCTGGGAAGTGACGGACAGAACGGTCAGGACCTGGATTGGGGAGGCGGTTGCCGCCGCTGCTGCTGACGGTGTGACGTTCTCTGTTCCGGTCACACCACATACGTTCCGCCATTCCTATGCGATGCACATGCTGTATGCCGGTATACCGCTGAAAGTTCTGCAAAGCCTGATGGGACATAAGTCCATCAGTTCAACGGAAGTCTACACGAAGGTTTTTGCGCTGGATGTGGCTGCCCGGCACCGGGTGCAGTTTGCGATGCCGGAGTCTGATGCGGTTGCGATGCTGAAACAATTATCCTGAGAATAAATGCCTTGGCCTTTATATGGAAATGTGGAACTGAGTGGATATGCTGTTTTTGTCTGTTAAACAGAGAAGCTGGCTGTTATCCACTGAGAAGCGAACGAAACAGTCGGGAAAATCTCCCATTATCGTAGAGATCCGCATTATTAATCTCAGGAGCCTGTGTAGCGTTTATAGGAAGTAGTGTTCTGTCATGATGCCTGCAAGCGGTAACGAAAACGATTTGAATATGCCTTCAGGAACAATAGAAATCTTCGTGCGGTGTTACGTTGAAGTGGAGCGGATTATGTCAGCAATGGACAGAACAACCTAATGAACACAGAACCATGATGTGGTCTGTCCTTTTACAGCCAGTAGTGCTCGCCGCAGTCGAGCGACAGGGCGAAGCCCTCGGCTGGTTGCCCTCGCCGCTGGGCTGGCGGCCGTCTATGGCCCTGCAAACGCGCCAGAAACGCCGTCGAAGCCGTGTGCGAGACACCGCGGCCGGCCGCCGGCGTTGTGGATACCTCGCGGAAAACTTGGCCCTCACTGACAGATGAGGGGCGGACGTTGACACTTGAGGGGCCGACTCACCCGGCGCGGCGTTGACAGATGAGGGGCAGGCTCGATTTCGGCCGGCGACGTGGAGCTGGCCAGGGAAAG
>JADMIO010604081.1_pt1 | contig 32880 bp, 19 predicted proteins | sample 8958161 | NCBI WGS metagenome assembly JADMIO01 (sample SAMN16585339, study PRJNA669376) | soil metagenome | isolation source: Crop rotation soil | place: USA: Cullars Rotation, Alabama | collected 2011
CGCGACAACTTGTCCACGTGGAATTCTAAGCTTAGGATCCCAATGTGCTGGAAAGTACGGTGACGCGGTGGCGACATTTGAGTCGTTAAAGGATTCGGAGCAACCGCGACTTTGGTCGCACGGAGACTTGTTCGCGGTCATTGACCGGCCGGGACCGGACTTCTTTGTTCTGCTCATCGGTCAGGGCGGGAGCGTCGTAGACCGTTTTCGCCGCTCCGTGGAAATCGGCACGATGATCAAGCGGCAGTGGAGTCAGAGCAACGGGAAGCATCCGTAACGGCACGTCCGATGGATTGACAGTTCACATAAAGTTAGGTATAATGCCACATATGGGTTTGAGCAAGCGAATTCAGATTCTTCGATCCGCCCACGCCGAGGCCGCGATGGTGATTTCCATTCCCGCCGCGGGCTGTTACCGGGAGCGGGGGGTAGACAACATTCTGTCTACTAGACAGGGGGTAAGACACATTAAAGTGTCTACCCACCCTCGTTTTTGGAGCGCCAAGGCGGGGGGTAGACACTTTTTTGTCTACTAGACAAGGGGTAGACACCTTGCTAAATATTGGTTATGTAATGAGTTAATGTGAAAAACGGGCTGTTAGGGGGAGGGGGTAGACATGTCTACCCCTCCACACAACACTGAGTCGTCCATCTGGAGTCCACCCATGCGTTCGCTCATCACCGTCCTGGCTCTTACGACCGTCGTTACCCCCGCGCTTGCGGAGGACTACGTCGTTCACTCCTTCAAGAAGATCGTCCTCAGCGACAAGTTCCAGTGCGAAGGCGCCTACTGGGGCGACTTCAACAAGGACGGCAAGATGGACGTCGTCGCCGGCCCCAACTGGTATGAAGGCCCGGCATTCGAGAAGAAGACCGAGATCTTCCCGGTGAAGGAATACGACGGCGCGAAGGGCTACTCGCACCAGTTCCTCACTTACACGCACGATGTGAACGGCGACGGCTGGACCGATGTCATCGTCATCGGCTTCCCCGGCGAGCCTTCGCTCTGGCACGAGAATCCTCAAAACAAAGCCGGGAACTGGAAGCAGTATCAGATTCATCCGGTGACCGACAACGAGTCGCCGCGCTGGGGCGATCTGACCGGTGACGGCAAGCCGGAGCTGGTGTTCCACACCGGCGGATTCCTTGGCTGGGCGGCGCCGAATGAAGACGTCACCAAGCCGTGGCAGTTCTTCAAGGCGTCCAAGAAGGGCGGTTGGCAGCGCTACACGCACGGGTTCGGCTTCGGCGATGTGAACGGCGACGGCCGCATGGACCTCATGGAGGCGCAGGGCTGGTGGGAGCAGCCGGAGAAGCATGTCGAGGAAGGCTGGGTCTTCCACCGTGTGCAGCTCGGCCGCGGCGGCGCGCAGATGTACGCCTACGACGTCGACGGTGACAAGGACAACGACATCGTGACCAGCATCGAGGCCCACGGTTACGGCCTCTCCTGGTTCGAGAACACCGGCAAGGATGACAAGGGTGAGATCACCTTCAAAGAGCACCGCATCACCGGCGCCAAGCCCGAGGACAACAAGTACGGCGTCAAGTTCTCGCAGCTCCACGCGGTCGACCTCGTCGACATGGACGGCGACGGCGTGAAGGACATCATCACCGGTAAGCGCTTCTGGGCCCACGGTCCCGGCGGCGATGCCGAGCCCAGCGCGCCCGCGGTGCTCTACTGGTTCAAGACCGTGCGCAGCGGCAGAGCCGGCGAGGTCGAGTTCATTCCGTACCTCGTCGACAGCGACTCGGGCGTCGGCACGCAGATCTCCGCGGGTGATGTGAACGGCGACGGGCTGCCGGACATCGTCGTGGGCAACAAGAAGGGCTCGAAGGTCTTCATCCACGAGGCGAAGAAGGTGAGCAAGGAAGAGTGGGAGAAGGCGCAGCCGAAGGTGCTGGAGAAGAAGTGACGCGCGAGGGATCGCGCAACGGGGTGCACCATGACGGAATCGAATGTCCCACAGCTGGGCAGGGCGGCGCTGTTCAATTACCTGCACGGCGCCAAGCGCGTCCTGCTGGCCGGTGCGGGCGGCGGCTGCGATATCTACTGCGGCATTCCGCTGTATTTCACGCTCAAATCGCTGGGTTATGACGTGCAGCTGGCGAATCTCTCGTTCACGCCGCTGCACCGCACCGATGCGGTGATGCACAGCGCGACGCTCTATGAAGTGACGGCGGCGACGCAGGGCTCGGCGGGGTATTTCCCCGAAGCTTCGCTCTGCCGGTGGTTCGCGAAGCGGGGCGAGATGGTGAGTGTGTTCGCACTCGACCGCACGGGCGTCGACCCGATCGCCTCGGCGTATCAGCTGATGGTGAAGTTGCGGAACATCGACGCGATCGTCCTCGTCGACGGCGGCACCGATTCGCTGATGCGCGGCGATGAGTTCGACCTCGGCACGCCGCAGGAAGATGTCGCCAGCATCATCGCCGCGTCCGAGATCGACCTGCCGCGCAAGGCGCTCGTGTGCGCCGCGTTCGGCGTCGACTCGTACCACGGCGTCTGCCACGCGCAGTTCCTGGAGAACGCCGCGGCGATCGTGAAGGCCGGCAAGTCGCTGGGTGTCTTCTCCGCCGACCCGACGCTGCCCGAAGTGCAGGCGTACCTCGACGCGGTTGATCACCTCACCGCCGATACGCCCGGCTACCCGAGCATCGTCAACACCTCGATGTGCTCGGCGATCCGCGGCGAGTACGGCGATGTCCACGCGACCCGCCGCACCGTCGGCAGCAAGCTCTGGATCAACCCGCTGATGTCGCTCTACTGGGCCTTCGAGCTCAACGCGGTGGCGGACCGCATCCTCTACCGCCAGTTCGTCCGTCCGACGCGCGACTATTCGGAGTTGACGCTCGCCATCGAGATCTTCCGCGACCGGCTCACGTCGCCGCGCGGCTTCGAGCAGATTCCCGTGTGATGGGGCACAATGCCGTTATGTCGATCACGCTAACCGACATCACCGCCGCGTCGCAGCGCATCCGCCCCGCGGTTGCGGTGACGCCGTGTCCCGCATCGGTCGCGCTGTCGCTGGCGACCGGCTGCGAAGTGTTCTGCAAGCTCGATTACCTTCAGCGCACCGGCAGCTTCAAGGAGCGCGGCGCCCGCAACGCGCTGCTCCTGCTCAGCGACGAGAAGAGGCGCAAGGGCGTCATCGCCGCCTCCGCGGGCAACCACGCGCTAGCCCTCGCCTATCACGCGGGGTTGCTGAAGGTCCCCGTCACCGTCGTGATGCCCACGCTCGCCCCGCTGATGAAGGTCGCCAACTGCCGGGCGCTGGGCGCGACGATCGTGCAGCACGGCCAGACCATCGCCGACGCCGCTGAGCTCGCGCACCAGCTCGAGAAGGAGCACGGCTACACCTACATCAACGGCTTCGACGACCCCGCCATCATCGCGGGGCAGGGCTCGATGGGCCTCGAGATGCTCGAGCAGACGCCGGACATGGACGCGATCGTCGTGCCTATCGGCGGCGGCGGGCTCATCGCGGGCATCGCGCTGGCGATGAAGACGCTCAAGCCCAACGTGCACATCATCGGCGTCGAGCCGCAGCGGGCCGCGAGCTTCACCGCGGCGATCGAGTCCGGCAAGCCGATCCGTATCCACACGCGCCCGACGCTGGCCGACGGCCTCGCCGTGCCGCGCGTCGGTGATCACGCGTTCGCCATCGCCGCCGATCGTATTGATCGCGTCGTGACAGTGAGCGAGCACGCGGTGGCGATGGCGGTGCTGCGGCTGATCGAGCTGGAGAAGAGCGTGGTCGAAGGCGCGGGCGCGGCTGGGCTCGCCGCGCTGCTGGAAGGAAAGCTGCCGGAGCTGAAAGGGAAGAAAGTCGTGCTGCCGCTGTGCGGCGGCAACATCGACACGACGACGCTCGGGCAGATCATCGACCGCGGCCTCGTCGCCGATGGCCGGTTGTGCCGCTTCGAGACGACCATCAGCGACCGCCCCGGCGGCCTCGCCTCGTTCACCGCCGTGCTCGCCGCGACCGGCGCTTCGGTGCGCGACATTGCGCACGACCGCGCGTTTGCCGGCGATGATGTGAATCAGGTCGTCGTGCGTTGCACCGTCGAGACGCGCGACGCCGAGCACGCCGCGCAGGTTCACGCGAAGCTGCGCAACGAGGGCTACATCCTGCGCGTGGAGCACTTGGGGGCATAAGGCCATCGCACTCGGGGAACACGCCATGAATCGATTGATTTTCAGGTCCGTGCTTGCGTCAATCCTCGCGGCTTGCTGCGCGTCGGGGTTTGCGCTTGCCGCGGATCCGCCGAAGCTCACGCGGCAGGGCGTGATCGACGCGCTCGCGCCGTACACCGGTCCGACGCTGCACACCGACAAGCCCAAGCCCACGGATGTCGACCCGCGCACTCTCACCGGCAAGGTGATGTGCGGTTACCAGGGCTGGTTTAACTGCGAAGGCGACGGCGCGGAGCAGGGCTGGGTGCACTGGACGAAGCGCGGTGGAACGCTCGGCCCCAAGAACGCGAAGATCGATTTGTGGCCGGACGTCAGCGAGCTCGGCAAGGATGAAAAATTCGACACGGAGTTTCGCCTGCCGGACGGCTCGGTTGCCCAGGTGTTCAGCTCGTACAAGAAGGCCACGGTGCTCCGGCACTTCGAGTGGATGAAGACGTACGAGATCGACGGTGTCTTCGTGCAGCGGTTCGCTGTGAGCCTGCGCTCGCCGCAGGGGCTGCGCCACAACAACACCGTGCTCTCCAACTGCCGTGAGGGCGCGAACCGGACCGGCAGGGCGTACGCGCTGATGTACGACCTCAGCGGCATGCGCAGCGGGCGCATCGAGGAGGTGATGGAGGATTTCCGGGCACTGCGCACGAAGATGAAGCTGTGCGATGACGCCGCGTACCTCAAGCACAACGGCAAGCCGCTCGTGGTGATCTGGGGCGTCGGCTTCAACGACAAGCGCGCATACACGACGGCCGATTGCCGCAAGCTCATCGAGTTTTTCAAGAGCGACAAGGAAGCGGGCAACTGCTCGGTGATGCTCGGCGTGCCGACGTACTGGCGCACGCAGGACCGCGATGCCCTCGCCGATGCGGACCTGCACGAGACGCTGGCGCTGGCGGATGTGATCAGCCCGTGGACCGTCGGCCGGCACCGCAACCTGCGCGACGTGGCGAACTACTACGACAAGACGTTCAAAGCCGACCTCGCCTGGACGAAGGAGAAGAAGATCGATTTGCTGCCCGTCGTTTATCCCGGGTTTTCGTGGCACAACATGACCGGGCAGTCGCTCGACCCGATCCCGCGGCTCAAGGGCGATCTGCTCTGGTCGCAGTTCCGCGATGCGAAGAAGGCCGGCGCGACGATGGTCTACGTCGCGATGTTCGACGAGGTGGACGAAGGCACGGCGATCTTCAAGTGCGTGAACAACGTGCCGGTGAGCAGCGATGCGGCGTTCGTGACGTACGAGGGGTTGCCTTCCGACTATTACCTGCGGCTGACCGGCGCGGGCGGCAAGCTGCTGCGCGGTGCGATCCCGCTCGAATCGCCGAAGCCCAAGCCGTGAGGACGTATGTTCAAGGCCGCACTCATTCAGATGCTTGTGGAAGGCGGACGCAAGGCGAGCAACCTCGCGCGGGCTGAGTCGCTGATCGCGCAGGCCGCGGCGGGCGGGGCGCGCCTCGCGCTGCTGCCGGAGGCGCTGGACGTGGGTTGGACGCATCCGTCAAGTCGTGAGCAGGCGGAGGCGATTCCCGGCGGTGCGCCGTATGAAGCGCTGGCCCGCGCGGCGAGGCGCAACAACATCTTCGTCTGCGCAGGACTCACCGAGCGCGACGGATCGCGCGTCTTCAACGCCGCCGTGCTCATCGACGCGCATGGCGAGCTCCTCCTCAAGCACCGCAAGCTCAACGAGCTGACCATCGGCCACGATTGCTACGACCAGGGCGACCGGCTCAACGTCGCGCATACGGAACTGGGCACGATCGGCCTGATGATCTGCGCCGATGGCTTCGCCGCGGGCATGACGCTGTCGCACTCGCTCGCCTACATGGGCGCGGACGTGATCCTCTCACCCTGCGCCTGGGCGGTGCCCGCCGATCACGACAATGTCGCGGAACCATATGGTCAACTCTGGCGTGACTCGTATCGCCCTGTCGCTCGCGAGTTCGCGCTGTGGATCTTGGCGGCGAGCAACGTCGGGCCGATCGATGGCGGGCCGTGGGCGGGCCGCAAGTGCATCGGCTGCTCGCTCGTGATCGACGCCGGTGGACGTGAAGTGTTGCAAGGCCCGTACGGCGCGAGCGCGGAGACGATTCTCCTCGTCGACATTGAACCGAAGCCCCGGCCCGCGCGCGGCTGCGGATGGGCGGAACGCTGAGTTGCAGTCGAACGTTTACAGGTTTGTACAATCCCGCACGGGTCCGTTCGACCGGGGTTGCGCATCGTCGTTCACGTAACTCCGTCGGGACGAGCCATGACCGAGAAGATTCATCGCCTGCTGCGCCTGATCATGCTGCTGCACGCGGGGCAGGCCGGGTCACCGGACGAACTGGCAAAAATGCTGGCCGTCACGCGGCGCACGCTGTTCCGCGACCTCGCCGCGCTGAAGAAGGCGGGCGTGCCGCACCACTTCGAGCCCGGCGCCGGCTACCGCATCGGCAAGGCGGACTTCCTCCCGCCGATCAATCTCAACGTCGTCGAAACGCTCGGCCTGCTCGTGCTCGGCAAGACCGCCACCGCCATGCGCGACCGGCCGATGATGGTGCACGCGCTCTCGGCGATCAACAAGATGATCCTGACGATCCCGCAGCCGCTGCGCGTGGCGTGCGGCGACATGATGTCGCACGTGAGCGTGAACCCGGGCGGCCGGTCGCACTCGGACCGCGAGGGCCGGCACTACACGACGATCCAGAAGTGCATCGACGAGGGCCGGTCGTGCGCCATGCGGTACATGAGCCCGACGCAGCCGGAGGCGATGACGATGCGGCTCGACCCGTGCGCCCTGCACTTCGGCGCCCGCGCGTGGTACGTGTTCGGCAAGACCGATCAGCACCCGAAAGTGCGCATCTTCAAGCTGTCGCGCATCGAGCAGCTCGACGAGATGCCGCGACTTTTCAAGAAGCCGGTGCGCTTCAGCGCGGAGAAGCACCTGGGCAAGGCGTGGGCGATGATCCCCGAGGGCAAGGTGCAGCGGATCGAGCTGGAGTTCTCGCCGAAGGTTGCGATGAACGTCGCGGAGGTGCGCTGGCACCCGACGCAGCAGACGCGCAGGCTCGACGACGGGCGGTGCGTGATCACGTTCGACGTGGACGGGCTGAACGAGATTTCGTGGTGGGTGTGCGGCTACGCGGACCACGTGAAGGTTCGCAAGCCGCGCGAGCTGGCGGAGATGGTGCGCGGGATGCACGAGCGGGCGGTGAAGGTGTGAGGGTCAGCCCGCGAACTCCCACACGTGCACAAACCCCGCCATATCCGCCGCGGCGAGGCGCTTGCCGTCGGGCGAGAAGGAGATGGCGTGGATCCAGTCCTTGAACTGCCCGCCGCGCGGCTTGCCGAGTTCTTTGACAACCTTGCCGGTGGCGACTTCGGTGATGCGCACCACGGTGTCGCGGCCGCTGGAAGCGATGTGCTCACCGCCGGGATGGAAGCAGAGGTCGGTGACGCCATACTGATGATGCGCCGAACCTTCGCGGAGCTTCTTGCCGGTCTTCGGGTCGATGAAGAAGAGCTTGCCGTTGTCGGTCTCACCGCCGCGGCCGATCGCCAGCGTCAAGCCGTCGTGGCTGAACGCCGCCGCCGCGATCTGCATGTCTTTGTATTCCTTGCTCAAGTCATGCTCGACCGCGCCGCTTTCGACGTTCCAGATCTTCACCGCGCAGTGCCGACCGGAGTCGAACACCAGCGGGTATCGCTCGGAGACGAGCGCGAGATTCTGGAAGGGAGCGAGCGCGACCGCAAAAGCCCAGCCCTTCACCTTCCAGGTCTTTTTCTCCGTGCCTTTGACGCGGTCGTAGATGGTGACGTTGCCCGCGTCGTCGCCGGCAATGAGCGCGGCTTGATCGTGCGTCATCGACAGGCCGATGATCCACTCCTTGCCCTCGATCGTCTTCGCGGCTTGCTGGGTCTTCAGCTCCACTTCCATCGCGGCCGGCGGCTTGCGGCCGGACCGTTTGTTGCGGATCGCATCCTCGATCGCGCCGCTGTTGAGCACGATCTTCGCGCCCGCGCCGGTCGTCCCGTTTAGGTCCCAGTAGCGGATCGTGTGATCGTTGCTCGCCGAGATGAGCCAGCGGTTCTCGGCGCAGAGCAGGCGGTTGATGACATTCGTGTGCCCCGTGAACTGCCGCACCGGCATCGGCGCAACGTACATCGGCCGCTCGGATTTGTCGTTCGACTTCTTCTCCTTCTCACTCGGCTCGGGGGTCGGCTCCGGCTTCTCCGGCAATTCCCACAGCAACAACTCGCCAAGATTGTTCCCCGCCGCGATGTGCTTCGGCCCGACAAACGACACCGCGCTCACCCAGTCGGTTTCCCACGGGAGCGTCCAAAGAAGTTTGGCGTTGTCGAAGTTCATGCGCGTTTACGCCAACAGTTCTTTAATCGGCTTCGACCCTTCGGGAGTCGCCCACACCGGCCGCGGGCCGACGTAATGCTTCACGCGGTGGTCCATGCCCAGCGTGTGATAGATCGTCGCAAACAAATCTCCTTCGCTCACCGGATTTTCTTCCACCTGCCGGCCATCCGCGTCGCTCTTGCCGTACACCACGCCGCCCTTGATCCCGCCGCCGGCGAGCACGATCGTCCACGCGTTGATGTAGTGGTCGCGGCCCGCGCGGTTGTTGATCGTCGGCGTTCGGCCGACCTCGCCCATCCATACGACAAGTGTGTCATCAAGTTGCCCGGTGCGCTCCAGGTCGATGAGCAGGCCGGACCACGCGGGGTCGAGCAGATTCATGTTCGCCTTGTGGCAGACGAAGTTATCCGCGTGGCTGTCGTAATTGTCCTGCCCGACCTCGACGAAGGGCACGCCGGCCTCGACGAGCTTCCGCGCGAGGAAGCAGCCGCGGCCGAACTCGCTGTCGCCGTAGAGGTCCTTGTGTGCTGGCCAGTCTTTGCTCGTATCGAACAGCGATCTGGCGCGGAGCAAGCGCCACGACCGCTCCTTCGCCACGCGGTGACTCTCGAACGGCTCGGCTTCGCTTTTCTTCGCGCTCTCGGCTTCCATGAATCGCAGCAGGTCGTTGCGCCGCTCGTCGGATTTTGCATCACCGTACGGACTGGTGAACGAAGGCATCTTGCCGTCGCGGTTCACGCTGAACGGCTCGTAGCGCGGCCCGAGATATCCCGAACCCGCGTTGCCGCACGGCCCCATGCGCACGAAACTCGGCAGGTCGGCGTCCGCGTTGCCCAAATACTTGGCGATCATCGCGCCAAGCTCCGGGTGTGGCGTCCGCTCCGACTGCTTGTAGCAGCAGTGCATGTGATAGATGCCGTCCGGATGGTCCGGCGACTGCGTCTTCATCGAGCGGATGATGCCCAGCTTGTCGACGAGCTGGGCCATCTTCGGCAGGTACTCGCACACGTGATAGCCCGGCAGCTTCGTCTTGATCTCGCGGAACGGCCCGGCCGTCGACCGCCCCGGCTTCATGTCGAACGTGTCGATCTGGCTCGCGCCGCCGTTCATCCACAGCAGGATGCACCGCTTGCCCTTCTTCGCGGCCTCCGCGGCGATCGTCTGCGAGTTGAACAGCCCGCCGAAGTTCGCGACCGCGCCGGCGGTGGTCGCCAGTGCGCCCTTGATCATGGCGCGGCGGGAGATGTGTTCGTGGGGGGTGCAGTGGCCTTGCATGGGCGGCTCTCTGTAGGGTGGGCTGACTCCGCGAAGCCCACCAATTTGTCTTGAATCGAGAGGTGGGCTTCGAAGACTCAGCCCACCCTACATCAATGGTTGAACCGAAACTCACTCGTATTCAGCAATACCCAAATCGCCTCTTCCACCACCTTCTCCGGCTTCGCCTCGCTCGTCAGGTACGCTTTGAACTTCTCGCGTTCCACGGGCGAAGGCAGCCGCGTCAGCACCGACAGGAACATCCGATCGATCCGCTGCTCCCACGGCTCGCTCGATGAGATCACCTGGTCCGCGAGGTTGCCTTTCTTTCGGCTGATGAACTTGCGGATGTTGTCGCTGTTGTTGAGGAACAGGTGCTCGCCGAGGCTGCCTTGGAAATCGCCCAGACCGTTGGTCGGCTCGCCGAAGTAGCGGAGGAAGTATTCGCTCGTGTCGCCTTGCGGCTTTTCGGAAGGCGGATCGGCGGTGGCGATGCGGATGGAGACGGAGAGTTCTTCGGCGGTGAGCGGCCGGACGCGGGCGCGCTCGTGCAGCTTGGGCATCGCGTCCTTGCCCGGGCCGTCGCCGGCGAGCTGGTACGCCTTGCTGGAGACGATCTCGCCCATAAGCCACTTCACATCGAACTGGTGATCAATGAACTGCTTGGTCATCTCATCGAGCAACGCGGGCATGCTCGGCTTGTTGTCCTCGCCGAGGTTGTCTACGGGATGCACGATGCCCCGGCCCATGAGCTGGCCCCAGATGCGGTTCACCGCCGCCTTCGCGAAGAAGGGATTCTCCTTCGCGGTGGCCCAAGCGGCCAGTTGCTCCTTGCGCGAGAAGAGCGGTTTGTTCATGCTCTTCGTGCCGGTCTTCGTTTCCGGCTCTTTGAAATCCTTCGGCAGCGCCGGCTCGGTCAGCTCCGCGCCTTCGAGGAACTTCGGCTTGACGGGGTCGCCTTTTTTGCCGGCCTTCGCTTCCTTCGCGTTGCCGGAGAACATGACTTCGCCGCTGCTCTTTTCGCCGATCTTGAAGCCCTTGAACTTCTGGCCGTCCTTGGTGACATCGCCCTGTTCTAGCACGACAAGGCGGACGAAGAATCCGGTCATGCCGTAGAAGTCGCGCTGCGTGAGCTTGGTGTAGGGATGATCGTGGCAGCGGGCACACTGGACCTGCGTGCCGAGAAACGCTTTCGAAAACGCTTCCGTTAAATCCTCCGGCTTGTTCTGGAACTGCACAAAGAAAAGCTCGGGGCCTTCTTCTTCAACGAGGAGCAACGCGCGGACCCATTGATCCATCGGCACATTGCCGTTGAACTTCGCGCTCAGCCACGCCTTGAACCGATCGCGCTTGCGCACCGAATCGGAGCCCGGCGGATTCCGGCCGAAGAGCACCTGGTCCCACACGTTCGCCTGGTTCTGCCCGAATCGCTGATCGTCCAGCAGTTGCTTGACCAGTTTGCTCCGCTTGTCCGGCGCAGTGTCGTCAAGAAATTTCTTCGCCTCGTCGTAGCTCGGGATCGAGCCGATCAGGTCGAGGTATACGCGCCGAACGAATGCCGCATCATCGGCGGCCTTGGCGGGCGTGACCTTCTCCTTCTGCCACGCCGCGTTGAGTTCCTTATCGATCGCATCGCGCAGCGATGTAGTCTCCGCGCCGAGCAACGGCGCGACGACACTCATCAGCAACAGCACCGGCAAAAGTTGGAACCGGAGAGAGAAGCCCATGACGCGATGGACCTTTTTGAATCGACCCGCTAGTTATTGATGATATCTGGGCGATGGTTTCGCAACCTACGCGTCTCTCCGCAGCCTGGAGGGCGTTTGGTGGTTGCCACGGGTGCTAGCCCGTGGTGTGTTGCCGATCGCCGCGAGCCCGGCAGGGCGATTGAGCACGGGATATTCAATCGCCCTCCGGGCTCCCTTAATTCGGACACGCTCACCACGGGCTGGCGCCCGTGGCTACCACCAGACGCCCTCCGGGCTATCGGAGGGGTCAGTTGGGGAAGCTCAAACGAGATGCGAGATAAGAGATGAGCACTTTTCGCGGCTCCGGATCAGCTACCTCGATCGTTAAGATGCAGGTGATGATCCGAAGTCTTTCAATCGTCTGCATCGTCTTCGTATTTGCTTCCCCAACCTTCGCCGACGCCCAGGTCTTCATCTTCCGCGACACCGGCGACGAGGCCGGTGTTCATCCGCATGTTGCGGGCATCCGCGGACACGGCGCGGCGTGGGGCGATCTTGACGGGGACGGCTGGCCTGATCTGTTCCTCAACACGTTCCACAACCAGGGCTCCAAGCCCGCGATGCTTCTCCGCAACGACAAGGGGAAGTTCACGCTTGATGCGCAGGAACATCTGCGTACGACGGGGCAGGGTAGCGGGGCGCTCTTCGTCGACCTCACCAACTCCGGCCGACTCGATCTCTACGTCTCGAACTGCGCATCGGGCAAAGACGGCGTCGCCGCGGAGCCGAGCAAGCTGTTCCGCAACGATGGCGGCGGGAAGTTTGTCGATGTGTCGAAGGAGAGCGGCGCGTGCCCGCCGGGCTACACGGGGCGTGGCTTGGCGGCGCTCGATTATGACGGCGATGGGTTGCTCGATCTGATTCTGTGCGAGCGGTACTACGGACCGGTGAAGACGGGCCCGGTGCTGCTGAAGAATCTGGGCGGAATGAAGTTCAAGAACGTCGGGCAGGAGGCGGGGCTGCCGGAGAAGTTGTCGGGGCTTGGCGTCGCGGTGGGAGATGTGAACAACGATGGCTGGCCGGATGTATTTTTCACCGAGGGACAAGGCGATCATCGGTTGATGCTCAACGCTGGGAAGGGGAAGTTCGTTGAGGCGAAAGGAACGCGTGAGGTATTTCACTGGGATTGTCCCACGGAGGAGAACAGCCCTGCGGGTGTGTGCATCGGCGATGTGAATCGTGACGGGCTGCCGGACATTGTGATCGGGCATCACTTCAAACAGCCGTGGGTGCGGCCGGAGCCGATCCGGTTGTATGTGAACCGTGGTGTGAAAGATGGTGTTCCGGGGGTGCCCACGTTTGAGAACGTAACAGAGAAGGCGGGGTTCAAGCCGCTGGCGATGAAGGCCCCGCACGTGGAGATTCAGGATTTTGATAACGACGGGCTGGTGGATGTGTACGTGAGCATCGTGAAGTTTTCCTACGGCGCTAGCGCGGAGCGCACGACGCACCCGCTGATTTATCGTGGGCTCGGGAGTGAAAAGGGTTTGTCGCGATTTGAAGAGAGAGCGTGGAGCGTGAATGATTTCGCGAACAAGGAAGACAGCAGGCTGGGCCGGTCGACGGACCTGTTCGCGAAGATCTTGAAGGACAAGCGCATCATCTATATGGCCCCCGGCCCGTCGTGCGACTACGACCGCGATGGTCGGCTCGATCTGTTTCTGCCCACATGGTGGGTCGAGGATCGCTCGCTGCTGCTGAGGAACGAAACACCCGGCGGCAACTGGCTCGATGTGATCGTGCAGGGCAGCGACGGCGTGAACCGCATGGGTGTCGGCGCGAGAGTCAGCGTGTACCCAGCTGGCAAACTCGGTGACGCGGCTTCGCTCATCGGCACGCGCGAGATTCAGATCGGCTTCGGCTACTGCTCCGGCCAGGAAGCGGCGGCGCATTTCGGATTGGGGAGCGTTGAGGCGGTTGATGTGCGCGTGACGCTGCCGCACGGGAAGGGGACGATTGAGAAGAAGAACGTGAAGGCGGGGCAGCGCGTGACGGTGACACGGTGAAGTCTGGGAGATCGGATTCTTTTAAGGCAATGAGGAAACGAGGAAATGAGGAAAAGATGCAGGAGTAGATCAGAGTGAAAAGTGAGAAGTAGAAAGTGAAAAATTCGAAGTGCTCGACCTCATTCTCTTTTCCTCATTTCCTCCCTTCCTTATTTCCTAAAAAGCACTCCGCTCTCCAGGAGCAGAAGACATGCAAATGAAACTTGGACTTCTCATGCTGCTGACTTTCGCGTCCATCGCGCGGGGTCAGGTGACGTATCCCCCCGCGCTGCCCGACGGCAAGACGATCGTCACGGACACCTCCGAGCTTTTCCTCAAGCCCGGCGCGACGCTGCGTAAGGATGTGGCGATCGCGAAGACGCCGCCGACGATTGATTTTGCGTATTTTCCCGGGCAGGATTACGAGGGGAAGCCGTGGTCGAACTGGGGCGACAGCGTGGCGGTGAACGGGAAATATTACGCATCGATCGGCGACCACCTCGCGCCGGCGGGCAACGCGTTTGTCTACGAGTATGACCCGGAGAAGAAGACGTTTCGCAAGCTGCTCGACCTGAAGAAGCTCCTCAACATGCCCGCGGGCCACTACGCGCCGGGAAAGATTCACAGTCGCATCGACATGGGCAGCGACGGCTGGCTCTACTGCTCGACGCACCGCGGGTCGACGAAGGTGACGACGGATGAGTTTCATTACAAAGGCGACTGGATCGTGCGCTGCAATCCGAAGACGGGCGAGAGCGAGATCGTCGCGCACGGGCCGGTCGCGAAGCACTGCATCCCCACTAGCGTTCTCGACCCCACGCGCATGATCTTTTATGGCGGCACCGCGCCCGGCGTCGGCGAGGATGACATCCGCTTCTTCGCGTACGACATCAAGAACAAGAAGGTGCTTTACGACGGCGCGGACGGGCCGGCGCGGTACATGATCTTCGCTTCATCCACCGGCCGTATCTACTACACGCAGGGCAAGGAGGACGCGGGCCAGCTCGTGCGATACGACCCGAAGACACCCGGCGAGATCACGAAGATTCCGGGCACCATCGGCATCCGCGCCGCGACGCAGGAGACGGCGGATGGTTTCGTCTACACCGCTTCTTCAGGTCAGAAGCAGAAGGACGCCTCGCTCTTCGCGTTTAACACCAAAACCGAAGTGATCGAAAATCTCGGCCCGCTCGCCGTCGGCACGCAGCAGTACATCGCCACGCTCGACGCCGACCCGACCGGCCGGTTCCTCTATTACATCCCGGGCGCGCACGGCAGCGGCGACGCGGACGGCTCACCTGTCGTGCAGTTCGATGTAAAAACGAAAACCCGCAAGGTCATCGCGTTCCTCCATCCGTTCTACAAGGAGAAGTACGGCGTCACCCCGCGCGGCACCTACAGCGCCGCGGTCGATCCGAAAGGCGACAAGCTCTACATCACCTGGAACGCCAACCGCGGCAGTAAGGCGTGGGACTGCTGTGCGCTGACGGTGATTCATATTCCCGAATCAGAGCGCAAGTGATGCTCGATGCTTAAATCGACGAACTATAAGCCGCGCTTCCGCTCCTCCGCCTCGCGTTTGCGTTGCAGCACGTACGACCCGCTCATCATGCGGTCCTCTTTGCCCGCGCCCGCTTCGATGATGATCGCGGATTCGTCGATCAGCGACTTCTCCGCGACGTTGATCGCGTAACAGCGTGTCTGGCAGAGGCCGCAGCCGACGCAGAGGTCGGGGCGCACTACGGGGGCGTCGAAGCCAGTACCCGGGATCGGGTTGCCATCCGCATCGCCCTTGGTGCCGACGCGGATGACTTCGATCGCGTGGTAGCCGGCCGCTTCGCACTCGTCGATGCACAGGCGACACTCTTCTCGCCCCGCGATCGGCAGGCACTTGTCGTTCACGATCGCCAGACCCATGCGTGCCGCTTTTTTCTCCAGCAGCGGCAGCGCGCGGATCGCGCCTGTCGGGCACACCTGTCCGCAGTTGTTACAACTCACCTCGCAGCCGGCCCAGTCGGCGACGACCTGCGGCGTCCACAATCCTTCGAGTCCCTGCTCGAAGCCCATCGGCTGGAGCACATCGTTCGGGCACGCTTTAAAACACTCGCCGCAGCGGATGCACATCTGCAAAAATTCCTGCTCGGGCACGCTGCCCGGCGGGCGCACGGGCAGCTTCGACTTCGCATCGTCGAGCTTCGCCCCCGTCGCCTTCGTCGCCAGCGCCGCGACTGTCCCGCATGTCACCGCCGAGGCGATGCCCACGCCCGCCGCCAGGAACCCGCGCCGCCCGATCGGCGTCTCGTTCGTCGGCGGATCGTTGAGAATCTTCAGCTCGACCTTGTTCCACCGATCGACAAACTTGATCGCATCCACCGGGCACGCGCCGCCGCAGCTCTGGCACAGCGTGCAGTCGGTCGTGCGCGTCGTGAAGTCCGGCTTGATCGCGTCGAACGGGCAGATCTCCACGCACTTGTTGCAGTGAATGCAGCTCGATTCCACCTTGCGCTCCGTCGCGCGAAAGAGATTCCCGATCGAAAACACCGCGCCGCTGGGGCACACGTACTTGCACCAGAAACGAGGCTTCATCAGGCCGAGGCCGAGCACGCCGAAGAAGAGCACGAGCGAGACGATGTGTCCCGCGTTGACCGGCGGCACGTTGTGCCAGCCGCGTGCGTTCGCATCCTGGAACGGCTTGACGATGAAGAGCAGCCCGCGCGTGATCACCGGGATCGCCGCGACGATGCCGCTGAAGAGCACGCCGAACATCGCGGCGACCAGCGTGCCCATCAGCACGTAATACTTGATGTGCACCCACCAGCCGTCATCGCCGACGCGGAACTTCGTCACGCGTTTGCCGATCGCCCAGTCGAAGAGATCGATGAGCGTGCCGAGCGGGCAGATGTAGCCGCAGAACCCGCGCGGGATGAAGATGCAGATGAGCAGGATGACGCCAGCCCAGACGAGCGACCAGACCCACGCCTTCGCGGCCAGCGCCGTCGAGATCGAGAGCAGGGGGTCGATGATGAGAAACGCCTCCGCGTTCACTCGCTCTTTCTTCGCGAGATCATCCGCGTAGTGCGACGGCCAGTCCGCGGGGTTTCGCTCGTGCAGGGAGAGCGGGCCGAGGCTGAAGGAAAGCTTCTCGAGCTGCTCAGCGCTCAGCGGCGTCACCGGCGTGAGCGTCAGATCATTCTCACCCGCGCTCGTGATCGTGAACGCCCCGAGCGACTGCGCCTTCTCCATCGCGGTCACCGGCGTCGATGCGTCGACGATGTGAACCCTCTTGTCGACCTCGATGCCATCAAGCGTCGGCTTGTCGTGATGCAGCTTCGTATTGCCCGTATCCGGATCGACCTCGACCGGCAGCCAGCCGTGCCATTCTTTGGCGGGCTTGGCGGTGTAGGGGAAGCAGACGTAAATAAAGAGGAAGAGAAACGCGAGGAAGCAGACGGTCTGGCAGACTTTGCGGACGGGCGAAGCGGACCACGCGGGGCTGATTTTCTTGAGGAACTTGCGCACGCGGCCGGGCTTGCCCGCGACGGGGTCGGACTGCCAGCGTTTGGGGATGATCCACGCGAGGGCGCGCACCAGCAGCCCGGGAGCTTTTCGCGCCGGGCCTTTCTTCGACACGCGCAGGAAGGGGAGGAACCAGTGGAGTCGCATGGGTTTGCTCTTTGGCCAAGCTACACGGCGCCGGCTTTTTTGAGAAGCTCAACCACTTCAAGATGTCCTAGGTCTCTTGCCCGCTGAAGGGCCGTTCGGCCTTGCTTGTCCTGCAAGTTGGGAGCAGCACCACGGCTTAGAATGAGTTGCACCAGTTCTAAATGTCCGTAGTAGGAAGCCAACATCAAGATGGTGTTGCCCGACAAATCCTGAGCATCGACGTTCACGTCCGCTGAATTCAGAAGAACGTCGGCGAGATCTCGATCCCCGAACTCGACCGCATCGAACAGATCAGCGTCCAACCCATCGACAGCCATAACCAGCCTCCATCAAGGCAACGCCGCCAGCGACACGCACACCATCTCCGCATCGTTGCGCACGAACACGCAACGGTTCGCGTACGCCGGGGGCGCCCACGCGACCTTGCGTGCGCCGAACGTGTACGTCGGCTCGATTATCTTCGACCGCGCGGTTTCTTCATAGCCCCGCGGGCTCAAGGTCGCGCGGATCAGCTCGCCCTGGTTGGTGTAGAGAAACGCGGCATCGCCGTTGGGTGTGATGTGGATCGATGCGCCGTTGCCCGAGTCGGTGACGGTTTTCACTTCCCACACCTGCTCGCCGGTGGCGGACTTGATGCAGACGAGCTCGCCGGTGGAGCGCGCGGAGTAAAGATGTTCGCCATTGAGGAACGCGGTGGACGTGTTGCTGAAGATGCGCTTGGTCGCCGCTTTCGTGTCGGGCCATAGCACCGCGACGCCGGGCTTGTCGATCTTCATCTCGAGCATCAGCCCGCCGATGAGCATCAGCCCGTTGTCGCAGACCGGCGTCGCCACCGCGTAGTCGCCCATCGTGCCCAGCTTGTGCTGCCAATATGTTTTTCCATTCGCTGGATTCAGCGCGGTGACCGAGTCCTGCGTCCAGATGATCAACTGGCGCTTGTCACCATCCTCCACGATCACCGGCGAGCTGTGCGTCGGCTTCTCATCCAGCGCCTTCCACGCATCTTTGCCGGTGCGCTTGTCGAGCGCGACGACGGTCGCGCCGGGCGTTCCGCCGACCACGAGGATGAGCAGGTCTCCCTCGATCACCGGCGACGGCGTCCCCGCGAACTCCTTCATCGCGAAATCTTTCGCCAGGTCGCGCTGCCAGAGCACACCGCCCTTGATCGCGTCGAGGCAAAACACGTGGCCCATCTGACCGAGCGTGTAAATCTGTTCTCCTTCGACAACGGGGGTCGCGTTCGGGCCGGCCAGGCTCTTGGGGTCGAGCGCCCAGTCCTTGTAGCCCGCGTCGTAGTTGTGCGTCCACTTCACCGTGCCGGTCACCCAGTCGATGCACTGCACGCGCTCGAACGCCTTACCCCCGGCGATGACGGAGTGAAAAAGGTAGACGCGATCATTCGCCGCGACGGGGCTGGCGAAGCCCGGCCCGCCCTCGATGCGCCACGCCGCCTTCAGGCCGCCGGCGGGGAAAGTACGCATGATCCCCGTCTCGCGCCAAACGCCGTCGCGCTTGGGGCCGCGGTACTGCGGCCAGTCGTCGGCGCGGGCCGCGGAGAGCGCGAGCAGGCACAGCGCAGCGACGAAAACCAGAGGTCGAAGGAACATGAGGTTGTCCAGAACACCAGCCGCGCCGTGCACTTGTCAGAGACCTTCCCAGATCATGTCGTCATCCGCGAACTCACTTAGAAGCTGCGCTCGCGCTTCTAGCAAAGGGCTCAATTCAGCCGGTCGGTGATCGCCGCTGAAGTGAATGCCTTTCAACTCTTGACCGCTCTTCCAGGCATCCACCATCGTCTTCCAACGATCGCTGATGGCGCGCAGTGCCTTCCGCGGATGCTGCGGCGGCACGATGTCTGCAGACGACACGTAATCCGTGGGGAGATCACCCGATATCGCCCACCATCCGATCCAACCGGGACTTACTCCACTCTCGATTGCCCAGACCGCGACGTATGGTGCGAAGTGCCATGCCGGAATTTCTCCGATCCGACCATGTGCGACTTTTTGTGACTTCAAATACTCCGTAACGATGCCGCGTTGAAGTTCACACCAATCTCGCTCAATCTTGGAATGATCGTAATTGACGTCGTCCATGTCTCTTGCTGCCCCAGTCACTCACTTCGCCCCCGCGATCGCCTTCGCCGTCGCGTTGATGATCGCTTCGCTCGTAATCGTCGCCCGGCTCGTCGCGTCGACTCCCTTCACCGTCTGCTTCGCGATGATCTGCGCAGGCGTGTCATTGATCGAGTTGTAGTACTGCTTCTCGCGGTGGTTCGTCACCTTCACGGACGTCATCTTGCCGCCCGCGACGACGACGGTGACTTCCACCTGCGCTTCGTACCCGAGGCTCGATGACTTGTACGTGCCGTCGGGCACCTTCGTCACATCGAACGTGTCGAAATACTTGATCGCGTCCATGCTGTTCCGCGCGCGGTCCTTTGAGCGCTTGTTGTTGCCATCGTCCGGCAGCGCGAGGATCTTCTGATAAAAGTCCTGCGCCTGTTTCGTCCGGCCCGCCAGCCGGCAGGCGTCGCCGGCGTACATCATCGCCTCGTCGGCGGCATTGCTGCCCGCCTTGATTGTCGATTCCGTCAGCTTCAGCGCCATGTCGGTGTCGCCCATGTCGGCGTAGAGCTTGATCGCCGAGACGCGGAACGCGCGGCGCACCATCGGGTTGAGAATCTCCAGCGCCATCGCCTTGTTGCCGAGCTTGAAGTAGCACTCGGCGAGCCCGATCGCGTCGCCGTTGTCGCTCTCGCGCCACCAGTACGCGGCCCGCGCGTAGTCCTGGAACAGGTGGTGGTACATGCTGCCCATCGTGGCCATCGCCCGGCTCTTGATCTCGCGGTCGTCCTTGTGCATCTCCATCATGTGGTACATGAGCTTGATGCCTTCGCGCCAGCGGTTCTGGTTGGGGTTGATGACGTCCCAGATGAACTGGCCGATGTTCTTTTGATTGTCCCATCCGCCCTGCGGCTTCTCGGGCCAGGAGAGGTCGAGCGTTTTGGGCAGATTGAGCTGCGTCTCCGCGAGCCAGTCGGGCGGCGCGGCGCCTGCGGCGGCGATGATCTTGTCGATCTCGGCCTTCGTTCGCGTGCCGCCGGCTCCCGGGTTTGGATTGGGGTTGCCGCCGGGGTTCGGTTTCACGCCGCCCTTGTCTGAGTTGTCGAGCACCTCGCGGTTGCCGTCGATGGTGATCGCCTTGATGAGGTTGATGCCGTACTTGCGCTGGACGGTGTTGTTGCCGACCTTCACTTCCATGACGATTTGTTTTTCGTCGCGCGAGATAATCTTGCCTTCGATGATGGTGCCGGACTTGGATTCGATGGTGTCGGCGAAGGCGGGGGAGAGAAGCAGGAGTGTGAGAAGAAGAGGGAGGGCGCGGAATGCAGAGTGCAAAGTGCAAAGTGCAAAATGCAAAATGCAAAATGCCGAGCCGGACATGCCTTCGGATTGACTTTTGCACTTTGCACTTTGCATTTTGCACTTTGCACTTTCGGTGCGCCAATCCTGCACTTTGCGCCCCGCACTTTCCGTGCGCCGACCCTTCCCTAACCCTTCCCTAGGAGGGAGGGGAATCGGAGTCGGACTTTGCATTTCACCCTTCATCTTCATCACGCGCTCACCGGGAATCCTTTCGTCTTGATCACGCGGCCGTCCTTGCGGACGACGAAAGCGTCCACGCTGTGCGTTCCTTCGATCAAATCAAGGCCGTGCTCGACGCCGAGGACGAAGACCGCGGTCGAGAGCGCATCGGCCTGCATCGCGGTCGGCGCGGCGATGGAGACGCTGGAAAACTCGGTGGGCGAGTGTCCCGTGCGCGGGTCGAAGACGTGGTTGTCGCGTTTATCGTCAGTGAAGCTCGTGGCGTAATCACCGCTGGTGGCAAGGCAGCGGTTGTCGAGTTGCGCGAGCGAGACGAAAGCATCCGGCTCGCGCGGGTGCTGGATGCCGATGGTCCAGGGCTCGCGTGCTTCCTTGTGGCCGAGCGCGCTGAGTTCGCCGGCGTCGACGAGTGCGTGCTCGATGCCGTGCTCGCGGAGGATTTCCATGACGCGGTCGGCGGCGAAGCCTTGCGCGATGCCGTTGAGCGTGATCGCCATGCCGGGGCGTTTGAGGCGGATGAGGTCGTCGTTCACCTCGAGGTCTCGCCAGCCGACAAGTGATAGCGCCGCTTCGATCTCGTGTGCCTCTGGTGTCCGCCCGGCCTTCGCCGCACTGGCGTAAAGATGCCAGAGCGGTTGCACGGTCACATCGAAAGCGCCATCGGTCGCGCGTGACGTTTCTTGCGCGTGACGGAGGACGTGAACGAACAGCGGGTTTGGCTGCGCGAGTGAGCCGGTGCGGTTGAGCCAGGAGAGCTCGCTGGTGGGGCGGTAGATGCTCATCACCGACTCGACGCGCTCGAGCTCGGCGAAGGCGGCGGCCGCGGCGCGCTGGGCGATGGCCGCTTCGGCGTGCAGTGCGGTGATGGAGACGCTGGCGCCCAGCGCGTGGCCGGTGTGCGTGAAGACCGTGAGTGGAGATGCGCTGTCCGTGCGAAGCGGCAAGCCGCGGCGGAGTCCGTAGACCGCGGCGGATCCGGCGATGGCGGTGCTCGTCATCGCGAGCAGGAACCGTCGTCGCGTCATCTTTGCCATGGGCCGGACCTCCGGGCGCCGAGAAGAAATCCCTCGGGGCAATCATACTTGCGGAGCATGAAACGGAGGTAACGAAGCAGCATCGAATCGCATCAAATGAGAGATTGAGAATGAGAATCGCTTACGCAAATTGCAGATGACCAGCCGCCTCCCGAGCCGTGGAATGAGCTTCAAAACAGCACTAATGCGAGCCGAATCGACTTCCCGTATCATGTCCGCATCCCCGATTATCCGGAGTGTTTTCCATGCCCACGCGTTCCCAGTCCTTCTTCGCATGCGCCCTCCTGCTTACATTCGCGCTCGCCGCGTCCGCCGACGTCATCAAGATGTCCGACGGCAGGCAGTTTGAGGGCACCGTCGTCGCAACGAGCAACGACTCAATCTCGATCGACACCGTCGTCTCGACCGTGCGCGTCACGTTGAAACTGAATCGCGCCGAGATCGCCTCGCACGACAAGAAGCCGGTACGCGCAGGCTTCTACGACCCCGCCCCGGCGGATGCGCGCATCTCCGATCCCACTAAATTCGCCGATCCCGGCTCCGTCTATCTCGAAGTCCCCATCAAGGGTGAGTTCGGCAAGGATGTGTACGCCGCGGGGGTTCGGCAGATCATTGCCTACGCCCGCGCTCACCGCATTGGCCACCTCGTCTTCGTCGTGGAGTCCAACGGCGGCGACCTGGACGAGGCCCGCGAGATCTATGATCTGATCCGCGGTCAGTTCGGCAAGATCCGCATGCACGCGATCGTCGCCAACTGCATGGGCGACGCGATGGCTGTGCCCGCCGCGTGCGACACGATCAACCTGCTGCCCGGTTCGAGCGTCGGCGGCCTGGGCCGCAGGCTCGCGGAGATTTCTGACAAACTCGCGAAGGAGGACGAGATGGTCCTCCGCCGCCAGCTTGCCAACGAACTTGAAGCCACCGCCAAGCTGCGCGGCCGCAACGGCAAGGTGATCCGCGCGATGGTCGACCCCACCGAGTCGCTGGCCGCGTGGAAGACCGCCGAGGGCGAAGTGAAGATGGACACCGAGCTGCCGGCCGATGTTCCCAAGGACAAAGTGATCTTCAACAACAACGACAAGTCGCTGCTCGTGCTAACCTACGACCAGGCGATCGCGTTGGGCCTGCCCGCGTTCAAGGGCGGCGCGGCGGACCTCGGCAAGCAGCTGGACATCTCACAGTGGAGCGCCGAGAGCGACTACGGCATCACGACGATGAAAAAGATCGCGGCTGAGAAGACGAAGGCCGCCGAGGCGGCGCAGTCGATGTTCGATGGCAAGGTGAAGAACAACGTCACTCGGCGCGAGAGCGCCGACCGTGCGATCCAGGAAAACATGAAGCAAGCCTCCGACTGGGCGCCGACGAAAGAGTCGTACGCGACGTACAAGTATTACGGCTCGCGCTGGAACTGGGGCTGGGGCTACGGGGGCGGCGGCGAGGGGATCGACTCCAACCGCCTCACCAACGAGTCGCGCAAGAAGTGGCGCGACCGCACCGATGCCTGCATGTATTTCCTGCTCGAAGCCCGCAGTGCGATGAAGACGATGCAGCGCCTCGACAAGGAAGCGGTGACGCTGGGTCTTCCGGCAACGTACAAGCCGGAAGACTTGGACTACATGCTCAAGGACCTTGAGGTGAAGGTGGTGTACCTGAACAACCACCGCAACCGCACGTCAAACTGAGCGCGCGAGCAAATCGATGAACCAGCGACACCCGCCGGCTATGCCGGCGGGTGTTTTTTTTTGCACAAGATCAACGGAATGACAGAAGAGGACTTGTGACGTTGGCGCGCCGCGGTAAAGTCCCCGGGAGGCGCGCGGCATTCAACGCCTGATGGAGTTCGCCATGGCGAAGGTGATGTTGGTGTGGGAACTGGGGGCGGGGCTGGGGCACATGGCGCCGATGAGCGTCTTGGCCGAGGCGCTGATCAACCGCGGGCACCGGGTCATCGTCATGCTGCGTGACCTGACAAGTTCCTATTCTCTGTTTGCTGGAAAAACGGTTCAGTTGCTTCAGGCGCCGTTCAAGCAGGGAAACACCTTCGCGCCGATCGGCCCCGTCGCGACCTACTCAGACTTGCTGTACAACATCGGGTTTGGCGATGCGGGGGAACTGGCGGCGCTGACGGACGCATGGCGGTTCATGATCAAATCGGTCGGTCCTGACATGGTGATCGCCGACCACAGCCCGACGGCGTTGCTGGCGTCGCGCGGGCTTCCGGTGAAGCGGGTGCTGGTGGGGACCGGGTTCTGCATCCCGCCGCGGACGTTTCCGATGCCGACGCTGCAGGCGAAGTTGATCGAGCCGGCGGAGATACTGCGCCGCGAGAAGCGGGTGCTGGACAATTCCAACGCGGTGCTGCGGGCGCGCGGGCAGCCGGTGATGAGTCAACTGTGCGACTTGTACGAAGCAGAGTTGTGCATCCTGGAGACCTTGGCGGAACTTGACCATTTTGGGTCTCGCGCCGGCGCCGTGTACGCCGGCGCGCTCGGAGTGGGGCGACATCGAATGCCGCGTTGGCCCCAGTCTCGACTTGATGCCTCACCGTCTGCAAACGGCCCGAAGAAGCGCATTTTCGGGTATTTGAAGCCGTTCCCCGCGCTCGGCGCTTTATTGGATCGGTTGCTGGCGCTGGGGCATTGCACCGTGCTTTATGTTCCGGGGTTGGCCGAGAACATTCGGCAGAAATTTGCCGGAACGTGTGTGCAGTTCGAGCCGACACCCGTGGACATGCTCGCCGCCGCGCAGGAGTGCGACCTGGCGATCCTCAACGGCACGAGCTCGACGACCATTCAAATGCTCCTGGCCGGCAAGCCGATGTTGCACATCCCGTTTTTCCTTGAGCAGGCGATTACCGCTCGTATCGTCGAACGGCTTGGCGTCGGGCTGGGAGCGGCCTTGGACCGAGGCGAAGACATCGCCGCCGCATTGGATCGATTGTTGGCTGATGATCGTTTCCGCCAGTCCGCCGAAGTCATCGCGGCGAGATATCGAGGCCTCAATCAGAAAGACACGGTGACAAAGCACGTCGATGCGATCGAAAGGCTTCTCTCGTCGCGCGTTTGACGAAAAAATCAAAACGCGAAATGTAAGAAAGTGGTGTGCGGTCTCGCCGTAAAAAACTTTCAGTTATAAAATAAATATTCATTATTCATGTCTTGACATAGAGGGGATGTAGTGGTTAACCTCATGTCTGTTCCGGAATCTGGCTTCTCAGTCTTGTTGTGTAAGGGGGACTGAGTGTCGAACTACAACGTGCCGGTGACGAAGGGTCATTGACCGACTCCCTCCTCAAAGGAGTTGGCGGTCGATTTTGTTGATCTGTACCACGATCAGGGACGTCACATGTCATCAATTCTTTTTGAGCGTTCCCGTTTTCGCAAGTACATCCAACGTCAGCGCTTGGCGACTCATCTCGCGCAAGTCGATCAGGCCCGTCGCCGGACGGCGCCGTCGGAGATGGAACTGCCCGGCCCCATGGAGCAACTGGAGCCCAGGCAGTACATGTCCGCGTCCGTGTCGGGCACGGTGTTCGCGGATCTGGACGAGGACGGCAACATCGACGCTGGCGAGATCGGCTTGCGCGACTGGGTGGTGTTCCGCGATGAGAACGAAAATGACGCCCGCGATGAAGGTGAGGCGTTCGCGACCACCAACGCGATCGGACAGTTCACGCTGAACAACCTGCCCGCCGGCGCCCACGCGTTTGGACTGGAACGCCCCGCGGGGTGGTCGGCGACAACCCCCGCACTCGGCGTGCTGGAGTTGACGCTCACGGCGGACCAGAGCGCGACCGGGGCGAAGTTCGGAAACGCCTATTCCCCCGTGGAGCCGAGCCCCATCAATGAGTCGGAGCTTTTCACGCTTGATTTCAGCGATGTGAATCTCACCGACGTGGAGGTCGATCACTGGGAGATCGACTGGGGCGACGGCTCCGATCCGGAAACCGTAGCGGGCTCGGCGGCCTGGACGACCCACCGATACCTCGACGGATTCCTTTCGAAGTACGTGATGGCCGTGGGTTATGACGACGAAGACAACATTGTGCTGTCCCCCGACGGTGGAGATGCGGGGCAGTTGGACACGTCCTTCGATTCCGACGGGAAAGTCATTACGAATCTGGGCGGCTCCGAAGAGATCGTGGATGTGGCGGTGCAGAGCGATGGCAAATTGGTCGCCATCGTCAGCGATGGCAGCGGCGATTTCGTCGTGGTGCGCTACCTGGCGAACGGCTCCCTGGACTCGAGCTTCTCCGGTGACGGAAAGACGAGCGCCAGTTTCGGTGGAACGGAATCCGTCGGAGCAGTGGCCATTCAGTCGGACGGCAAGATCATCGTGGTCGGCTCCGCCTCCAACGGCACGGATTACGACGTCGCCGTGGCGCGTTTTCTGGCCGACGGCACGCTGGACACTTCTTTTGGATCGAGCGGCAAGACACTCGTGGATTTCGGCGGTTGGGAGAGCGGTATCGACGTCGCGATCGGCGCCGATGATTCCATCGCGGTGGCGGCGTACGGCGGGACGGGCGACTTCGCCGCAGCAAAGCTGACCGACGACGGCGCTATGGACACGTCGTTCAGCAGCGATGGAAAAGTCACCACCGACATCAATGGCTCCTCCGATTCGACGCAGGCCATCGCGATCCAGTCCGATGGCAAACTGTTACTGAGCGGCATGGCCAGCGGCACTTGGCAATGGACCGTCGCGCGATACACGGAGAGTGGCGCGCTGGATGAAACGTTCGGGGATGGCGGCGTCAGCATCGGCGGCCCCGTCGTCGGGTGGATCTACGCCATGGCGGTTCGTGGGGACGGGACCATTGCGTTGGCCGGCGGCGGCAACGAGTTCCAGGTCGCTCAATTCACATCGGCAGGCGTATTGGACACTGCGTTCTCCGATGACGGTGTCGCCACCATCGACTTTACCGGGAACACCGACGTGGCTTATGACGTCGCCTTCGAGCCCGATGGCAAGGTCGTTGTCGCCGGCGCGGCGTACGGCGATTTTGCGATCGCACGATACGGTGTGGACGGCTCCCTCGATGAGGATTTCGACAGCGACGGGAAGCTGGTGGTCAGTCTCGCCGCCGGCGCGGATTACGCCAGGGCGCTGGCGATCCAGCCGGACGCGCACATCGTCGTTGCCGGCGTTGCGTACCCCAGCGGATACGGAGACCTCGCTCTCGTGCGAGTCCAGCCGGGCTTGGTCGGCGTGCCCGTGCTGGTCCGCGACGTGGCGCCCACCATTGAGATCGATGGAGACGATGCGCTCTTGGCCGGTGAGTTGTTCACGCTTTCAGTTGCCGTCAGCGATCCGGGCGACGACGACGTGACGGGCATGAAAGTCCATTGGGGCGATGGGACCTTCACGACGTACGAAAGCTTCGTCGCGTCTCCCACGCATACGTTCAGTGCCGTGGGCGATTTTGAAGTCATCGTGACCCTGATGAACGGCGACGGATCGTTCGAATCGTCCGCCCACGAAGTCGCAGTCGATGGCGTCGCCATCTCCGGAGCCGCGACCGTCAGAGAAGGGCACGTCTATGAGCTGACGGTGAGCGCGCGAAATTTCGACGTATCGTCGATGACGATCGACTGGGGCGACGGGAATGTCGACGTGATAGACCCCGTGACGTCGCTCCCCGATGTTTTCGAGCACACCTACGCCGACGGCCTGGCGAATCACACCATCCTCGTCACCGCGACCGATGGTGAAGACGAACACGAGTCCAACGAACTGGCGGTCACGGTGCAGGATGTAGCACCCGTGTTGACGCTGTCGGGTGACGGCTCCGTCACCGAGGGCGTTGCATTCGAGTTGTCGCTCCAGTGGGAAGACGTTGAGGGCGATCCCGTGGAGCGGTGGAAGGTCTACTGGGGTGACGGGACGATCAGTCTGTACGAGCCGGGCGATGACAATCCGCTGTCGGTGTATCACATTTATGCCGACGGCAACAGCGAGCATTTCATCTGGGCCGAGGCGCTCATTGACGGCCAAACGTTCGCGTCCCATGTCGGCGGCGGCGTGGGCGGCGCGTTGGATGAGACGTTCTCCACGGACGGCATTGCACTGACCCACTTCGGCTCGTATGAAGAAATCGTTGACGTCGCGGTGCAAAGCGATGGCAAGATCGTCGCGGCGGTCGTCAACAGCAGCGGCGATTTTATCGTCGTGCGGTACTTGGCCAACGGCTCACTCGACACGAGCTTCGGTGTCAGCGGCAAAGCCACGGCTGATTTCGGAGGCTACGAGAACGCCGAGGCCATTGCGCTGCAGTCCGACGGCAGTATCCTTGTCGCCGGTCTCGGCTACGGCGCCGGTTACGGCAGCAGCGGCGATGCGGCTGTGGTGCGCTTCGATCAAGACGGCGACGTTGACTCCTCCTTCGGCGATGGCGGTATCCGGCTCGTGGATTTCGGCTCCTGGGAGGTCGCAAAAGATATCGCTGTAGGTCCGAACGACGAGATCGCCATCGCGGCTTACGGCGCCGGTGATTTCTGCGCGGCCCTGCTGACTCCTGACGGCGATCTCGATACCAGCTTCAGCACCGACGGCAAAGCCACCACCGACATCCGTTCCGCATGGGATAGCACCAAAGCCGTTGCCTTTGCGCCCGACGGCAAGATCGTCGTCGCCGGCGTCGAAGGCTACGGCGGCGCGTTCGCGGCGGTGCGGTACAACGCGGACGGATCCCTCGACACCACCTTCGATTCTGACGGTAAAAATTGGGGCGATAACGCCTCCGGGTGGGTTGGCGGCGTCGCGGTGCAGAGCGATGGCAAGGTCATCGTGGCCGGCACCGACAACAGCGACTTCATGCTTCTGCGATTCAACGAAAACGGCTCGCGCGATAACTCGTTTGGCAGCGACGGGGACGTGCACACCGACATCGCCGGCGGCACCGACACTGCCACGGCGATCGCCCTTCAGGCCGACGGGAAGATCGTCACCGTGGGCTATACGTACGGCGGCGGCGAATTCGACTACTCCCTCACCCGCCACCACACCGACGGCACACTCGACAATTCGTTCGACGGCGACGGCAAACTCGTCATTGATGTTGGCGGAGCAAATGATTACGCGAAGACGGTCGCTGTTCAGAATGACGGCTACATCGTCGTCGCCGGTTACTCATACGTCAGCAGTCAGTACGACTTGTCGCTCGTTCGAATTGAGCCCGGAGAGGCCGGCATCGTCGTGAGCGTGATCGACGATGGCGACACCGTCCAACTCGGTGGCTCCGTGGAAGTGACCGAAGGCGACACGTATTATCTCGCGCTGGCCGTCACGGGGGTGACTGCCGATACCGTCGAGATCGACTGGGGCGATGGTCTTATCCAGACCGTCGATGGTGATGAAGATGTCGTCACTCACACGTACCTCGATGGCAATGCCACCGTCAATATCGTCGCCACTGCTTTCGTCGGCGTCACCGAGTACACCTCCGATCCCATCACGATTTCGGTCGCGAACGCGCCCCCGAAGATTCAATCTTACGGATACGACCCAGTCCTGCCCGTCGAAGGTCAGCCCGTCACCGTGTGGGCCGAGGTGACTGATGCGGGCGTGCTGGACGATCACACCGCGACCATCGATTTCGGTGATGGGACTGAAGTCGTGGCCACCATCCTCCGTCGCACCGACGGAACGATGCTCGTCCGCGCCACGCACATCTATTCGCAGGACGGCACCTTCGACATCGCCATCACCGTGCGCGACAAAGACGGCGATGAAGACACCGTGACGATTCACGATATGGAAGTCGCGGATGATGAGCCCACCATCAGCGTCACCGGCGACAGCGACGTGGAAGCGGGTGTCGTCTACACGATCTATTTCTCAGAGAACGATCCGGGCGGCGATGAGGTCGTGCAATGGCGCGTCAACTGGGGCGATGGTTCAGAGGTCGAAACCTTCTCCGGCTCCGCAACGCAGGCGTCGCACACCTTCATGAAGGTCGACGCGTTCAACATCGTCGTGGAGGCGGTCTACGATGACGGCCACATCTACGCCGGCCTCCATGATGTCACGGTGCACCTGCCGCCGGAAGTCTCGATCGCGATCTCCGGGCTCCCCGTCACGCCCGAGGGTGATGACTATGACCTGGAATTGATTAACAACGGCCTCGAAATCGACGAATGGGTGATCGACTGGGGCGACGGATCGGCACCCGAGTCCATCGACGGTGACCTCGATTCCGCCACCCACCAGTTCCCGGACGGACCCAACACCCATCAGATCACCGTCTCGATCACGATGTTCGAGACGCAGGTTCAGGCGACGATGATGGTCAACGTGACCAACGTCGCGCCGACGATCACGAGCATCACCGTTGATCCAGAACCCTTCAATCACACTTATCTTGAGACCGATTTCATCACGTTCACGATCGCGTTCGAAGACCCGGGTGACGACACGTTCGACATCATCGGCCGGACGCATCTGAACGATATCGAGTTTTTCGTCACCCCGGGCACCGGGCCGGGCCAATACATTGCGACGTGGGGCGGGAATTTCGATGACGGCGCGTATTTGATGCACCTGATCACGGCCGACGACGATGGCGGGTGGTCGGCTGAATGGTATCGGTTCTTCTCGCAGATCGTCTCTCCAAGTGTCCAGATCCTTTCTCCTGTCGGAACTTATCAAGGCAAGATTTTCTCGATTACCCTCGATGGGATTGTGGAAAATGACGATCCGGACACCGTCACACATTTCAGAATCGACTGGGGCGACGGCACCCCGATCGAATCAATCCCAGCCGTCGATGGCCTGGCAACCGAGGCGCAACACATTTACACAACAATCGGCACCCATAAGGTGCGCGTCACGCCTTTCGACGACGACCGGTTCCACTTCCACAAGACAGAAGAGGCCGACATCATCGTGATTGAGCCCGACCTCGAAGAAGTAGTGATCTTCGGCTCCTCCACGGTTTACGAGGGCGCGACTTACATCCTAAACCTCTGGCACGACAACTATCACGTCGAATATTGGGATATCGACTGGGGCGATGGCACGACATCTGCCGTCAACGGCGACTCCACAACGATTCAGCATATTTACGCGGACAGTGGGGACTACACGATCAACGCAGTCGCGTCCATCGGCGGCGATGAGTACGAACTCGAATCGATCGATGTCGACGTCCAGAACGTGGACCCCGACATTGATTATGAATTGGGCTCGGTGAAGAAGGAAGACCTGCCGTTCAGCATCTATGTCCGCACGACCGATCCAGGCCGAGAAGCATTCATCGCGGGACTTATCAACTGGGGGGATGGCTCGACCAGCCCCTTTATCAGTGACTCGGAAGTGGTTAGCCACGTCTACAACACCCCCGACACCTACTCTATTTCCATCGAAGTTGACAATGAGGACGGAAACAGTGTCGAAAGTGGCATTCAGGTCGTGATCGCGTCCGCGACGACCGTGGCGCCCAGCAGCGCCAGCGCCACCGCGCTGAGCACCGAGGAAGTGAAACTGCAATGGAGCAACGGCAACGCTGACGTGGTCGCCTACGTCATCGGCAAGCGCGAAGGTTCCAGTGGCGGCTACACCTATGTTACGACGATCGACCGGTACGCCGATTCTTATGTCGTACGCGACCTGGAAGAGAATACCCCGTATTGGTTCCAGATCGCCGCGGTCAACTCCAACGGCACCGAGACTCCCAGCGAAACGTCTGCCACGACGATGACGGGTTACGAGACGCTCGTCAGCGGCTACGCGTATGTCTACGGATATGTCCCCACCGGGTACGGCGGCTACGCATATGTTGTAATTTCATACGGATATGTCGACGACTATGTAATATCCGCCAAGGTGGAGGACGATAACAACCCTACGAATCACGTGGTGATCATGCCCAATGGGACACGTGATCTCTATATCAAGCAAGGAAGTCCGACAAATCTTGAGTTGTCTATTCTGAAGCCCGATGGCTACGGCCCCATGCCAAAGCTTTATCGTCTGATGGCGAATAGCGAAGAAGTGAGTTCAGGTGTCGTCGGCGGATCGTTGCCCCTCGACTGGCTGGAATACGGCCGAGAATTTGTTGTCGTGATGGGCCTCGATAAGGATGCGGACGGAGTACTGGATGAAGATGAAGAGCTGTTTACCGCGGCTGTCCATGTGGTGTCGTTTGACACGTTGACGGTCACTGACACGGCCGCGGAATGGGAAAACAAGGTTGAGTCCGAAGCTGATGAACCCGATGAACCGCTCATCGTCGAGGTCGGTGCCGACGGCTTGACGAGCATCACTCTGCAGGCGGATTATCTTTCGAACGCATCCGCGGCCGGCGAACGTATCTACTGGGACGTGCGCCGCGGAGAGGATGGCCCGAGCATTCACGATGGGACGTTCTCGACCGCGACACGTGGTATCACCCTGCCGCTGGACCCCAGCGCGCCTTTTTACACCGTCGTCGCCGGCTTCGATGCTGACTTCGACGGCGTGCTCGACGCCGGTGAAATCCAGCACTCGGTGGAGATCCAACTGGTCCGCGTTAAGACGCTCGCGGTTGAAGATTCCGATTTTCGCCGCAAGGAAACCAAGGCGTCCGTTACTCAACCCGAAGTCGAAATGTGGCTTGGGTTCGACACCAATTGGGCCGGCCCCCGCGACGTGAATCTTGGCTTCTTGGCCGATGTCGGCTTTGTAAGCACGGTGGTGCGCGACAGCTTAATCTGGACGTTGACGGCCGAGGAGTCGGAAACCCCGATCTTGTCGGGAGAACTTCCGTTCGCGACCGATGCTTACGAATTTGAATTTGAGGAGGATGTCTATTACCTGCGCTTGGGTATTGATCGGGACGGTGATGATTTGTTGGATACCGACGGGGAAGTGCTGCGAACCGTCATAATGAAGGCGTTTGAATTCAATGCGCTCACTGTTTATGACAATGACTTCCCTGGCAAAATCAACGTCACGGCAACCGGGCTTGAATGGGTTGATCCCGACAGCGTGTTGATGCGGTCGATCGTCGGCACTTTCCAGCACAGTGGGATCCGAAGCTTGGAATTCACGTGACTTGAAGTCGCGGC
>JADMIO011475796.1_pt1 | contig 32876 bp, 28 predicted proteins | sample 8958161 | NCBI WGS metagenome assembly JADMIO01 (sample SAMN16585339, study PRJNA669376) | soil metagenome | isolation source: Crop rotation soil | place: USA: Cullars Rotation, Alabama | collected 2011
CCCACCCCCCTCCCATCCCCCCTTCCCGGTCCCCGGCGAGGGCAGATCGGATGTGGGCCAGAAACGGCCCCCCCTCCCTGCCGCGGCCGTGTCCCGCGGCCTACCTCATTAATTGTCAAATTCAGGGGGCTTTGTGCCTGCAATCTGGAACTTGGCGGGGTTTGTCTGTGCGGCGTGTGACGTGTGGGGCAGCCGTCGCGGCGATACACTTTGCCCATGACCCCGACTGAGCACATCGCCCTGTACCCCGGCTCGTTCGACCCCATTACGTATGGGCACTTGGACGTAGTACAGCGCGGCAGGCGGCTGTTTGACCGGATCGTGCTCGCGGTGGGGCGGAATCCGGGGAAGGACCCCCTCTTTACGCTGGAAGAGCGGGTGGAGATGGTGAAGGTGCTGGTTGGGGAAATGGTTGCGGCGGAGCCTGCCGCGGCCCCGGTGACCGTTGAGGCATATTCGGGATTAACAGTCGATTTCGCCAATCAAGTCGGGGCAACAGCGCTCTTGAGGGGAATCCGGAACCTTTCGGACCTGCAAACCGAGGTTCAGCAGGCCCTGACGAACCGCGAAGTGGCGGCGCTGGAGACGGTTTTCATCCTCGCCGGGCAGGATTTTGCGTATACCTCGTCCAGCCTGATCCGGCAGATCACGGCGATGGGGAAGGATCTGAACGCGCTGGCGTCCATGGTGCCGGCGACGGTGATCGAGCGGCTGCGGGAGAAGAAGCAGAACCGGCACCCGGCGATCGAGCGGTTGATGGCGGGATATGGGATTGAGGGGTAGGGAAAAACGCAAAGCGAAAAGCGCAGAGCGAAAACAAGAATCGGCATTGGGAGCTTCCTCTGGAACTTCGCATCATCAATATCGGGACGATGGCGGCGCATCCGCTGTGGGGCGAGAAGCCTGGGGCGGCGGTGCGGACCGGGCATGCGACAACGACGCTGCTGCGGGCGGGGAAGCGCGTGATTGTCGTTGATCCGAGCCTGCCGGGGCCGATCATGGCCGCGAAGCTGGGGGAGCGGGCGAACGTGCGGCCCGAGGATGTGACGCATGTTTTTCTGACTTGCTTCAAGCCGGACGTGCGGCGGGGGATCACGCTGTTCGAGAACGCGACGTGGTGGATCAGCGAGGCGGAGCGCGAGCAGGTCGGCGTGGCGCTGGTGCGGCGGGTGCAGCAGGCGGACGAGGAGGGGGATGAGGAACTGAAGGGTGCGCTGAAGGATGACGTGGCGATGCTGAAGCGGTGTGAGGCGGCGCCGGACCGGCTGGCAGAGGGGGCGGATCTGTTTCCGATGCACGGCGTGACGCCGGGGATGTGCGGCATCATCGTTGCCGAGCCGGTCGAGGGGCTCGGGACCGGGACGACGCTGATCTGCGGGGACGCGGTGCCGACGCTCGAACACCTGGTGCGCGGCGTTGTGATGCACGGCGCCGCGGACGTGGAGGGGGCGCAGGAGAGCCTGCGCGAGGCGGTGGAGATCGCGGACGTGCTGGTGCTGGGGCGGGACAACTGGGTGATCAACCCGTTGCGGCGGGGGTACGCCTGAGGCCCGCGCGTGGTGAGATTGTGCGCCCATGCCTGCTCGGAGCAGCAGGCATGCCGCCACCGGAGCTGTGCCGGAGTATCAGCAACCAGTGAAGAACGCCGCGAGGTAGTCGAAGAAGTCCTGGGAGTTGATGTCACCGTCGTGGTTGAAGTCGGCGTTCGGCGCGGCGAGGAAGAACGCGGTGACATAATCAAAGAAGTCCTGCGAGGAGAGCACGCCGTTGCAGTTGAAGTCGGCGGGACAAACAGTAATCGCGACCCCAAATTCGAAGATATCACAGTTCCCATTGCACATCCGCCCTGGCCCTCCATCGGGAAGACCGAGATCCTTGCTTCCTGAATCGATCACCTCGAGTCGAACCCCCGTGATCCCGTGCGATGTCGTCGCTGTGGTGATGAAGTACCATGCAAACTCGGGATCGGGTCCGCTCACCAGGATCGAGTCGTTCGGTCGAACCGTGAGTATTGGCGTCGGTCCGTCCGGTATCATGTCGCCAGCACCGTTTGCAGCCACACCGATCGCGGTGATCGGCGAAAGAGCAATCCAATCTGCTGAAACGTCGCCATCGACCGGAGCGCCATCAGCGAACGTAGATCGATCGTTCGTCGTCACGCTCAGTCGGAATAAGCCCAAGGTATGATTGCCACCACCGCAGCATGGATGGAAATGCCCTGAGAAGATGCGAAAAACGAGCCGAGTGCTGTTGTCAACTCCAATATCGTTGACCGTCTCAAATACAACAGTTTCACTCAGTGCAAAGCCGCATGATCCTACACAATGGCCCGGCGCCCATCCGGAGAGGATATTCCCATCGGTCATGGAAGAGGGCGGACCAAGTGATCCGTGCAGAGGAACTCCACAAGCCTGTGACCATGTCGCCGTTGCTTCCTGAAGCGCGATCGGCTGTAAGGGACACTGTGCCATTGCCATATTGTCAGGGCCTGCCAAATACAGCCACGAGCATGCGACGAGCAGCGGCCGCACGTTTATCCGCGCCACCATCCGTCGCGTTGAATGGCCGCCGTTTTCACTGAACGGAACTCCATCGCGCTGAACGCTCAAAGTAGCGGGCGGTAGTACGGGTGGCACAGCGTATCCACGTCCAAGGTTCTCGCCCATTTTCATTCTCCAGATCCATATCGCAAATGCGGAGTCACTATTGGCGAAGTCGGCGACAATGAGTCGAGCGCACAAATCAGCATACCACAACGACAAGATAATCGCAACGACGCCGGGACATCGAACCTCGTCGGCATGACATTGGCCAACGCTCGACAGCGGTGAGTTAGGGTCAGCAGCCGGTGAAGAACGCCGCGAGGGAGTCGAAGTAGTCCTGGGAGTTGATGGCGCCGTCGTGGTTGTAGTCGGATCCCGGGACGTCGACTAATACGGCATCTCTATCAAACTCGGGCGCGACCCACGACATAGTGCGGTGCTGTCAAAGGACTTCAGTACGTCATCAGCCGAGTTTGACCGGAGATCCGTCTAAGAAGGCGCCGAGGAAGTCGAAGTAGTCCTGGGAGTTGAGCTCGCCATCGCGATTGAAGTCGGGGCGGCAGGAGGGGTCCTGGCGTTCGAGGGCGCCGATGTCGGCGATGGGGGCGGGGCCGGCGCCGGTGTCGTGGGTGCTGGGGTCGTCGCGGAAGCGGGCGTTGCTGTGCCGGAGTATCAGCAACCAGTGAAGAACGCTCCGAGGTAGTCGAAGAAGTCCTGGGAGTTGATGAGGGAGTCGCGGTTGAAGTCGGCGCTGATGTGGTCGCGGACGAAGGCGTCGAGGAACGCGAAGAAATCAGCGGAGTTGACGGCGCCGGAGCCGTCGAAGTCGGCGGGACAAGCGGTGGTGCAGGCAGAGCATGATGGGGCTGAATACTGCTCGGATTGGGTTTCGACGCACAGGGACCTCCAAAGGCGAAGAGGTTTCGTGAACGAAGTTGTGCGTCGGGAACGGTGAAGCATAGCCCTGCGCTGGGGAGGTGCCAGCAAAGTGCGCGAGCTGGGTCGTATGACGAAGGCTCCTCTCCGTGCAGTTGTGCGCCGAATCACGCTCAAGCTCCGAGCGCTTGACCGTGCCAGGCCGGAATGGCGTTGTCGCGTCAGCAGCCGTGGAAGAACGCCGCGAGGAAGTCGAAGAAGTCCTGGGAGTCGGTGACGCCAGAGTGGTTGAAGTCGGCGTTGCCATTGAAGAAGGCGGCGAGGAAATCAAAGAAGTCCTGGCTGTCGACCGCGCCGGAGTGGTTCCAATCGGCGGGGCAGGTTGGTGCGGGTGGTTCCCAGGCGGCGAGGAAGGTTGGGGCGATTCCTTGTGAGCTCACGGGGCCGGGGCCGATCTGGGTGAGGCTGCCGTTCGAGCCGATGCGGAAGGAGTAGACGCCCATGAGGCCATCGGTCGCGGTGGAGTTGTCGGAGACGAAGAGGAGGCCGCCGAGCGTGGCGACGTCGCCGAGGGTGCCCTGCAGGCCGACGTCGAAGCTGAACGGGAGGGCGGCGAGGGCGCCGGTGGCGGCGTCGATGGAGAAGACGCGGACCGTCGCGTCCGTGCCGTGGCCGACGAAGAGGAATCGGGAATCAACGGATGTGACGGCGACCTTCGGGGATTCGCCGGGACTCGTAAAGGGGGAGCCGGGGATGGGCGTGAGGGAGCCGTCGTTGGGGTTGATGGACCAGGCGGGGATGCGGTTGCCGTCGCCGCTGATGCCGCCGGAGGCGTAGAGCCATTTTCCGTCGGCGCTGACGCCGGGGCCGAGGGGGTAGACGCCGCCGGTTGAGAAGATGCCGGCGGGTGTGAGGAGACCGTTTTCGATCGAGAAGGCGCGGACGTTGAAGGTGCTCGAGTCGGAGGTGTAGAGGAAGGTGGCGTTCGGATTGCGTGCGACGTAGCTTGTCATGCCGCCGGTTGCTTCGGTATCGACCTCGATGAGGGCGATGGGGTCGACGTGGAAGGCGTAGACGATTGTCTCGTTGGTTCCGGAGATGCGGGTGTGGGTGGCGGCGAGGTGCTCGTCGTCGAGCCACTGGGCGTCGAGCGGGGAGTCGGGCGTGAAGACGTTGCCGACGAGGCGGATCTCGGCGCTGCCGACGACTTCCAGGATGTCGATGCGCTCGGTGGTGGAGCTGGATGTTGCGTGGGAGACGGCGAGGAAGCGGCCATTCGGGGAGAGGCTGATGGCGTAGGCGTTCAGGCCGGGGTCGAACTGGTTGGCGCCCGGGACGAAGCCGGTGATGACGCGGGAGACGAAGGTGAGGGAGCCGTCGGGTTCGACGCGGAACGACGTGACGCTGCCCTCGCGGTTGCCGTTGTTGGCGACGAAGAGGGCGCGGGAGGTGGATTGGGCGAGGGCGGAGGTGGTGAGGGCGAGGGCGAGTACGGCAGCGAGTCGTGTGGGGTGTGGCATGTGTGTGCCCTGTGGGTGGGTGGTGGGCACAGGACGATATGCGGATGGAGGCGGTTCTTGCCGCGTGTACCGCGCAAAGCCGGCGGTACCCCGGCACCCCACTGCTGCGAAGAAAGAGTTCCGCACCCTGGGCCCTCTCCCCATTTCAAAGCAAATGGGGAGAGGGCGGAGGCTTGATGTTACTTTGTGTGTGTTACGGGCAGCCGCTGAAGAAGCAGGTGATGAAGTCGAAGAAGTCCTGGGAGTTGGTGCCGGAGGGGTCGCGGTTGAAGTTGGCGTTGTTGGCGAAGAAATCGGTGATGAAGTCGAAGAAGTCCTGGGAGTTGAGGGCGAGGTCGCGGTTCCAGTCGCAGGGGCAGCGGCAGGTGCCGTTGATGACGATGTCGTGGTGGTAGAGGGTGCCGGGAGCGCCGGCGGCGGCGCCGGCGCCGCCCGCGGCGCCGCCGAGGACGCCGATGGAGAAGTTGTTCAGGTTGGTGGAGCAGGGTGCGTAGATGGCGACGCGGCCACCGGCGCCGCCGCCGCCGCGGCCGCTGGAGCCGCCGGCGCCGGCCCCGCCGACGGCGGCGATGGCCCCGGAGCCGGTGAGGGTGCCGGCGTCGATGCGGATGGATCCGCCGGATCCGCCGCCGCCACCCTCGACGCCGCCGGGGTTGGTGCCGGGTAATCCGTCGGCGATGATGAAGCCGTTGTGGGAGAGGACGCCGTTGACGGAGATGTGGGCAACGCCGCCGCCGGCGCCGCCGGCGATGCTGGCGCTGGAGTCGCGTCCGCCGCCGGAGCCGAGGAGAGCGGGGAGGAAGACGGAGTCGTAAGCGGCTCCGCCGTTGGCGGCCTGTGAGCTGCGACCGCCGACACCGCCGTGGCCGGCGCCGGCGCCGCAGTTCGTGGCGATTCCGCCGGCGCCCGGTCCCTGGAGCTGCGGGAAGCCGCGGCCAACGAGGTTGACGGTGGTGCCGACGTCAAGGGTCATGTTGCCGCCGACGGCGATGGTGAGGCCGCCGGGTTGGGCGGCGTGGTGCTGCATGACGGCGTTGTTGGAGAGGGTGAGGTTGTCGGCGGCGAGGGTGGAGCCGCCGGCGAGGTCGAGGATGGCGGAGTGGTCGATGGTGATGTTGTTGTAGCTGAGGGCGTCGGCGGGGAGGTCGGTGACGCCGTTGCCGGTGAGGCAGTTGTCGATGAGGAGGTTGCCGTGTGCCTGCATGGAGGCCTTGGTGAAGATGGTGCCGGCGCCGCCGGGGAGGGCGGGGGAGGATCCGCCGCAGGCGGAGAAGGCGCCGGAGAAGGAGTTGTTGTCGGTGTGGAGGGCGATGCGTCCGCCGGCGCCGCCGCCGCCATCGGCGCTGCCGCTGTCGCCACCGGCGCCGCCGCTGGCGGAGATGGAGCCAACACCGCTGAGAGAGCCGACCTCAAGCCAGACGGAGCCTCCGGCGCCGCCGCCACCAGCCTCGACGGTGGAGTTGGTACCGTTCGCGCCATTGCTGGCGATCGAGCCGTCGACGACGAGGTTGCCCAGGACGGTGAGGCGGCAGGCGCCGCCACCGGCGCCGCCGGCGACGCCGCCGCTGGAGTCGCGTCCGCCGCCGGAGCCGAGGTCGATGGGCTGGGAGACGGAGCCGTAGAAGGTGCCGCCCGCGCCGCCCTGGCCGCTGCGTCCGCCGAGTCCGCCGTGGCCGGCGCCCGCGCCGGAGTTGGCGCTGTTGGCGCCGGCGCCCGGGCCGGTGGTCTGTGCGAAACCGCGGCCGTTGAGGTTGATGGAGCTGCCGGCGGCGATGGAGGCGTTGCCGGCGATGTTGCAGGTGATGCCGGAGGTGGTGGGGGCGGCGCGGTGGGTGAGGGTGCTGCTGCCCGTGATGGTGAGGGTGTCGGCGGCGAGGGTGGTCGCGCCGGGGAGGTCGAGGATGGCGGCACCGTCGATGGCGAGGCCGTTGTAGGCGAGGGCGTTTGCAGGGAGGTCGGTGATGGCACCGGGGTTGCCGCAGTTGCTGATCAGGAGGTTGCCGATGGATTGAGAAGAGGTCTTGGAGAAGATGGTGCCGGCGCCGCCGCGGACGGCGGCGTTACTGGAGGCGCCGCCGCAGGCGGTGACAGGGCCGGCGAGGGAGTTGTTGTTGGTGTAGATGGCGATGCGTCCGCCGGCGCCGCCGCCGCCGTCGCTGCTGCCGCTGTCGCCGCCGGCGCCGCCGCTCGCGGAGATGGAGCCGGCGCCGCTGAGGGAGCCGACCTCGAGCCAGACGGAGCCTCCGGCGCCGCCGCCCGCTCCCTCGACGCTGGTCGTGGTGCCGTTCGCGCCGCCGGCGTTGATGGAACCGTTGAGGGTGAGGGAGCCGGTGATGGCGAGGCGGACGGCGCCGCCGCCGGCGCCGCCGGCGGTGCTGGTGCTGGAGTCGCGTCCGCCGCCGGAGCCGAGGTTGATGGGTTGGGTGACGGAGCCGTAGATGCCGCCGCCGGCGGCGCCCTGGCCGCTAGGTCCACCGAATCCTCCGTGACCCGCGCCACCGCCGGAGTTGCCGCCGACGGCGCCCGCGCCGGGCCCGGTGACTTGGGCGAACCCGCGCCCGACGAGGTTGATGGAGCTTGTGGAGTCGATGGAGGCGCTGCCGAGGTTGCAGGTGATGCCGGAGGTGGTGGGGGGGGCGGCGCGGTGTGTGAGGGTGCTGCTGCCGGAGATCGTGAGCGTGTCGGCGGTGATGACGGTCGCGCCGGGGACGTCGAGGATGGCGGCGTTGCTGACGGTGATGGTGTTGTAGGAGACGGGCGGCGGGAGATCGGTGATGGCGCCGGGGTTGCCGCAGTTGTCGATGACGAGCGAGCCGAGCGATTGAGTCGAGGCCTTGCGGAAGATGGTGCCGGCGCCGCCGCGGACGGCGTTGATGCTGGCGGCTCCGCCGCAGGTGGTGACGGCGCCGGTGAAGGTGGAGGTGTCGGTGTAGATGGCGATGCGTCCGCCGGCGCCGCCGCCGCCGTCGATGCTGCCGCTGTCGCCGCCGGCGCCGCCGCTCGCGGAGATGGAGCCGGCGCCGCTGAGGGAGCCGACCTCGAGCCAGACGGAGCCTCCGGCGCCGCCGCCCGCTCCCTCGACGCTGGTCGTGGTGCCGTTCGCGCCGCCGGCGTTGATGGAACCGTTGAGGGTGAGGGAGCCGGTGATGGCGAGGCGGACGGCGCCGCCGCCGGCGCCGCCGGCGGTGCTGGTGCTGGAGTCGCGTCCGCCGCCGGAGCCGTGGTCGGCGGGCTGGGTGACGGAGCCGTAGAAGCCGCCGCCGGCGCCATTCTGCTGGTTGCGTCCGCCGAAGCCGCCGTGGCCGGCGCCCGCGCCGCTGTTGCCGCTGCCCGCGCCGGCGCCCGGCCCGGCGACCTGGGGGTGGCCGCGGCCGTTCAGGTCGATGCGGCTGGCGACCATCACGCCGGTGACGCCCTGGATGGTGACGTTGGTGGCGACGGTGAGGTGGAAGCCGTTGACCGTGCCGTTGGTGAAGGTGTTCGCGTGGGTGACGATGCCGGGCTGGTTGGTCGCGTTGCGTTCGATCGTGAGGGAGTTGAAGGAGTGGGCGCCGTTGATGGTGACGGTGGTGCCGCGGACGATGATGTCCTGTCCCTCGAAGGCCAGGTTGCCGTCGGCGATGGTGGTGGGGGTGGTGAAGACGGTCTGGGCCGAAGCGGCGGAGAGGGTTGCGAGGAGGGCTGCGGGAACGAATGCCGCGGCGAGGCGCGGTAGCCTTGTATAACGCATGTGGTTCTTCCTTGTCGTTTCGGCCATGGAGTGAAAGACCGGACCCAATGGAGACAGCGGCCACGGAGTGGTTGAGTCGGTGTGCCTGGTCCCAGATATCTGAGTGTCCCGTTCCTGTCCCGAGCGGTCCTCGATGTCATGGAGGAAGCCCGCACCGCGCCGGCGGCGGTGAGAATGTGCATCATAAGGCTCGATCCTGCAACATTTTGCGGTGGCAGGGCGTCCGATTCGTTTTTTTCTTTTGTACGGATGGGGCGGGGTGCGGGGTATCCGGGCGCAGCGGGACGGCATCCGGCATCTCACGGCATGTCGAGCCCAAGGAGAGTTTGCCGGGAAATGGGTGGGATAGAGAAAGTGGGCAGAGGGGAAAAAAGCTGTCCCTGCGAGGGGCGAGGATTGCCTGGCTTCCGAGGCGGCGAGGGGGAACTCCGCGGTGCCGACGAGGTGACAGGTGGCGGGGATCGCTCCGCGGATCCGCGGCTCATTCACGGACGGGTTCACTCTGCGCGTGTTCCGCAAAGCGGCAAACTTGGTACGGGTCCCTCAGGAATTCCGGGATTTTTCATTTTTTGCCCGGTGCAAGGGATCGCGCCGACGGGGCAATCGGTTTTGCGACACCTGTTCGATTTCCTTCACGCATACATGCAAGCAATGAAAACACACACCGAACCCCACCCCCCCGTCCAATCCCCCCTCCCCGACGGGTTTGCCGAAGACTGGCCGTATGATCCCGCGATGTCGGTATCGGGCGAGTCTGAGACAGTGACGCTGCTGCTGAATGAGTCGCTGGACGCGTCGGAGCGGGCGCGCCGGTTGTTGCCGCTGGTGTACGACCAGTTGCGGGCCGTGGCCCAGCGGGCGCTGGCCGCGGAGAACCCCGGGCACACGCTGGAGGCGACGGCCCTGGTTCACGAGGCGTTCCTGCGGCTGATCGGGGATCGGGAGATCCCCTGGACGGGTCGAGCCCATTTCTACGTGGCCGCGGCGGAGGCGATGAGGCGTGTCCTGCTGGACCATGCGCGGGGGAAGCGGCGGATCAAGCGGGGCGGGGGGAGGGCGCCGCAGTCGCTCTCGGACGTGGCGGACCTGGCGTGCGCGGATCCTGAAGAAATCGTGCGGTTCGACGACGCGTTCCAACGCTTGGAGGATGAGTCGGCGGAGGCCGCGGGCATTGTCCGTCTGCGCTTCTTCGCCGGGCTGAGCGTGGAGCAGACGGCGCAGGCCCTGGGGCTGTCGACGAGCACCATCGACCGGCGGTGGGCGTATGCGCGGGCCTGGTTGTACCGGAAGCTGCACGAGCAGGAGGAAGGGATGAACGATGCGGCGGAGGGGGGGAACTGAGGCGCGGGGGTGCTGGGAAAACCCCTCACCCCGACCCTCTCCCCGTTTCAGGGCAAACGGGAGAGGGGGGAAGAAAGAGGAGCTGGGCTTTGCTGAGCCGGATCCAGGAGGTATTTGAGCTGGTGGTGGGGATGGATGATGGGGAGCGGGATGCCGCGCTCGCGGAGGCCTGCGGGCGGGATGTGGCGCTGCGGAAAGAAGTGGACATGCTGCTGGGGGCGCACGTGCGTGCCGCGGGGTTTTTGGCGACGCCGACGGCGGGGGAGCAGCCGTCGGGCGTGAAGCCGGGGAGCGGGGCCCTGAGCGAGATGGCGGGGAGCGTGATCGGGCGGTACAAGCTGCTGCAGCTCATCGGCGAGGGGGGGTTCGGGTCGGTGTTCATGGCCGAGCAGCGCGAGCCGGTGCAGCGGCGGGTGGCGCTGAAGATCATCAAGATGGGGATGGATACGCGCCAGGTGATCGCGCGCTTCGAGGCGGAGCGCCAGGCGATCGCGATGATGGACCACCCCAACATCGCCAAGGTGCTGGACGCCGGGGCGACGGATTCGGGGCGGCCGTACTTCGTGATGGAGCTGGTGCGGGGGGACCCGGTCACGACGTACTGCGACAGGCACAACCTGTCCACGCGGGACCGGCTGGAGCTGTTCGTGGACGTGTGCCGCGCGGTGCAGCACGCGCACCAGAAGGGGATCATCCACCGGGACATCAAGCCGGGGAACGTGCTGGTGACGGTGGCGGACGGGAAGCCCATCCCGAAGGTGATCGATTTCGGGATCGCGAAGGCGACGAGCTCGCGGCTGACGGAGAAGACGCTGTTCACGGAGCACCGGGCCCTGATCGGGACGCTGGAGTACATGAGCCCGGAGCAGGCGGACCTTTCCGGGGTGGACGTGGATACGCGGACTGATGTGTACGCCCTGGGCGTGCTGCTCTATGAGCTGCTCACCGGGGTGACGCCGTTCGACCCGAAGCAGCTGCGGAGCAAGGGGTACGCGGAGTGCCAGCGGATCATCCGCGAGGTGGAGCCGCCGAAGCCGAGCACGCGGCTGTCGTCGATGAAGGCGTCGCTGTCGGAGCTCGCGGCCCACCGGCACACGGAGCCGGCGCGGCTGCCGACGCTGGTGCGCGGGGACCTGGACTGGATCGTGATGAAGTGCCTGGAGAAGGACCGGACGCGCCGCTATGAAACGGCGAGCGCCCTGGCCGCGGACGTGACGAGGCACCTGGCGGGGGAGCCGGTGACGGCGGCGCCGCCGAGCGCGGGGTACCGGGCGCGGAAGTTCGTGAGGCGGCACCGGGGGTTCGTCATGGCGGCGTCGGCGGTGGTGGTGGCGCTGGTGACGGGGTCGGCGTTCGCGGTGGCGGGGTACGTGTCGGCGGTGGACGCGCGGGACGAGGCGGTGGACGCGCGGATCGCGGAGGGGAACGAGCGGCAGCGGGCGGAGGACGCGCTGGCCGCGGCGCGGACGAGCGAGGGCGCGGCCCTGGAAAAGACGCGGGTCGCGAAGGAGGAAGCGGGCAAGGCCAAGGCCATCAACGGTTTTCTGAACAAGCTGCTGCGCGGGGCGGGGCCGCAGGAGGCGAAGGGGAACCGCAACATCACGATGCGGGAGCTGGTGGACCGTTCGGCCCGGGAGATCGACGCCGGGGAGCTGAACAACCAGCCCGAGGTGCGCGCGACGGTGCTGGGCACGATCGGCCAGTTGTACCGCGACCTCGGGGACAACATCGAGGCGGAGCGGCGCCTGAGGAAGGCGATCGAAATCGGGGAGGGCGGGGCCCTGACGGCGGTCGAGGTCGCGATGCTGCGCAACGACGTTGGGCACATCCAGCGCGACGCGGGGAAGCTCGAGGAGGCGGAGCGGTCGTACATGCAGGCGCTGGAGGAGGCGCAGCGGTTCGGCGCGGAGAACAACCGCACGGTCGGCGGCATCTACAACAGCCTGGCGGGGATCGCGATGGAGCGGAAGCAGTACCCCGAGGCCCGCGCCCTGTACACGCATGCCCTCGAGAAGCTCGAGGCGGCGGGGATGCAGGACGACCGTTCGTACTTCATCCTCCAGCTCAACCTCGGGACGCTGGCGCGGAGCCTTGGCGATAAGGTGGAGGCGGAGCGGCGGACGCGGGACGTGCTGGAACGGGCCGGGAAGGTGCTGGGGCCGGATGATCCGGTGCTGGTCGAGGCGGGGAGGAACCTGGGCGTGGTGACGGCGGAGCTGGGGCGGTTCGCGGATGGGGAGGGGATCCTGCTGGAGGCGCTGGCGGTGTCGCGGCGCGTGCACGGCGACACGCACCCCAAGACCATCAGCATCATGACGCAGCTCGGCGGGCTCGCGCTGGTCTCGGGGAACTACGCCGCGGCGGAGCGGTTGTACGGCGAGGTGCTCGGGATCGTGCGGGGGTTGCCGGAGAACGGGCGCGGCGATCCGTCCGACGCCATGCGCGGGATGGCCACCGCCGTCGAAACGCTGGGACGGGCGGCGGAGGTCGAGGGGATCCGGCGCGAGATGCTGGAGACGGCCCGGGGCGGGGGGGGCGGGGGGGCCGGGAGCAGGAAGCAGGAGCTCTCGCTGTGCCTGGGCAGCCTCGGGCACAACCTGCTGCTGCAGCGGCGGTGGACGGAGGCGGAGCCCGTTCTCCGCGAGTGCCTTGCCCTGCGGCGCGAGCTGTACCCGCCGGAGCATGCGCAGGTGTGGAGCACGACGACGGCGCAGAGCATGCTCGGCGAGGTGGTGCTCGGACGGGCAGAGATGGAAAAGAACGCCGAAGAGGCGGACGCGTTGTTCGTGGAGGCGGAGTCGCTGATCGTTCCCGCGGCGGAATCGCTGCCGAGTGATCAGAGGGTCCCCAAGCCGGCCCCGGGTGGTTTCGATCGGCAGCGGCAGGCGATCGACCGTGCGGCGCGGCTGTATGCCTCGTGGCAGCGGGTGGCGCCGGACGCGGCGCGGGCGGAGAAGATGAAGGTGTGGGAGGGGCGGTTGGCGGAGTTTGACGCGGGGAAGACGAGCGGGGAGCGGCGGTGAGGCCGGCGCGACTCGGTGCGGGCAGACAGTTGAAGTTGGAAACTCGAGATTCAAAGCGGATGCGTCGGGCTTGTTACCGTGCGCGGCGGCGTGGTTTGTTATGATCGGGCATGGTTGTGCGTGTTGTCATTGCCGCCGTGATGTCTTTGTGCGCGTGGGGTGTTGCGGGTGCGCAGCCGCCGGGTTCGCCGGAGCCGGCGGCGCGCGAGGGCGGGATCGAGGCGCTGGTTTCGCGGTTCGACGCGGTGTATTCCGAGGCGAAATCTTCCGAGGCCGATCGGCGGCGGGTGCTGGTCGCTTTGCGCGACGCGTTGAAATCAACGACGCCGGCGCCGATCAGCGGGCGGGAGAAGGACCTGATCGGGCAGCGGTCGGCGAACAACGAGCTGGTGAAGCGGACGCTGGTCGGGCATTACGTGATCGTGCTGGCGACGGAGAAGTTCGCGGCGAGGGCGGAAGAGAACGGGTTCGTGGCGGTGATGGACCTGGGGTACCTGTGCCTGAAGCACTTCTGGGGGAACGACGCGATGGCGCGGGCGGGGAACCGCTTCATCTTTTATCCGGATCCGAACAAACCGGGCGGGCACACGTGCTTCGCGCTGGCGAACCAGGTCGCGATCGGGCGGGCGGACGCCGACAACGCGGACTGGTTCGAGCGGTTCTTCCACGAGATGACGCACGGGTTCCAGCGCGACCACCCGGCGGGGTGCTGCATGGAGTCGGGGTTTTTCGAGGGTTTCGCGGAGTTCTGCCAGGCGGTGGTGTGCGAATACCTCGCGCCGCTGGGGGCGCCGTTCGAGGGGCGGTTCGGGTGGTACTCGAAGCATTTCCCGGAATCCGCGGCGGTGGAGTATCTCCAGACGCGGTTGCCGATCGAGGAGATCGTGGCGTACGACCCGGCGGCGGGGCTGCTGATGGAGCTGACGAACACGACGCTGGATCCGCGCGGGCGCCCGGATTGGACGCCCCTGCGGGCCCTGCTCCAGGGGCCGATCAGGGAGCCCCGGTGGGCGCCGTGGCACCTGTGGCCGGCGCAGATGGCGCGGGATTGTGAGCGGCACTTCGGCGCGGCGAAGGCGCGGCCGGTGCTGGCGAAGTACCGGTTTCCCCTGGATGCGGCGGCGTTTGCGGAGGTCGGGCGGGCGACCCGGCCGAAGCCGCAACCGTGGCCGAATCCGCGAGTGGCGGTGGTGGAGTGGCGCGTGCTCGGGCCGGTGGCGAATCCCCGCGGCATGGGCTTGGACTGGAATCCGCTGGATGTCGAGAACCTCGCCCTTGATGCGGCGCAGGAGAAGGCAATGCTCTCGCTCCCCGCGGCTGCGGGTCTCTCCTGGCGGAGTGATGTGCGGTGCGATGCCGGCGGGTTGTTGCACCTGCGCGACGATCGGGGGAAGGAGAGCGAGTTCTACTACGTGGTCGGGTCGCTGGCGGAGGACCAGCGCGGGCCGCTGACGCTGTTTGTTTCATCGGATGATGAGGTGGCGCTGTACGTGGATGGGCGGCTGGTTCATCTGTTTCGAGGGAGCCGGGCGTGCACACCGGAATATCCGGACGTCGCGTACGCGATGGTGGACGGGCTTGGGGCGGAGGGGGCGGGGCGGATCGTGGCGCTGGTGGTGAACCACGGCGGGCCGGCCGCGTTCTCGCTCGCGGTGGCGAAGGGGACGCCGTTCGAGTCGGCGTACGCGGCGCGGCTGGCGGGCCCGGACCCGGCCGAGGGGTGCGCGATGGTGGAGTACCTGGGGTCGCGGCGGTTCGTTGCGCCGTTGAAGAGGCCGTTGCTGCTCAAGGCGCTGGAGGCTGCGGATGCGGGGGTGAGGGGAGCCGCGGCACGGGCGCTGGGGGGTGTGCGGAATGATGCGGGGGTTGTGGAGGCGTTGTACGCGCGGATCGGGGTTGAGAAAGACGGAGTTGTGCGCGGCGCGGTGCTGGATGCGATCGACGAACTGACGTTCCGCAGGCCGATCCCGGAGATCGCCGCGCAGACGTGGCGGGATGATCGGGCCCGGTTTGCCGGATCGGACGACGCGGAGGCGGAGCTGGCGTGGCGTCTGGGGACGATCAACGCGGGGTTCTTCGGGAACAACGCGGGGGCGTGCGGGGCGCAGTGCGTGGATCGCGGATGGGGTGGCGACGCTTCGCACTTTCTCAATGTTGTTGTCGAGGCGCACGAACCGGGCGTGCACGCCGTGCGGTTCCGGTATGCGCACCCTGCGGATGAGGGGAAGCTCACCGTGCGCCTGCGGCGCGGGGTGAAGACGGTGGTTGAGTCGCGGGTCACGCTGGCGCGCACGCAGGATTGGGCGAGCTGGCGCTGGTGCGAGGTGGAGACGCCGCGGCTGGAGGCAGGGAGGTACTACGTGGAGCTGGTGGAGCCGCGGTGCACGCCGGTGATCGATGTGGTGGGGATGGAGCGGCGGTGATGTAAGGTTGGGGTATGGGTTCGTTGCGAGCAACCGAAGGGGAGTTCCGGTATCATGCGGCGCAGCGGCCATGGGAACGCGGGCTCCCGGCGCAACCCCGACACTGCTGTCACCCTTGTACGGATGACGACGCATCTCAAGAGAAGCGTGAACGGCGCCCGCGACGGGCCACGCCTGCAGGGCTTTGCTGCTCAGGAGATGAAGACTCCTCTGGCTCCCTTCCGGGTATGGGGGGAAACAAGGAGATCGCAATAGTCTGGAAGGACAAGCACCTCTTATGAACGGAGCCGCCCGATGAAACGATCCGCAACCCTGTGCCGGCGCCTTGGTCTCGGCGTTCTCCTGGCGTTGACGATGCCGGTCTGCGCCCAGAACGAAAAGGTGTTCTTCGGGATTCTCCACAGCCACACGAGCTACAGCGACGGCTCGGGGCTGCCCGAGGAGGCGTACGCCCACGCCCGCGACAACGCGCTGTGCGACTTCTTCGCCCTCACGGAGCACAACCACAACACCGGCATCAAGCCCAAGGCGCCGCGCGAGGGGCTGCCCCCCATCGGCGGCGACCCCACGCTCTACAACGGCCCGGACCAGGCGGGGAAGCCCAAATCGCTGATCGAGGCCGCCAGGGCGGCGACGCAGGACGGGAAGTTCATCGCGCTGTACGGCCAGGAGTTTTCGTCCATCAGCTCCGGCAACCACATGAACGTGTTCGACGTGCCGGACGTGATCGATGCCCCGAACGGGTCCTTCAACAAGCTGGTGGAGTGGGTGAATCAACCGGCGCACTTCGACACCACGGGGAAGCCGGCGATCCTTCAGTTCAACCACCCGTCCATCTCCCTGCGCAAGCAGCGGATCGAGTACGGCGAGGACGACTTCGGCGGCGACGCCCCGTGGGAGGCGGCGATCGACGCGCTGGTCCGCACCATCGAGATCGTGAACGGGCCGGGCACGGTGCCCGGTGACCATCACGAGGTGCCCTCGCCGGCGCAGGAAGCGTTCATGTATTACCTGTCCAAGGGGTTCCACGTGGCCCCCACGGCCGACCAGGACAACCACTTCAAGACGTGGGGCACCCTGACGACGGCGCGCACGGGGGTGGTCGCCGCCGAGCTGACCAAGCCGGCGCTGCTCAACGCCATCCGCGCGCGCCACGTCTACGCGAGCACCGACCAGAACATGCGGGTGATCGGCCGCGTGAACGGACGCCTGATGGGGGACATCGTCCTGCCGCCGGCGGTCGATTCGGAGCTGGAGATCAAGCTGTCCCTCGCGGACGACGACGAGTCGGCGGCGGGGTACCGCATCGAGGTGTACCGCGGGATCTCCGGCGACATGACGGCGCCCAAGCGGATCGACGTGGTGAGCTCCGACGGCAACGGGGATGTTTCGATCGAGGACATCCGGTACACGGGCGGGAAGCAGTACGTGTTCCTCAAGGTCATCCAGAGCAACGAAGACGGGAAGAACGACGAGGCGTGGACGGCGCCGATCTGGTTCGATCCCGCTGCCACGGACGGGAACCCGGGCCCGGCGGCGACGGCGGCGGAGGCGCCCGGCATCGTCGCCAGCCGCAAGAGCAAGGTGTACCACACCAACCCCAACTGCCCGAGCGCCCGCGCGATCAAGGCGGCGAACCTGTGCACCGGGGAGGAAGCGAAGCAGGGGCGCGAGCCGCACGATTGTCCTGATGGGCATTGACCGCGGCGAGATCGCGCGGGGCACCCGTGGCACCGTGGCGCCGACCGCTGCCCTGAGCGGTCGGTGTGCTGTGTCCGACCCGCAACCGTCGACCATTCAAAGCAATGGTCGGTGGTTGCGGGTGCCGCGGGTGCCACGGTCGGTGCTGCGAGGGGGCACGGGTCATAAGGAGAAAAGACTGGTCAGGAAGCGCCGGCGGCGATCCCGTCGCGGGACTTGGCGCGTCCGATCATCGTGGAATCGCCCTCGTTGCGGAGCGTGCGCACGATCTCCACGACGAGGGTGTCGTCGCGCGCCGGGCCGGCGCGGTGGGCCTCGACGGCGTTGAGGAGGGCCTGGGACCAGCCGGATGATTGCGAAGCGGGGATCGAGGCGAGGACGCGCTGGAGGCCCATCACGCCGAACATGCGGCCCTGTTCGTTGCGGGCCTCGACGGCGCCGTCGGTGTAGGCGATGACGGCGTCGCCGGGCCCGAAGCGGAGGCGCTTGGGGTCGGGGTCGAAGTCGGAATCGGCGCAGGCGCCCAGGACGAAGGACGTGGACTGGAGTTCCTCGAGGGTGCCGTCGACGCCCCGGAGGAAGGCGGGCGGGTGGCCGCCGCTGGCGTATTCGAGTTCGTTGCGGTTGGGGTCGAGGCAGAGGCACAGGGCGGTGGCGTAGACGGAGTGGGTGGCGAGGGTGAGGTGGACGTAGCGGTTCAGGCCGCGGAGCACGTCGGCGGGCCGGGCGTCGGGGTTCTCGGCGAAGAGGCGTTCGACCTCGCCGTAGAGGCGGTTGACGGTGAGGGCGGCGGCGATGCCGTGGCCGGTGACGTCGAGGAGGAGGAGGCTGAGGACGGGGTGCTCGCCGAAGCGGGCGTGGTGGAAGCGGGCGTAGAGGTAGTCGCCGCCGATCTGGCGCATGGGCTCGTAGCGGTAGTCGAAGCGGAGGACGCCCTTCTTCTGCGGCTTGGGGAAGAGGGATTCGTGGATCTTCCGCGCGTCGGTCAGCTCGCGCCGGATCTGGCCGTAGCGGCTCTGGAGGAAGCTGAGCTTGAAGCGGTCGAGGCGCCAGTGGTGCTTGAGGCGGGCGAGCGTGTAGCCGGGGAGGACGATGGTGAGCGTGAGTGCGGCGATGCCGATGGCGTAGCCGGTGGACCAGCGGCCGGAGAGGAGGATGCACGCCGCGTTGATCATGAGCGTTGGGAAGAGAGGCCGCAGGGCCTGCTTGGGGGACCAGGGGAGGAGCGTGCAGGCCCAGACGTGCGCGATGACGATCGACCACGGGAAGCCGGTCTTGTTGCCGAAGACGTAGGAGGCGACGTCCACGGTGCTCATCAGGAAGAAGGCCCACTGGCTCAGGCGGACGAGGTCGAGGCTGTCGAGCTTCTCGTAGCGGGAGCGCCGGACGAACCAGAGCGCGATCGCGGCATCCACGACGGAGAGGAGCGCGGTCGAGTACAGGCCGTGCACGTCGGAATAGTGCTCGCCGAGGATCCGTCCGACGCGGCTCGGGAGATGATCCGATGCGGACGGCGCGGCCCCGCCGGAGAGGAAGGCGATGCCGGTGAGGAAGTAGTGGGAGACGAAGTAAAGGAGGAGGTTGGTCCAGAGGAAGATGCGGAAGCGCTCACGCAGGAGAGAGGCGGTGTCGGCCTCGAACTCCTCGCGGAAGTCGGATGTGTAGGTGAAGAGGGTGGTCATCCAATGACCCTGTGGGTTGCGGGGACCGATACCGGCGAGCGCCGGCATGGGAGAGTGTACGGTGGTGGATGGGTTGCGGGATTTGATGCTCCTCCCCTGCTCCCAGCGGGGGAGGTGGCCGAGCCTGTGGGGGGCGAGGCCGGAGGGGGCGTGCAACGTACATCGCGAGATCAGCGTACCGGGCGCCGCTCGACCCCTCCGTCACTCGCCAAGCCTCGTGACACCTCCCCCGCTGGGAGCGGGGGAGGCGCAACTGCTTTCTTTATCCTCGGGTCGCCCCCGGCTTCCACAGCACGTCCCCTTTGCCGTCGTCGTTGGCGACGCGGGCGAGGACGAAGAGGAGGTCGCTGAGGCGGTTGAGGTACCGGACCGTCTCGGGGTTGGTCTTCGCGGGCTGGGCGGCGAGGAGGGCGACGACGTCGCGTTCGGCGCGCCGGGAGATGGTGCGGGCCATGTGCATCGCCGCGGCGGTCATCGAGCCGCCGGGGAGGATGAAGGAGTTGAGCGTCGAGAGGCGCTCGTTGTGCTCGTCGATCGCGTGCTCCAGCCGCTCGGTCTGCCCGGGCGTGACGCGGAGCGAGGCGCCGGGTTTTTCACCCGGCTTGATGACGCAGCACAGGTCGGCGCCGACGTCGAAGAGGTCGTTCTGGATGGAGCTGAGCAGCTCGACGAGCGCCCCGGCGTGCGGGCCTCCCCCCCCGCCCGCCCCCGGGGCGGTGCGCAGGTGGGCGATGCACACGCCGATCGCGGCGTTGGCCTCGTCGACGGTGCCGTACGCCGCGACGCGGATGTCGGTCTTGGGGACGCGCGAGGCGTCGCCGAGTCCGGTGGTGCCGTCGTCGCCGGTGCGGGTGTAGATTTTGGTGAGTCGGACCATGGGGAGATGGTAGAGCGTCGATGCGGGCCGGGTGCCACGAGTCGGTTCTGGGTTGAAAGACATGACGAGCCCCGACCGGAAGGGTTCGACGTGAATGGGGCAACCCGCTCGCTCGCGCTCGGGGCTCGTTTTCATGATCTCGGAGGAGCCGCACCGGCATCGGCCTGGAGAAGATCGGTGATGAAGGCGCTGTACTCCCCGCGCGTCGGCAGGTCGGTGATCGTGCGGAGGCGGCGCCGGCGCGCGGTCACGGCCTCGCCGGTCTTCGGATTGACGGCGGGCTTGTCGTACTCCTCCCACACGACGCCGGTGCCGCGGCGTTGCCAGGAGGGGAGCTCGTCGAAGTCCACGCCACGCTGCGCGAGCAGGGCATGCTTCTCGGTCGTAGAGAGGCCGTCGAGCCGGCCGGTCGCCGCGGCGACATCGACGCCCTCGGCGCGGAGCTTCCAGTAGCACCAGGCGCCGAGAGCGTTGCGGTGGGCGTCCTCGCTGCGCCAGCGGAAGTAATCCACGACGAGCTGGGGCGCGGGGAGCTCGATGATGCGGCAGTCGAACGCCGCGGGGCGCCCGAGGCAGACGGAGAAGGCGGCGCTCGCCTCGCCGGCGAGGATTGAGGTCCACTTGCGGATGTTGCGCCCGAAGGCGTGCTCGGCGCGGGGGAACATGAGGGAGATCTCGTCGCTCTGCGTGTAGCCGAAGAGGACCTGGAAGCCGCAGGTCATGAGGTGCTCGACCGTGCCGATCATGTGGTCGCGGAAGCGCTCGTCGAAGGGCTTCTCGTAGTCCATGACTTCCTTCGTGAGGCGCGTGAAGCTGCGTCCGTCGATGCGGGCGACGAGGAACGCGTCGGGGGAGGCGCTCGGGTCGCGGGCGGTCTCGAAGGCGCGCATCCTTGCGTCGAGGTCGTCAAACTTCATCGCGCCACTCCTGGACGTCGAAGCCGGATTCGGCGATGCGGACGTAGAAGAGTTCGTCGAACCCTTCGGATCGGTCGGGGTGCTCCAGGCGGGCCGACGTGCCCTTGATGCCGCGTTCCGGGATCTGATCGGGCCGGGCGTTGTTGCGGAGGAGTGCCTGGCTGACGCGCGACTCGAAGTAGTAGCCGACAACCTTGAACCCGGCGGCCTTCGCGGCCGCGATGTACCGCCGGCGCTCCTCCCTGGTGGGATTGGTGTTGTCCACGACGAACGGCTGCCTGGCGTCGATGCAGGCGCGGAGCAGGAGGTCCTCGCGATGGCGGGTCTTGAGCATGTCGAGGTTGAGGCGGATGTGGGATGAGAAGAGCCGTTCCTTGCAGAAGGTGCTCTTGCCGGTGGCCTGGATGCCGCAGAGGACGATCGCTTCCATGGCGGGAGTTTATGGGGAGTGGCGTGCGTCGCCGCATTCGAGGGCAGGTCGGGGTTGTGAGGCCGGCGAGGGGTGCCGGCGCGGTGATTCCCCCCGCGACGCCGATGCTTGCCAGCAATCCGAGCCGCACCAGGACTATCGCGTGGAATATTCGCTTCGGCCATTTCCTGCGGCGTGGATTCACCGGAATCCACTATATACGACATCGCAGGAAAGACGTTGTCCGGAGGGTGCTGGCGTGGTGCTTCGGGCGCACAACCCCGGAGCTCGCGCTCCGGGGCTCTGTTGGGTTCGTTTGGGTACACTGGGTTTATGAACACCAGCCTCATCGGAAAGCGTGCGCTCGTCTGTGGTTCCACGCAGGGGATCGGCCTCGCCGCGGCGGTCGAGATCGCGTCGCTCGGGGCGAGCGTGACATTGCTCGCGCGGAATGTCGATCGGTTGAAGCAGGTCGTCAAGGAACTGCCGCGGGGCGGGCCGGGTCAAGAGGGGGGGGAGCAGAAGCACCGCTGGATCGCCGCGGACTTCTTCGATCCGGCGAGCGTGCGCGAGGCGGTGCGGACCGAGATCGATCCGGCGGCAGGGGGTGGCCCGTACCACATCCTCATCAACAACACCGGCGGCCCCCCCGCGGGCTCCGCGATCGACGCCACGCCGGAGCAGTTCATCGCGGCGTTCCAGTCGCACCTCATCTGCAACCAGATCCTGGTGCAGGCGCTCCTGCCGGGGATGAAGAGCGCGAAGTACGGGCGGATCATCAACATCATCTCGACGAGCGTGAAGCAGCCGATCCCGGGGCTGGGCGTCTCCAACACCATCCGCGGCGCCGTGGCGAGCTGGGCCAAGACGCTCGCGGGCGAGCTGGGGCCGTTCGCGATCACAGTGAACAACGTGCTGCCGGGGTTCACGAGCACGGAGCGGCTGGGCGCGATCATCACGGGGCGCGCGAAGAAGCAGGGGACCACGGAGAAGCAGGTCGCCGACGAGATGATGGGGAGCATCCCGCTCGGCCGCTTCGCCGGCGCGGAGGAGATCGGCGCGGCGATCGCGTTCCTGGCGTCGCCGGCGGCGGGGTACATCAACGGGATCAACCTGCCGGTGGATGGGGGACGGTTGAGCACGCTGTAAGAAGGACGGAGGGACATTGGGACGGAGGGACGAAGTGGCCAAGAGAGTTGCCCGATGAACTTTGGACAGACAATCCGGCGAAGCGGGCGACGCCACCGTCTGGAATACCTCGCGTTTGTACTCATATTTGCCGGCCCGTTGTTTGGAGTCGCGTGGTCGGTGTTCGGCATGAACGGTGGCGTCCTCGCAGCTCTCAGATCGGGTGTTCCTGCGACTGTTATTTATCTTGTCCCGTTGAGCTCATTGGTGATCCTGGCATTGGCGGTCTCGCTGAAGCGTTACGGCCGGCGATTGGGGATGAACGAGGTGTCTTCGAGGCAGTGCCGTCTTTGCCTGCGCTGCCGCTATGCGTTGACCGATCTGCCGGACGAAGGACGCTGCCCGGAGTGCGGCGAGGCGTTCACGTTGAGCGGGCTGAAGAGCGGATGGGAAAGGGTGTACCCGGCGCTCAAGCGGCTGGAGAAGCGGCCATGAGCAGCAAACCGCCGCGGCGCAAAGGGCGGCGACTCCCGATGGAGTACATCGGGATGGCAGTCATGATCGCGGGCTCGCTGTTGTTCATATTCTGGATCGAGAGTGCACGACGGGGGTACTTCTTGTACAACCCAACCACGAAGCCGAGCTTGACAGAGGGCTGGGTGCCTTATGGGTATGCGGCATCGATGTTGCCCGGTGTTGTGATGATGCGCCGAGGCCGGAGCATGGGGAAGCGCCAAGTCGTGGCGAATAACGCCCGCTTGTGTCTGGGATGCCGCTATCCATTGAATGATTTGTCGGAGACGGGGAACTGTCCGGAATGCGGCGATCCGTATGTGCTTCGGCTCCTGCGTGAAGGATGGAGGCGTACATATCCAGAAATCAAGCTGCCGCGTGGATAAGTTCAGCGGTGGACCGGGGTCCCGTCCGGCCTGAGATGGTCCGGACGTTGGCTGCCCGGGGGGACGCCCGGTCCACCGACCCTTGCGCGGCACCGACCATTCAAACCAATGGTCGGTGGCACGGTTTTACCAAGATCCCTGGATCCGATGAACCCGCCCCGTCCCGCCTCCGTAGCACCGATCATGCCCGCGTTCGACTACCCGAGGAAGGGCCGCTCGCACCCGATGGAACGGTGGGGGCGGATCATCATGTGCTTCGGTCTGGTGGGGTTCGGGTGCCTGTTCTTCAGATGGCTGCGGCCCGCTGATAACCTCCCCACGCTGCTGGGCGCCGGGGGGTTTATGCTGCCGTGCATCGTCGGCAGCCTGCTCATCATGACGGGGCGGCGGCGCGGGGCGAGCGAGGTGCTGGGGCGCGGCGGGCGGCTCTGCCCGCGGTGCCGCTACCCGGTGACGCATGTCGCCGAGATGGGGGTGTGTCCGGAGTGCGGGGAGCCGTTCACCCAACAAGACAACCTGGCGGCGTGGCGGGCGAAGTATCCGTGGTTGAGGTTGTAGGGGTGTGGCTGGGGTTGTTTGTGCTCCAGAGAAAGAGCCCCTCACCCCAACCCTCTCCCCGCGCCCCCATTTCAAAGCAAACGGGGAGAGGGGGGAAGAAGCGGCGCGGGCTTTCGGGCGCGAGCTGGCGATAATCCCCGCATGCCGCAGAGCCCATCTGGATCTCCATCAACCGACCCCGCGGGTTTCCGTGACGACGAGGCGTACGCGCTGGAGCTGGACAGGGGTGATCCGCTGCGCGCGTGCCGCGGGTGGTTTCATATCCCGACGATCGAGGGTGTGATGGGGCGTGTCGGGGAGGCGCGAAGTCCGAGTGAGCGAAGACCCGAGCTTGCGCTCGGGGCTCCCTGTCTCTACCTCTGCGGCAACTCGCTGGGGTGCATGCCGCGGGCCGCGCGCGAGGCGGTCGAGCAGGAACTCGCCGACTGGGAGCGGCAGGGGGTCGAGGCCCACCTGCACGGGGAGCATCCGTGGCTGCCGTACCACGAGGAGGTGCGCGAGACGGGCGCCCGGCTGGTGGGGGCGAAGCCGGGCGAGGTCGTGATGATGAACTCGCTCACCGTCAACCTGCACCTGATGATGGCGTCGTTCTACCGGCCCGCGAAGAAGCGCTTCAAGATCGTGATCGAGGACGCCGCGTTTCCCTCGGATTCGTACGCGGTGGCGAGCCAGGCGGCGTGGCACGGGCTGGACCCGAAGAAGGCGGTCGTGCGCCTCAAGCCGCGCCGTGGCGAGGCGTGCCTGCGCGATGACGATGTCGTCGATTATCTCGAAGAAGAAGGGGCTTCGGTTGCATTGCTCATGCTCGGCGGCGTGAACTATCTCACCGGCCAGTGGTTCGACATGGAGCGGATCACCGCGACGGGGAAAGACGCCGGGTGCGTGGTGGGGTGGGATTTGGCGCACGCCGCGGGGAACGTGCCGATGCGCCTGCACGACTGGGGCGTCGACTTCGCGGCGTGGTGCACGTACAAGTACCTCAACTCCGGCCCCGGGGCCGTGGCGGGGTGCTTCGTGCACGAGAAGAACGGAAAGAACCGCAAGTGGATGGGGAAGGGAGCCCTGCCGCGGTTTGCGGGGTGGTGGGGGAACGACCCGGCGACGCGGTTCAAGATGGGGCCGGAGTTCCGGCCGGTGAGCGGGGCGGAGGCGTGGCAGCTCTCGAACCCGCCGATCCTGTCGATGGCGCCGGTGCGGGTGTCGCTGGAGATCTTCGATCGGGTGGGGATGGCGGCGCTGCGCGGGAAGGCGATGCGCTTGACCGCGTATATGGAGTGGTTGTTGCAAGAAAGAAGGCATCAAGGCGGCGCGGCATCGAGGCATCAAGGCGAAGGAGTGTTCCGCATCATCACCCCGGAGCAGCCGTCGCGGCGCGGTTGTGCGCTGTCGATCGCGGTGGAGGGCGGCGGGAAGGACCTGCTGAAGCGGCTGCTGGCGCGGGGCGTGGTGTGCGATTTCCGCGAGCCCAACGTGATCCGCGCGGCCCCGGTGCCGCTGTACAACACGTTCCATGATGTGTGGCGGTTCGCGGGGATCCTTCGTGAGATCGTGGGAGAAGGTTCACCACAGAGGGCACGGAGACCACAGAGGGGGAAGGGGGGTGGCTAGGCAAGGATTTTTCCCCTTTTTTTCCCTTCCCTTCTTCTCGGTGCTCTCTGTGTCCTCTGTGGTGAAGCCCGGATCGGCAAAAAGGAAACAATGAGCAAGCGTGTGACCATCGTGGGCGCGGGGCTGGCGGGGTCGCTGCTGGCGTGCTATCTCGCGGAGATGGAGTACGACGTGGGCGTGTACGAGCGCCGGCCGGATCCCCGCCGCGCGGGGTACGGCGGCGGGCGCTCCATCAACCTCGCCCTCTCGGCCCGCGGGATCAAGGGGCTCGCGGGCGTCGGCCTCGCGGATGCGGTCCTGAAGGACGCGATCCCCATGCGCGGCCGCGTGATGCACTCCGTCGCCGGCGAGACCGCGTTCCAGGCGTACAGCAAGGACGCGACCGACGCGATCAACTCCATCTCCCGCGGCGGGCTCAACCTGGTCCTGATCGAGGCCGCGGCGAAGTACCCGAACGTCAAGTTCTACTTCGATCACCGCTGCCTGGATGTGGACCTGGACGCGCCGGCCGTCACATTCGAGCACGAGATGGAGGAAAGCACGGAAGGCCCGCAGGGGAAGCGGCGCGTCCAGATCGTGCGCGTGGAATCGGACCTGGTGATCGGCGCGGACGGCGCCTTCAGCGCCGTACGCGGCAAGATGCAGAAACAGGACCGGCACGAGTACAGCCAGTCGTACCTCGAGCATGGGTACAAGGAACTGCATATACCCGCGCAGGAAGCCACGAAGCCGGGTAGCCACGAAGCCAGGAAGGACAAGGAAGAGTGGCGCCGGCGGTTCGCGATGGAGCCCAATGCGCTGCACATCTGGCCGCGCGGCGGGTCGATGATGATCGCGCTGCCGAACCCGGACGGGAGCTTCACGTGCACGCTCTTCTGGCCGTTCGAGGGGCGCCACAGCTTCAACGCGCTCAAGACGCCGGAGCAGGTGGAGCGGTTCTTCAACGAGCAGTACCCGGACGCGGTGCCGCTGATGCCGACGCTGGTGGAGGATTACCTCAAGAACCCCACCAGTTCGCTGGTGACGGTGAAGTGCAAGCCGTGGCAGATGGGCGGGAAGGTGGTGCTGGTGGGCGACGCCGCGCACGCGATCGTGCCGTTCTTCGGGCAGGGGATGAACGCCGCGTTCGAGGATTGCCTGTGCCTGGCGGAGTGCCTGAAGAAGCATGGGGGTGATTTGGCGAGAGCGCTGCCGGAGTACGAGCAGCTCCGCAAGGAGAACGCCGACGCGATCGCGGACATGGCCCTGGAGAACTTCATCGAGATGCGCGACAAGGTCGCCTCGCGCTGGTTCCGGCTGAAGAAGAAGCTCGACCACGCCCTGCACGCGGTCTTCCCCGAGGCGATGACACCGCTGTACAACATGGTCAGCTTCTCGACGATCCCCTACGCGGAGGCGAAGCGCCGCGCGGAAACCCGCGCACGCCTGATCCGTACAATCCTGACGTGGAGCGCGGCGATCGTGGGGGCGGTCGTCCTGGGCGTGCTCGTCGGGAGGCTCCGGAGTTTGTGATACGCTGCGGCGCGGCATGACCCCCTCAACTCCACCGACAACCCCCGTCCCGCCCACCCCAACCACGTCGCCGCAGAAGACCGGCCCGCAGGCGGGCGATGCGTACTGCGGCAACTGCGGGTACATCCTGACGGGACTGACGGAAGCGTCGAAGTGCCCGGAGTGCGGCAGGCCCATCGTGGAAGTGCTGACGCGCAAGCCGTTCAAGCGCCTCGGCAAGTCGATCCGGTACCGATCGGCGACCCAGATGTTTGGCCTGCCGCTGATCCACGTCGCGATCGGGCCCGACCCGGAGCGCGGCGAGGCGAAGGGAAAGGCGAGAGGGATCATCGCGGTGGGGGACATCGCGGTCGGAGGGATCGCCGTGGGCGGTGTGTCGCTGGGAGTTGTCTCGGTCGGCGGAATGTCCGTCGGGGTCGCCTCGCTGGGCGGGATGAGCGTGGGTGCGTTGACGGCGCTGGGCGGATGCTCGGTCGGCGGGTTCGCGGTCGGCGGCGGGGCTGTTGGCGGCATCGCCGCGGGCGGCATGGCGATCGGGGCCGTGGCGCAAGGAGGGGTGGCGATCGGCGTCTACGCCCGCGGCGGGCGCCCCATCGGGCCGTACCTGGTCTCCGGAACACGCCAGGATCCGCAGGCGGTCAAGGTCTTTGACACGCTATCGCCGCTGCTGGGGTCGAGCACGGGGTGGGGTGCGTTTCAGTTCACAGGAGGTTTCATTGCGAATCTGAGCATCACGGTGCTGCTCGCGCTCGCGATCGTGATGGCAGCGATCGTGAAGCATCGAACGACGCGGCGGAAGGGTGTCTGATTTGTTCCTCCCCCGCTCCCAGCGGGGGAGGTGTCACGAGGCTTTGCGAGTGACGGAGGGGGTGTTGGACGTCCGAATGCCCTGGTTTTGCGTAGGTGCGCACAACGCCCCCTCCGGCCTCGCAGACTCGGCCACCTCCCCCGCTGGGAGCGGGGGAGGAGCAGGAGAAAGAGCTTGATCTACGACATCACACCCCCGATCACGACCAGCCTCGCCGTGTGGCCCGGTGATACACCCATGTCGCGCGAGGTGCTGTGCGAGATCGAGAAGGGCGCGAGCGTGACGCTGAGCACGCTGCGGGCGACGGTGCACCTCGGCGCCCACGCGGACGGGCCGAACCACTACGGCGCGGGCGCACCGGGGATCGGCGAGCGAGCGCTGGAGTACTACATCGGGCGGTGCCAGGTGGTGGCGGCCCCGGGCGCCCGGGGCAGGCGCGTCACCGTCCCCGACCTGTCCAGCGGCATCGATCAGATCGTCGAAAAGCGGATCCTCATCCGCACCGACACCTTCCCCGACCCGACTCATTGGAACACCGATTTCGCGGCACTGGACCCGGCGCTCGTCGAGGCCCTCCACGGGCGCGGCGTCATCACCATCGGCGTCGATGCGCCCAGCGTCGATACCCAGGACTCGAAGGACCTCCCCGCGCACAAGGCGTTCCTGCGGCACGATATGTCGATCCTTGAGGGGCTCGCGCTCGGGGGTGTTCCCCCGGGCACGTACGAGCTGATCGCGCTCCCCCTGAAGCTGATGGGGTTCGATGCCAGCCCGGTGCGGGCGATCCTGCGGACAATCTGACTTTTCCTGACTTGCTCCGACTTCTTTTGACTTCTTCTGACTTCCTATACTTGCCCGTGCCAACCACAACCCCTGAGCTTTCGGCCGCCCGCCTTGCCCTCGAAGACGGCACTGTTTTCCACGGTCAATCCTTCGGTGCGGTCGCCACGCCCCTGACGCAGGCCGCGGAGGTGGTCTTCAACACCGCCATGAGCGGGTACCAGGAGGCGCTGACCGACCCGTCGTATTCCGGCCAGATCCTGGTGATGACCGCTCCGCTCATCGGGAACACCGGCGTGAACGACGAGGATGTCGAATCCGGGCGCGTGCAGGTCTCCGGCTTCGTGGTGCGCGAGCTGGCACGGCTGCATTCCAACTTCCGCGCCCAGATGGACTTGTCCACCTACCTGGCGCGGTACGGCGTGCTCGGCATCACCGGGATCGATACCCGGGCCCTCACCCGGCGTCTGCGCGTTGCGGGCGTGATGCGGGGCGTGATCTCGAACGATCCGCGTCTCACAGACGAACAGTTAGTCGCGGCGGCACGCAATGCACCGGATATGAATGGCCAGAATCTGGTGCCGCTGGTGGGGTGCTCGTCGTCGCAGTCGTGGTCGGAAACGCTGGGCGACTGGTCGCCGGACACCACCGGAGTCGGTGGAGCGGGCGTCCCGCCCGCCGGCAAACCCCTCCGCGTCCTCGCCCTGGACTGCGGGGCCAAACGGAACATCCTGCGCAACCTGAGCGACAGGGGGTGCGAGGTGACGGTGGTGCCGCACACGATCTCCGGCGCGGAGGTGCGGGACCTGCACCGCTCGGGAAAGATCGACGGCCTGTTCATCTCCAACGGCCCCGGCGACCCCGCGGCGGTCGAATCGGTCATCCGGGCGCTCCGCGAACTGACCGCGGGGAAGCCGGAGTCAGTCATCCCCACTTTCGGAATCTGCCTGGGGCACCAGTTGCTGGGGCTGGCGCTGGGGGCGAAGACGTACAAGCTGAAGTTCGGGCACCGCGGGTCGAACCAGCCGGTGCTGAACCGCATCACGGGACGGGTCGAGATCACCAGCCAGAACCATGGTTTTGCGGTTGATCCGGAGTCGCTGGCGAAGCTGGGGATTCCCACTGAGCCGACGCACATCCACCTGAACGACGGCACGCTGGCCGGGTTCTGCACGAAGGATCGCCCGGTGTTCTCGGTGCAGTACCACCCGGAGGCGTCGCCGGGGCCGCACGATGCCGCGTATCTCTTCGATGCCTTTGTCCGGTTGATGCGGGAGAAGCAGCCGCTGTCGCTGGGGATGCTCCGCGAGTGCCAGCGTGGATTGGCGGGCCAGCCAGCATAGGAATGGCTGATTTCGCGCAGTTTCCCGGCAAGACGATAGGATTTTGATTGGGCTTCGCAATCAGGACGATGGGCGCAGGTTGTTCAGATCACCGTTGAAGGGGAGGGGATTTCCGAATCGTCGCGCTGCATCGTCGATGTGGAACGTCAAGGCTCGCTGGGTCTAGAGGGGTGGCAGGTCCGCTTTTGCAACAATTACGGCACCGGATGGTAGAGTTTGGCTCGGATCGGACGCAATCGCACTTGCATTCAAACGTTTGATAATCGGTCGGGCTCGTGCCCTGGTCGCTCAATGCGAGGCGAAGCGTTGGCGGTCGGGGGCATTTCCAGTCAATGGGAACAGGGTCCCAGGTTCGTACCCAAGGCCTTACAGGAGAAGCTTTTATGGCAAGGTTCATCGGATTCCGCCGCGTGGGCGCGGTGTTGATCGCGGGTGTGGTGCTGGCGGTCGGCTCGGCATCGCCGGCGTTTGCCCAAGGTCGCGGGGGTGGTGGCGGCGGGCCGTTCGGCGGGATGTTCGGCGGGGGCGGTATGAACACCATGTTCGAGCCGACGATCAGCAGCCGGGACCTTGACTCCTTCGTCAAGCTCTTCGCGCTGGATGCCGCCCAGAAGGACGCCGCCAAGTCGCTCTTCGAGGCGTACCAGCAGCAGTTCATGGCGGCGGCCAAGCCGATGCGCGAGAAGTGGGACGCCGCCCGCCAGGAGGCCCGTGATTCGGGCGACCCGGGCGCGTTCCGCGAGGTCATGGAGAAGGCCGGGGAGTTCCGCAAGACGCGCGACCAGATGGAGACGAGCTTCCTGAACGACTTCAAGGTCGTTCTCTCCGAGCAGCAGACCCAGAAGTGGCCGAAGTTCGAGCGGATGCGCCGGCGCGAGACGACCATCGGGCGCGGCCTGATGAGCGGCGAGCGCGTCGACCTCTTCAAGCTGGTCGACGACCTCAAGCTCCCCGCCGACAACCGCGAGGCCCTGAACGAGACGCTCGATCAGTACGATGTGGACCTGGACCGCGTGCTCGTCGAGCGCAACAAGCTGTTCGAGGAGTCCCAGGAGAAGATCCGCGAGCTTTTCACCAGCGGCGACATGGAGGGCGCGGACAAGATGATCAAGGAGGGGCGCGAGGCCTCTGTGAAGGTCCGCGACGTCAACCGGCGGTATGCGGCCCAGCTCGAGACGGCGATCCCGGAGAACAAGCGTCCCGAGTTCAAGGAAGCCTTCAAGAAGGAGAGCTTCCCGACGGTCTACAACGAGACGCACACGATGCGCGTCGTCGAGGCCGCGGCCAAGCTCAAGGACCTTGACGAGACCCAGACCGCGGGCATCGCCTCCATCAAGGAGACGTATTACCGCGAGCTGAAGACGCTGCAGCACGACCTGGAAGTCGCCCAGGAAGAGCAGGAGATGAACTTCTCCGCGTCCGGGATGATGGCCCGCTTCGGTGGTGGCGGCGGCGGGCGCGGCGGGAACAACGGCAACAACAACGCCGGCGGCAACAACAATAACAACAACCGCGGGAACAACGCGAACAACAACAATAACCGCGGTGGCGGCGGGCAGGGCGCCCGCGCGGGCGGCGGACAGGGCGGGCCCGGCGGCGACGACAAGGCCGGCGAGCTCCGCAGGAAGCGCCGCGAGATGGACAGCGAGACCGAGAAGAAGGTCACCGCGCTCCTCAACGACAAGCAGAAAGAAAAGCTCCCCCAGCGCGATAACAACAATAACAATAACAACAACAACCGCGGCGGCGGGAACGACAACCAGCCCGCACGCCAGCGTGGCGGCGACAATGCCGGCGGCGGCAACAACCAGCGCCGCAATCCCGGGCGCGAATAGTTGACCTGGACCCTTTGACTTCATCGACGGCTCGAGCCGTCCATGCTTCTCCTTCGCCGCAGAACCCCCTTGCCCACAAGGGGGTTCTGTATTTTTGGAGAAAACTGTACCGTGGCACCGACCGTGGCTTTGCACGGTTGGTGTCTTGCGGGTACGGAAGCACAACACACCGACCGCTCAAAGCAGCGGTCGGTGCCACGGTGGCGTTGCGCGGTCGGTGCCACGGTGGAAGCGGTGGGTGCCGGTGGGGAGCCCTGGGAGATCCCCCGAATAAAAAAACGCAGACCGAGTCTGCGTTGTGATCTGCAAGTGAGTTATCCGCGCTCGACCGAGATCCGATCACTTGATCTGATCGTCGTCGCGCCGCGTGCCGCTGTTGTTGTGGCGCGGGGCTTCCGGCGTCGGCGCCGCCGCGCCGGGCGTGCGGCGGTACCCCTTGGTGAGGAAGACCTCGACGCGGCGGTTCTGCGACGTGTTGCCGTTGGCGTTGTTGGGGACCATCGGGTCGAACTCGCCGCGGCCGGCGGCCTCGATGCGGGCGGCCTCGACGCCCATGGACATCATCTCGCGTCCGACGGAGATGGCCCGGTGGGTGGAGAGGTGCCAGTTGGTCGGGTGCAGGTTCTTGGACTTGCCGATGGGCTGGCTGTCGGTGTGGCCGACGATGCGGATGTCGTACGCCATGGCCGCGGAGGCGTTGAGGATCCGCGAGAGGGCGTCGATGGAGCGTTTGCCGGCGTCGGAGACGACGTCGGAACCGGAGTTGAAGGTGAAGTCGGACTTGAAGCGGAGCATGCCGCGGACGGCGTCGTACTCGAGCAGGTCGGGGTACTGGGCGGCGAGTTCGCGGAGGGCGGCGTCGGTGTCGGGATCGAGCGCGATCAGCTTGATCCCCTTGAGCTCGGAATCGTACCTGGCGAGCAGGTCCTTCAGGTTGCCGTTCTCGGCATTCAACTGATCGAGCAGGGCCCGCATGTCGGCGTTGGCCTTGCGGAGGCCGACGAGTTCGCCCTGGCAGGCGCTCAGGTCGGCGCGGAGCTGGGTGTTCTCGGCGGTGAGGCGGTTGTTGCTCTCCTGCAGGGCGCGTCCGGACTCGATCAGGTCGTTGTTGCTCGCGCACCCGCCGAGGCCGCCGAGCCCGGTGAGAGTGGCGGCGATACCCGCGACGAGCAGCGCGGCACGGCGCCATCGCGGGGGGAGCAGGGTTCGCATCGAAAAACGGTTGAGGTTCATCAGCATCTCCATGAGCTTTGACGGGGAGGACGGGGACGGGGAGAAGGACGGGGGGTTGGGGCGGGCCACCATAGCCCTTTCCAGCACATTGGGATCCTAAGCTTAGAATTCCACGTGGACAAGTTGTCGC
>JADMIO011403880.1_pt1 | contig 32875 bp, 27 predicted proteins | sample 8958161 | NCBI WGS metagenome assembly JADMIO01 (sample SAMN16585339, study PRJNA669376) | soil metagenome | isolation source: Crop rotation soil | place: USA: Cullars Rotation, Alabama | collected 2011
GGTGCCGCCACAGAATCCTCCGCCGCCGTCGGATCCTGCGCCGGTTCCACCGTCAGAACCGATCGCACCACCACCGCCGCCGCCACCAGTGGAGCCGCCGCCGGTGGTCGAACCACCGCCCGTGGTCGAACCACCGCCCGTGGTCGTGCCACCACCCGTGGTCGTGCCGCCGCCCGTGGTCGAGCCGTCACCCGTGGCCGGCCCGATCGACGAGATCGTGCGCTACGCCACAGCAGACGCGACGACTGTGGTCGGGAGCTGGACGGTCATCACCGATCCGACGGCCGGCGGCGGCGCGCTGTTGCAGAACGCCAATGCGGCCGTGCCGAAGCTGTCGTCGGCCGCACCGGCGCCCGCGAGCTACTTCGAGGTGACCTTCGAGGCCGATGCCGGCCGCCCGTATCGCTTGTGGCTCCGCGGCAAGGCGCTGAGCAATTCGTGGGCGAACGATTCCGTTTTCGTGCAGTTCTCCGGCGCCGTCGACCCGTCCGGTGCCCCCCTCTATCGCATCGGCACCACGTCCTCTGCCGTCGTCAATCTCGAAGACGCCAGCGACGCCAAGGTCGCCGGGTGGGGATGGCAGGACAACGGCTACGGGGCCGGGGTGCTGGGGCCGGCGATCGTCTTCGCACAGAGCGGACCGCAGACCCTCCGCGTGCAGCCGCGCGAAGACGGCCTGGGCATCGACCAGATCGTGCTGTCTGCCGTCAGGTTCTCGAGCCAGGCTCCCGGCGCTCTCAAGAACGACAGCGTCATTCTGCCGCGGACCTCGACGCCCCAGCCGGCCGCACCGCCGCCTGCAACGCCGCCGACGGCACCGGTCGTGACGACGCCGCCGGCGAGCACGACGCCACCGGCCACGACCCCGGAGCCGACCGCGCCCCCGGCCACGTCGCCACCGGTGGAAACGACGCCGCCGACTACGGCCCCGGAGCCGACCGGGCCGCCGGCCACAACGCCCCCCGTGGAGTCGCCGACGACGACGACCCCGACGGAGCCGCCGGCTTCACCGCCGCCGACCGAACCGGTGACACCGACACCGCCGGCGACGACGGCACCAATCGCCACGCCCGCGATCGAAGTCGTCCGTTATGCCATCGACGCCACGACCCTCGCCGGGGCATGGTCGCTGGTGGCGGACAGCACGGCGGCGGGCGGCGCGCGGCTGCAGAACGCCAATCTCGGCGCCGCAAAGGTGACGGTCGCACGCGCGCAGCCGACCGACTATTTCGAAATGACCTTCCAGGCAGAGGCCGGGCGGGCGTACCACCTCTGGATTCGGGGCCGGGCGCTGAACGACGGATGGGCGAACGATTCAGTGCACGTGCAGTTCTCGGATGCCGTCGATGCCGGCAACAAGCCTCTCTTCCGGATCGGCACATCGTCGGCGGCGGAGGTGAACCTGGAAGACAGCAGCGGCGCGGGAGTTTCCGGGTGGGGGTGGCAGGACAACGGGTATGGAGCCGGTGTCATGGGCGCTCCTGTGTACTTCGCGACTTCCGGTGTCCACGTCCTGCGCGTCCAGGTCCGCGAAGACGGGCTTGGGATCGATCAGATCGTATTGAGCGCCGATCGGTACGCGGCGGCCGCGCCGGGCACATTGAAGAAGGACGCAACGATTCTCACCCGCTGAACCTGGATCAGCGCGTCGCCAGCCCCTCGAAGAACTGGCAATGCCGCGTGAAGCCGAGTGACTCGTACAGGCGCACTGCCGCATCGTTGTCGGCGCGAACGTTGAGGCCGACCGTCTCGACGCCGGTGAGCTCGCCGAGCACCGCGCTCGTCACGAGGCGTCCGAGTCCCCGGCCGCGGCGGTCGCGGCGGGTGTAGACATTGCCGATCGCCGCGGCGCCTTCCCCCGGGGCCAGCAGGTGCGTGCCGGCGGCCGCCACGAGCGTGGAGTCTTCATAAACCCCGTGGAACGCGCCATCGGCGACCATCGAGGGAAAGAAGAATTCTGGCGATTCGCCCGCGGATTCACCGTCGCCATACAGGCGCTGGAGTGCGGGAACGTCGCCCGCGGTCAGCCGCCGCGTCCCTGTGGCAGGCGACGCCAGACGGTTACCGCTCCACCTCATTCGCCACATCAGCCGCGGTGACGACACGACCGCGTGCCGGGCCACTTCGTCCAGTGCGTCCCGCTGCACCTGAAGGTGCACCGGCCCGGCGACGCACTCGAGGGCCTCTCCCACGCTGCCCGGCCCCATCGCGAACAGAATGGCGGTCCCGTAGTCCCGCACCAGGAGCGTGAGGTCCGGCACGAACCACAAGGTCTTCGGGAACATCGACGGCGCGAGATCGCCCAGCGCATAGACGCTCCAGGCGGGGTCACGACGGAGGAGGGCCCGGATCTCGTTCTGATCGGTCAATCGCGGCATGGAGATGCAGGCATCACTGTACTGCGCTGAGTAGCCGGCGGTCGGCGACTGGCCAACAGCATTGCCGGATTCATGCCCCCGCGTCTCGTGCGATAGACTGGCCCGCCGGCATGTCCACACTTACCGCCCCCAAGAATCCCCCGCCGGCCCGCATGCGGTGGGCCGTGCTCGTGGCGATCAGTGTCGCCATGTTCGGCAACTACTACGTCTACGACTCCGTCGCGCCGCTGGCCGACTCGCTGCAGCGGCTGCTCGGCTTCAGCGACACGCAGATCGGCACCCTCAACGCGATCTACAGCCTGCCGAACATCGTCGTGGTGCTGATCGGCGGCGTGATCGTCGATCGGTTCGGCACCCGCCTCTCTACTCTCGTCTTCGCCCTCATCTGCTTCGTCGGCGCGGTCGTCACCGCCATCTCGCCGAGGTTCCCGGTGATGGCCGCCGGCCGCCTGATCTTCGGCATCGGCGCCGAGTCGATGATCGTGGCGATTACCGTGGCGATCGGCCAGTGGTTCGTGGGCCGTCAGCTCGGGTTCGCCTTCGGCGTCAACCTGAGCATCGCCCGGGCGGGATCGTACTGCGCGGACTATTCGACCTCCTGGTTCAAACCGTTGTACGACCGGGGATGGCAGCCGCCGTTGTGGCTCGCCGCGGCGATGTCCCTGCTCGCGGTGGGCGCCTGCCTGGTGTACTACCTGATGGACCGGGGGATCGCGCGCCGCTACGACGCGCCTCAGCCCGCGGTATCGGACCGCTTCGTGTGGCGCGACCTGTGGCGCTTCGATCGATCGTTCTGGTACGTGATCGGGCTCTGCGTGACTTTCTATTCGGTCATCTTCCCGTTCCGCAGCACCTTTGCGATCAAATACTTCCAGCACGCCCACGGGGTGTCGCTGCAGGCGGCCGGGGCCCTCAACGGCTACGTGTTCCTGGCCGCGATTATCGCGACACCGCTGTTCGGGCTCCTGGCGGATCGCGTCGGTCGGCGCGCCGCCTTCATGGCGTTCGGCTGCGCGCTGCTCGCGGCGGTGTTCCCGATCCTGGCCTACACCCACCTGAGTCTCTGGATTTCGACGGTCATGATCGGCATCGCCTTCTCGCTGGTCCCGGCGGTGATCTGGCCGGCCGTCCCCTACCTCGTCGAGCCGAACCGGCTCGGCACCGCGTATGGGCTGATGACGATGGTGCAGGCGATGGGGCTGACCGCGATCAACCTGGCGGCCGGGGCCTTGAACGACGCGAGCGGCGCGAGCGCGACCAATCCGGCAGGCTATACGCCGATGCTGTGGATGTTCACGTTCCTCAGCCTGTTCGGGTTCGTGTTCGCGTTCGCGCTGCGCGTACGAGAGACGGGGCCACACGGTCACGGCTTGGAATCGATCCGCGCCGGCGCCGCGTGATTCGAGGCGGCAGCGTGCCGGGCGGCGAACCTGCCACCGCCCACTCAGTCGGAGAGCCCATTGTCGGACTGCTTGTTCACTCGTCGCGAGGTCATCGCCGCGCTCGCGTCCACCACCTTCCCACTCATGAGCGCGTGTAAACGGGAGCCAACCGGGTCGTCGACGCCAGCGCCGGCCAGTGATGACGCCGACGCGCGGGCCTTGCTGGACGACATCGGCAACAGCCTGCTGCGGCTGGTTCCCGAGACGTCCACTTCCCTCGGCCTCGACACCGGCGCGAGAGCGGAGCTTCGCTCGCAGCTGACGGATCGGTCCGCGGAAGGACAGCAACGGATCGCCAGCCAGCTGCGGCGCGACCTGGAGCGGGCGAACGCGCTCGACATCTCTCGCCTTCCGCATGCGATCCGCACCAGCGTGGAAGTCGTCCGGAGTGCCTACGCCACCGCGCTCGAGGGTTTCGCGATGCCCTACGGCGACGTGCCGGTTGGCGGATGGCGCATCACGCCCTACGTGGTGATCCAGAACGTCGGCGCCTTTCTCGATTTGCCCCGGTTTCTCGATGCCGAGCACCGGATCGAGCAAGCCGCGGACGCCGACGCGTACCTCGCCAGGCTGCAGTCCTACGCGAAGCAGGTCGACGGAGAGCTGGCCCGCATCCAGGCGGCCCGCGCCAAGGGGCTCGTACCCCCGGCGTTCCTCCTCGACAAGGCACTGGCGCAGCTCGGCCTGTCGATCAAGAACGCGCGCGAGGGCGGCACGGTCGTCGACTCAATCGAGCGGCGCACGAAGAACATTCCCGGCCCCTGGGCGGAGCGCGCCCGAGGGATCGCGACCAGGGAGGTCGCGCCGGCACTCGAGCGGCAACTGGCGGAACTCCAGGCCGAGCGCGCGGTCGCGACCGGCGATGCCGGGATGTGGGCGCGGCCGAGCGGTGACGAGTATTACCGCTGGGCGCTGAAGGCCTCGACGACGACCACCATGTCGCCCGACGAGATCCATGAGATGGGCCGGCGCGAGCTGCAACAGCTGCACGCGCGCATGGACGAGATTCTGAAAGGTCTGGGCTACACCCAGGGCAGCGTTGGCGTGCGCATGCAGGCGCTGGCGAAGGATCCGCGCTACCGGTTCCCCGAGGGCGACCGCGGACGCGCCGAGATCACCGCGTTCATCCAGGATCGGCTCACCTGGATCCGCGCGCAGATGCCGCGCGCCTTCAACACCGTGGTCAACCCGAACATGGAAGTGAAGCGGCTTCCGCCGGAAGAAGAACCGGGCGCTCCCGCGGCGTACGGCGGCGCCGGCTCGATCGACGGCAAGATCCCCGGACGCTTCTGGATCAACCTGCGGACCACCGACCTGCACAGCAAGTACAGCCTTGGCGACCTGACGTTTCACGAGGCGATTCCCGGCCACATCTGGCAGGGTGAATACACGCACGAGATGCCGCTGATCCGCCAGATGCTCGCCTTCAACGCCTACTCGGAAGGATGGGCGCTCTATGCCGAGCAGCTCGCCGACGAGCTTGGCGCGTTCGAGAACGATCCGGTCGGACGCCTCGGATACCTGCAGTCGATTGCCTTCCGCGCCTGCCGGCTGGTCGTCGACACCGGCCTCCACGCCAAGCGCTGGACGCGCGAGCAGGGCGTGCAGTTCTTCGTCGACGTGAACGGATCGAACCCGCTCGAAGTGGCCAGCGAGGTCGATCGGTACTGTTCGTGGCCCGGGCAGGCCTGCGGCTACAAGGTCGGCCACAGCGAGATCAACCGTCAGCGCGAGAAGGCCACGGCGGCGCTCGGCTCAGCGTTCGCCGCCAAGGCCTTCAACGATACGGTGGTGCTCGGCGGCAACGTCCCGCTCGACGTGCTCGCAAAGAACGTCGACGAGTACGTCCGCGCCGCCAAGAGCGCGTGAGCTCTTACTCCTGTGTGAGTCCTTTCCCGCCGGCCATGGTTCAGTGCATCGCGGCGCGCTCCCGTTCCGATCGGATCAGGGGCACCAGCGCTGACGCCGTCGCGGTCCAGGCCAGCGTCGGCCAGAGTTGCGCAATCAGCCGCGTCCACGAAGTGTTGAGATGCCACATGAGATCGTGCGCCGTCAAAATGTAGACGACGTAGTAGGTGATCGACATGCTGACCAGCGTGCCGGCGCCCACCATCGCCGCGACCGGCACGCGTCGACAATTCCAGGCGCCGAGCGCGAGCCATCCCAGCGCACACCACACCGGAGAGGCGACGTTCCAGCCTCCCCATGCCGCGAACCGGCCGAGCATGTGGGACGCGACCACCTGGTGTCGTGTGACGTCGAGGAGCTTGTCCATGGGACCCGAACCCGCGATTCCCGTCAGCAGCTCCGACGGCGGCGCCAGCGTGAGTTTGAAGAATCCGACGACCGCCAGCACCGGCACCAGGCCGGCAGCGACCAATGCCGATCGTCGGAGGACGGTGGCGCGCGCCTCCGACCGCGCGCTCACGATCAGAAAAGCGATCGGGATGACCAGCGCCGCCACCAGGCCTTCGTTCTTGGTCCAGGCGGCAAACCCCGCCGCCGCGCCGGCGGCGGCGAGCCGGCCGGGATTCTCCGGCGCGATCAGCATCGTGACGGCCATCAGGATGAACATGGCGAGGACCGCGTCGGCGCACTGTGAGGTGACCGACCAGGCGTAGCCGGGCACGACGAGCAGGGCGAGCCCCAATGCCGCGCCGAGAGCACCGGTGACACGCAGCAACGAGCCGGCGGCAAGCAGGATGGTCGCGAGTCCGACGATCCCGGCCAACGTCACCGGCGCGGTCGTCGACCACTGCCCCCCGAGCGTCCACAGGCGTGCAATCGAAGCGGGCAACAGCAGCGGGTAGTCGGCCGGCGCATAGAGAGCCAAGGTGAAGCCGTCGGCCCAATGCTCGGTCGGCGCGGCGACGAAAGCGGCCCGCATGTTCCACATCGCCCACGCATCCCACTCGCCATGCGGCTCGGCAGCGAAGCGCTGGCCCTCGAGCACCAGGAACGTGCCGATCAGCAGGCTCAGGCCGAGCGCAGCGACAGCGCGAAGCGCGGTGGGCTCGGGTGGCACTTCGATGCGGACCCGACGGGATGAAGTCGACACACGGCGGGACGCCAGCGCGACGGCGACCAGCACACACAGCGCCGTTTCCGCTGGCTGATAGCCGCCGACCGGCCCTCCGATCACCCGCCACAGGAAGAACGCGATCGACGTCAACCCGATCGACAGGGCCAATGCCGCGCCCACGCGCTCGATGGCTGCGGGAATGCCCGACTCGCGTTGAACGGCGCGGAGCAGCAGCCAGGTCGCCGCAAACGGAATGAGGATCGCGACGACCGTCCTCAACTCGTTCACCGCGCTGTCCGCCTGAACACCCTGATGCCCATGTCCCGCAGTCCCGCCAGTTCGAAGCCCTGCCCCGCCATCTGCCGGTCGAGGTCAGGCGATGCGTTCACGCCGGTGATGACGAAACGGACGTGCGGGCCGATCGGCAGCACCACGACTCTCGGGGCCAAAGCGTACTGCGCGACATAGTAGTTGGCGCTGTTGAAGGTCGGGTCAGCGGTCGTGCTCACGAACCCGATCTGGCCGGCCGGCGGAAGGTAGGGGGGCAGCTTGCGATAGGCGGCCAGCAGCTGGCCGACGCGATCGGATGTCGCGGCGCGGACGGCGGGCTGTGCGGTGAGCGCCTGCCAGGCGGCGAACACAATGGTGACGAGCGCGGCCACCCGAACGGCAGTCGTCGGCATGCTTGCAGGCACACGTTAGCAGAGTTCCAGCGCCTCCGGCCGGTGGCATGACCTGAGCGAGGCGGCATGGAACCGACCGCGGGACGTCGCCAGCACCTCGGCTGAGAGCCCACGCAGCATTTCCTGCGCGGCCACAACCACGGTACCGGCGACGCCGACCGCCAACCGCCGCCCGAGTCGAGTCGCCCTGGGCGGAGCCTGAGCGGGCCAATCAGGCGCGATCGAAGCGATCGAGGTTCATGACCTTGTCCCACGCGGCGACGAAATCGCGGGTGAACTTCTCCTGGGAGTCAGAGCACGCGTAGACCTCCGCGAGCGCCCGGAGCTCGGAGTTCGATCCGAAGACCAGATCCACGCGGCTCGCGGTCCACCTGGGATCGCCCTTCTTGCGGCAGCGCCCTTCGAACGCGTGCGCGGCCGGCGTCGTCGGCTTCCACTCCGTCCCCATGTCGAGCAGGTTCACGAAGAAGTCGTTGGTCAGCGTCTCGGGACGATTCGTGAACACGCTGCAGTCGCCCTGACCGGCGTTCACCTTCAGCACCCGCAGACCACCGATCAGCGCGGTCATCTCCGGCGCGCTCAACGTCAGCCTGAAGGCCCGTTCCACCAGCAGGTGCTCCGCCGGCACCTCGTGCCCCTCGCCGATGTAGTTGCGGAAGCCGTCCGCGTCCGGCTCGAGCACGGCGAACGATTCGACGTCGGTCTGGTCCTGGGTCGCATCGGTGCGGCCGGGCCTGAACGGCACCTTCACGTCGTGACCCGCGTCCTTCGCGGCCTTTTCGACCGCGGCGCATCCCCCGAGCACGATCAGATCGGCGAGCGAGACCTGCTTCTTCGCGCCGGCCTGGCCGTCGTTGAACGCCTTCTGCACGCCCTCCAGGACCTTCAGCACCTTCGCCAGCTGCGGCGGGTTGTTGACGGCCCAATCCTTCTGCGGCGCGAGACGGACCCGCGCGCCGTTGGCGCCGCCGCGCTTGTCGGTGCCGCGGAACGACGACGCAGACGCCCAGGCCGTGGAGGCCAGCTGGGAGACCGTCAGCCCCGACGCCAGGATCTTGTCCTTCAGGCTGGCGATGTCCTTCTCGTCGATCAATTCGTGAGTGAGGGCGGGGACCGGGTCCTGCCAGATCTGCGGCTCCCTGGGAACCTCGGCGCCGAGGTAGCGGGTGATCGGTCCCATGTCGCGGTGCGTCAGCTTGAACCACGCCTTCGCGAAGGCGTCGGCGAATTCCTGCGGGTTCTCGTAGTAGCGGCGCGAGATCTTCTCGTAGACCGGATCGAACCGGAGCGCGAGGTCGGTGGTCATCATCGACGGCGCGATCTTCTTCGACGGATCGTGGGCATGGGGAACCGTGCCCGCGCCGGCGCCGTTCTTCGGCGTCCACTGTTTCGCGCCAGCCGGACTCTCGGTCAACTCCCACTCGTACTCGAACAGGTGCTTGAAGAAGTCGTTGCTCCACTTCGTGGGTGTCGTGGTCCAGGTGACCTCGAGACCGCTGGTGATCGCGTGAGCGCCTGTGCCGGTCTCGTAACCGCCCTTCCACCCGAAACCCATCTCCTCGAGGTTGCCGCCCTCGGGGTCGGGACCGACGTGGCTCGCCGGCGCCGCACCGTGGGTCTTGCCGAACGAGTGACCGCCGGCGATGAGCGCCACGGTTTCCTCGTCGTTCATCGCCATGCGGCGGAACGTCTCGCGGATGTCGCGCGCCGCCGCCACGTAATCGGGCTTGCCGTTCGGGCCTTCCGGGTTCACGTAGATGAGGCCCATCTGCACCGCGCCAAAAGGATTCGCGAGCTGCCGATCGCCGCTGTAGCGCTCGTCGCCGAGCCAGGTGCTCTCGGAGCCCCAGTTGACGTGCTCCGGCTCCCAGACGTCCTTACGGCCGCCGGCGAACCCGAAGGTCTTGAACCCCATCGACTCGAGGGCGACGTTGCCGGTGAGCACGATCAGGTCGGCCCACGAGAGCTTCCGGCCGTACTTCTGCTTGACCGGCCAGAGCAGCCGCCGGGCCTTGTCGATGTTGGCGTTGTCCGGCCAGCTGCCGAGCGGCGCGAACCGGATCTGGCCCGAACCGGCGCCGCCGCGGCCGTCGTGAATGCGATAGGTCCCGGCACTGTGCCACGCCATCCGGATGAAGAGTCCGCCGTAGTGGCCGAAGTCGGCCGGCCACCAGTCCTGCGAATCGGTCATCACTGCCTCGATGTCCTTCTTCACGGCAGCGAGGTCCAGCGACAGGAACTCCTTGGCGTAGTCGAACCCGTCGTCCATCGGGTCGCCGGCCGGGTGGTTCGTGTGGAGGGAGCTCAGGTTCAACCGCTCGGGCCACCAGTCCTGGTTGGTCCGGCCGGTGCGTGCTTTACTCGAGAACGGGCATTTCTCAACGTTTTCCATGTGACGTTAGCCTCTGCTGGACCGGCGTCGGCGCCGGCTGTTACTCCGCGGAATACTCTTGCCCTTCGTGGGCGGGGTGGTTGGTGGCCTCGCGCGTGGCTTCGGCCGCTGTCCAGGCCGTGCGACTGCTGGGCGGTCTGCCGGCGGCGCCGAACGGGACTGTTCGAGACACTCCGGACAGCGCCCCCAATAGGCGACTTCGGCCTCGTCGATCTCGTAGCCGCGATCGTCGATCGGCGTGAGACAGGGCGCCGCGCCGACGACGCAATCGACATCGACGACGCGGCCGCAGGTTCGACAGATCAGGTGATGGTGGTTGTCGCCGACGCGATTTTCGAAGCGAGCCGGCGATCCCGAGGGCTGAATGCGCCGCAGGAGCCCTTCGGAAACCAGCAGGCCCAGGGCGTCGTACACCGACTGCAGCGAGATGGCGCCGATCTCGGTCCTGACGACCTCGGCCACGGCGTCGGCCGTGATGTGCGGCTGACCCGCGACCGCGCGCAGCACGGCCAGTCGCTGGGCCGTGACCTGAATGCCGCGTTCACGCAGCAGGGCGGCCGAATCGGTGAGCATCGAAGACGATAGCGTAGACCAAAGTTTGGAGTGAATCAAATATTGGTAGGGCACTGAAGAGTGCGCGGGTTCGGGGTTCGCGGGTTCGGGGGTTCGCGGGTTCGCGGGTTCGGGGGTTCGCGGGTTCGGGGGTTCGCGAGTTCGCGGTTCGGGGGTTCGCGAGTTCGCGGTTCGGGGTTCGGGGTTCGGGGTTCGGAAGAGGACGCTGGCCACTGGACCGCGCGTTGCAACCCCGAGCCGTCGAAATCGACCGGACGAGAGGTGCGTGAATGGCCTCGACCAGGACAGCGCTCGCGGCGGCGACATTCGGCGTGTGCCTCCTGACGCACGCGACCGGCGCGTTCGCACAGGCGGTGGAGGTGTCGCCCTTCGCCGGGTATCGCTTCGGCGGTGACTTCTTCGAACTGGTCGCCGGATCCGCGGTCGATCTGGACATCTCCCCCGCTCTCGGCGCCGTGGTCAACGTGCCGCTGGCGGACGGTCTTCAGCTCGAGGCGCTGTTTACGCACCAGCAGGCCTCGGTCCCACTCCTCGTGTCGAGATTCGACCCGCCCGTACGGCAGCGCGTCACGGTCGCACACGCGCAGGTCGGCGGGCTGCAGGAGTTCTCAGGGGGGAGGGTGCGTCCGTTCCTGACAGGGCTGCTCGGCCTCACGCGCTACGCCGGAGACGGCGACAGCGAGGTCCGGATCACCGCCGGCGCGGGAGGCGGCGTCAAGCTGTTTCCGTACTCGCACTTCGGGCTGCGCCTGGACGGCCGCCTGCACGCCACGTTCGTCGACGGCGACGCGCGACTGGTCGCCTGCGCCGGCGGCACCTGCGTCTCCTCGATCCATGTCGACGTCGTCTGGCAGGCGGAGCTGAGCGCCGGGGTCATCCTGCGGCTGCGCTGACCCGCCGCTCGTTCAAAACGCGAATCGCACGCCCACGGCCGGAGATCCCAACGTGCTCTCGGAGTCTCGCGCGTCGCGCAATTCGACGCGAAGTGCCGCGAAGGCCGACAGAGCCCGCGTCGCCCGCACCTCGACCTCGATCAGCCCCAGGACGCCCACGCTCCGGGCGGTGCTCTGGCCGCGATCTGCGACGTCGTTGATACGCGTCTGATGGGCCAATCGCTCGACGAACAGCGCGGGACCGACGCCGCCGACCAGCGACAGCCGGCCAGGAGTGGTCCGCGCGACCACGCCGCCGCCGTAGGCCTGGCTCGTCGTTCGGAGATGCTCGACGCCCTGCTGCGCTCGAATCGTGATGCCTCCCGGACCCGGCTGCTCGGGCGAATCGATCCGGGCCGTCTTGTTCCGTACGCCCCAGCGGACGTCCGCGGCGATCCCCAGATGAGGGGAGAGCCATCGGCGCCACGCTGCCTCGACGCCCGGTGTCCCACCGCGGCCGATGTGCGCGGGTGACCACAACACGCCTACGCCAATCGACTGGGTACGATCGGGATCCATTGGGGACTGCGCCGCAGCCGGAGCGGCGCCGACCGTCAGCATCACCAGCACTAGCACTAGCGCGACTCGACGCATCAGCGGGTCCTCCCGTCTGCTAAGGCGCGTAAACCTGGCCGAACAGGTCAGCCTCGGACAACGCTCACCAGTGCCGGGCCCGGACTCTAACCAACCTCGAGGGACTCGCTCAGGGCTCCGGCATCCCGGAGCTGCTCTGGCATCGCGGAGGCCGGCGTGGAAATCACGCCACAACCGTCATACCCGCACCCGCTGCCCTCGGCTCGGCTTTGGCATTCCCTGCCGCACGGCCCTCACCCACGAAAGGAACGCCAGTGCCACGACCCGTCCTGACAATCGGCGCGATCTGCCTGATGCTCGCACCCGCGCTCGCCGCCGGTCCGAAGTTCACCAGCACCTGGAAAGCCCCTGAGGCCTCCACCACCAGCTTCGCCGGCAAGAAGGTGGCGGCGCTGCTCATCAGCGACGATCAGAACCTGCGCATGTCGGGCGAAGAAGCCCTGGTCCGCGAGCTCGCGGCGATTGGTGTGCCTCAAGGCGTCGCCAGCTACCGCATCGTGCCGCGCGAAGCGCTTGGCGGGACCGATACTGCCCGCCAGTGGTACGAGCGCGCCGGCGTCGACGGCGTCGTCTCGATGCGTCTGGTGAAGGCCGAGACCTACAAGACGCCCGACCTCTGGACCTCGGTGAGCTACAGCTCGCTCTCGAGCTACTACGGCTATGGATGGGGATCGGTCTACGTCGTCCCGATCGGGGAGGGCCGGTCGGAAACCGTCGCGGTGATCGAGACCCTGGTCTTCAGCGTGCCGCAGAACAAGCTGCTGTGGGCCGGCGTCACCGAAACCACCAACCCGAAGGACGCGCCGCGGGTGATCAAGGAGGTCGTGGCGGCGACGGTCAAGGAGATGAGCAAGCAGGGCCTGCTGCGCAAGCGTCCAAGCTAGAACATTCCGCCGGCCTGCGGAGAACCCGGTCCGGCTCGCCGCAGCCATCGAGCGCGCCACGCGCACCGCCATTCGCGAATCCGGCGCCGCACCGGAGCGCCAATCCGTTTGACTCTCAAATGGAAACGGTGATACTCCATTTGAACGGCCAATGCTCCGCGAATGGATCCTTCGACTCTGGGGAACGCTGCGACCGGGCCGGCGCGACGCCGACCTCGAGGAGGAGCTCCGCCTGCACCTCGAGCTGGCCGCCGAGCATGAACACAGGCACGCGGCCTCCCCCGAGGATGCGGCCCGGACCGCACGCCTCCGGGTCGGAACCATCACCCAGGGGCTCGACGGCGTCCGCGACCAGCGGGGACTGCCCTGGCTCGGCGACCTCGCGCAGGATCTGCGCTACGGACTGCGAGCCCTGCGGCGGAATCCATTGTTCACGTCAATCGCGGTGGCGACGCTCGCGCTCGGCATCGGCGCCAACACCGCGATCTTCTCTCTGGCGGACGCCGTGCTCCTCCGTCCGCTGCCGGTCAGCCAGCCAGGCGAGCTCGTCCTCCTTCGCCAACGCGGCCAGAACGGCAACATCTTTCCCTTCACTTCCTCCGCCTTCATTGGACTCGCCTCGAGCCCCGACGTGCTCGCGGGGCTTGCGGCGTTCCGACCGACGGCCGGCGCCCACGTCAGCGTGAACGGCGAGACCGACCTCGCGCTGATGCAATGGGTGTCGGGCAACTACCACGCGGTCCTCGGCATCGAGGCGGTGGTCGGCCGCACGTTGATCGAGCAGGACCGCGCCCCGGTGGCGGTGATCAGCCATCGCTACTGGCAGCGCCGGTTCGCCGGCGATCCCACCGTGGTCGGGCGCACGCTCGAAGTGCAGGGGCGCAGCTTCACGATTGTCGGCGTCACCCCCGCGGGGTTCTTCGGGACCCAACCCGGGCGCTACGTCGACGTCACCGCGCCGCTCGCCGCGCAGATCGGGACGATGCCGCCGAATGCGCGATGGCTCTACCTGGTGGGCCGGCTGGCGCCGGGGGTCTCTCGCGTGCAGGCTGGTGCGGCGCTGCGGGTGCGGTGGGCGCAGCTTGCCTCGGCACCGGCCTCGCCGTCGCGGGCGCCGATCACCCTCGAGATCGATGCCGGCGCTCAGGGCCTCAACGAGCTCGGACGCGAGTTCGCCGTGCCGCTACGGATCCTGACGGCGATCGTCGCTGTCGTGCTGCTCGTCGCCTGTGCCAATCTCGCAGGTCTGTTGATCGTACGGTCCACCGCGAGACGGCAGGAGATCGCGATCCGGCTGTCGCTCGGGGCCGCACGCGGACGAATCGTGCGGCAACTGCTCACCGAGAGCGCGCTGCTCGCAACTGTCGGCGGAATTGCGGGACTGGCGCTCGCCTACTGGGTGACCACTCTGCTCCTCGCGATGATGTCGCGCGGACGCGGCTCGATCGTGCTCGACGTGGCGTTGAACGCCCGGAGCCTGGGGTTCGCGGCGGCGATCACCATTGTCACGACGGCCTTGTTCGGCCTGCTTCCGGCACTGGGCGCCAGCCGCACCGACGTGCAGTCGCGGCTCAAACGGAGCACGTCCGGCGCCGGCGCCATGCGGAATGCCTGGGGCCGGACGATGGTGGCCGCGCAGGTCGCGCTGCTCGTGGTCCTGCTCACGACGGCGGGGCTGTTCGCACGCACCCTGCAGAAGCTGCGCGACGTCGACGTCGGCTTCCGGCGCGACCAAGTACTCGTCGTCCGCGTGTCCACCGGCCCTGCGTATCCCGACGCCCGGAAGCGGTTGCTCTACGAGGAGCTCCTGACTCGCTTCGCCGCGCTGCCAGGCGTCCGGTCGGCCAGCATGGTCATGGACGCTCCTGGCGGCGAACTGTCGATGGGCGCGGGCATGGTCGTACCGGGCCGGCCGGCGGACGAGGCGGAGGACGCGCCGCAGGTGTACCACAACTTCGTCGGTCCGCGGTTCTTCGAGACGATGGGGATCCCGATGATCGCGGGGCGCGATTTCAGCGCCGCCGACGATCCGGCTGCGCCGCAGGCCGTCGTGATCAATGAGGCCGTGGCGCGGCGGTACTTCCCCGGTGTCGATCCGCTCGGCCGGCAGATCGTCGCGGGCGACCCGGGATGCGGCAGGTGCCCGCCCGCCGCGCTGGCGTCGATCGTCGGCGTGGTGAGAGACGTCCGCTACTCGAGCGTCCGCGCCGCTGCGCCGCTGATGATCTATCGGCCGTCCCGGCAGTCGGCCAGCGCACCGGCGGACACCTTCCTGATTCGCACGGCGTCTGCCGACACCGAGTTGTTGCCGTCGCTGCTAGGCGCCGAAGTCCGGGCCGCCGCGCCGGCACTGCCTCCGCCGTCGGTGGTCAGCCTGGAGGATCAACTCGCCGGCCTGATGGTCGAGGAGCGGATGCTGGCGGCACTCTCGAGCGCCATCGGCGTCCTGGCGGCGATCCTGGCCGCAATCGGCATCTACAGCACGGTCGCGGCGACGGTCGCCCGCCGGCAGCGCGAGATAGGCGTCCGCATGGCGCTCGGTGCGCTCGGCGGTCAGGTCGCGCGCATAGTGGTCGCCGAAGCTGCGGCGACGGTCGGCGCCGGGCTCGCCGTCGGGATCGCCGCGGCGTTCGCCGCCGCCGTCGCCGCGCGAAGCATCCTGGCCGGCGTGCTGTTCGAGCTGTCGCCCACCGACCCGGTCATCCTGCTGAGCGCGACGGCGTCGATCCTCGTGATCGGGTCGTGCGCCGCCTTCGTCCCCGCCCGCCGCGCCACCCGCATCGACCCCGTCGCCGCGCTGAAGGGGGTGTCAGGCGGGGAATCGTGAATCCCGCCGCCGCGCTGACCGGGGTGTCAGGCGGGGAATCGTGAATCCCGTCGCCGCCCTGACGGGGGTGTCAGGCGGGGAATCGTGAACCTCGCCGCCGCCCTGACGGGGGTGTCAGGCGGGGAATCGTGAATCCCGTCGCCGCCCTGACCGGGTGTCAGGCGGGGAATCGTGAATCCCGTCGCCGACAGCCCCTCCGCGTTCACGATTCCCCGCCTGACACCGCACCCGACACCGCACCTGACCCTGTGCGCCGGCCCGATTCACCATTCACCGCCTGACACCAACCCGTGGGACCATGAGCCGTCATGCAGTTCCTCAGCCGTTGCCCCCCGCCACCGCTCGACCAATCGATCGAGTCGATCTGGCTGTGCCGTAGCGACCAGCGGCCGCGAGCGCTCGAGCGGGTGCTGCCCTCAGGCGCGGCGCAGCTCATCGTCAACCTCGCCGAGGACGAAACGCGCCTCTACAAGCCATCTGGCGACGGCCTCGTCTGTCTACGATCGCCCGGTTCCATCCTCACCGGCATCACCACGCGCGCTCAGATCATCGACACGGATGAACAGGCGTTCGTCGCGGGCGTGGCGTTTCGCCCCGGCGGCACCGTACCGTTCACCGCAGCGCCCGCCCGTGAACTCAGCGACGTCGACGTTCCGCTCGAGGCGCTGTGGGGGCGTCAGCGCACCGGGCGGATCCGCGAACAGCTGCTGGGGGCGCGCGATCCGCAGGCCGCGCTCGACGCGCTCGAAGCCGCGTTACTCGATCTGCGCCGCGACAAGGCCGCGCACCCGGCGGTACGGTTCGCGCTCTCGGAGTTTCGCGCCCGCCCGTCTGTGGCCCGGATTCGGGTGGTGACCGACGCGATCGGGCTCAGTCCGAAGCGCTTCATCGAGCGCTTCAAGGGGGAGGTCGGCGTCACCCCGAAGCGCTACTGCCGGCTGCTCCGGTTCCAGCGGGTCGTGACCAGGGCGCACGAGCGGGGGCGAACGGACTGGACCGAGCTCGCGCTGGCGTGCGGCTATTTCGACCAGGCCCACCTGATCCACGACTTCCGCGAGTTCTCCGGCCTGACGCCGACTGCCTACGAAGCCAGCCGTACGGCCTTTCAGAACCACGTCACTTTTCTACAATCCCCGGACGACTGAGGCCGGGCAGAATACCGCCCATGCCCGACACCCTCGAGACCTACCGCACTCTGACCCCCTATCTCGTCGTCACCGACGCGGACGCCGAGATGCACTTCCTGACCACGGCCTTCGGCGCGACCGAAGTGTCCTGCCAGCGCAAGGCCGACGGCACCGTCATGCACGCCGAGTTGAAGATCGGCGACTCGCTCATCATGCTCGGACAGGCCGGCGGCGAGTGGAAGGCCCTGTCCGCCGCTTTGTATCTCTGGGTGTCCGACGTGGACGGTACATACGCCCGCGCGCTCGAAGCCGGCGCGACGTCACAGTCATCACCCGAGGACAAGCCCTACGGGCACCGGAACGCCGGCGTCGTCGACAAGAACGGCATCACCTGGTGGATCGCATCGCCGGTCGCCTAGAGCCCCGGGTCAGCCTGCGTGTTCGAATCCGATCCGGCGTCAGCCTTGGCCGTGCCAGGCTTTGGCGTGCGCCGCCTGGGTCGGGGAGTACGCCTCACGGAAGAAGCGTTCGTAGAACTCGGGGTCGATGTGGTGGCACTGCATCCAGATGCCGGCTGAATCGATGGCGTGGCAATGCGCGGGAAACCGCCGGTAGGTTTTCCAGATGTAGCGGCAGATGGCGCGCACGACTTCCACGATCTCCGGCTCCACGTGGGGCGACTCGCGGATGAACGCTGCCTCGGCCTCGGGTTTCATGCTCGGCGCCGCGGTGCCGGGCGTCGAGTAGAGACCCGACGGACCGTACTTCTCCGCGAGGATCGCGTCGATGGCGGCGTCGGTGTCCTTGAAATACGGTGGCGCATATGACTGCAGCACACCGTCGAGACCCACCGGATTCGGAGTGGACGCCGGGTAGGGCCGCGGAATGAGCCGTTTCTTGGGGCGCTCGAACCGGAACCCCAGACCGGGCCCGATGTCGGGATACCCACCCAGCAGGATGGTGTTCTCGAACGCGGCGTGGATCCAGCCGCCAAGGCCCATGCTCTGCGCCACCAGCGCCAGGTTCTGCAGCAGCAGCATCGCTTCGTATTCGGTGCGTCCCTTGGCATAGAAGCCGAGAGGGATCGGGATCTGCTTGTTGAGGAACTTCGATTTCACCCACCGCTCGCAGCCGCATGGCAGCCAGTTGTTGAAGTCGTCGAGGAACACCGGACGCCGGCCGGGCTCCTGCGCGAGCACGTAGAACAGCCCGTTGATGTACTGCCGCGTGACTTCGGTGACGGGCATGAACATCGTGCTGCCCGGCACATTCGACACGTACTTGTTGCCGCCGGCGTACGCTGGAAAGTCGCGCCGAAACTCGAGGCGACCGTCTTTCACCTTGACCTTGCACCGTTCGGCATGCGCGATGAGATCGTCGGGCGACATCGTGCGCACGTTCATGGCGGGCCCGGGATCGTCGGGTCGCTTCAGCAGGTAGGTGCCTTCGTCGTTCCACATGAAGAACACCGTGCTCTGGGCGTTGTCGGGGCTGCCCGCGGCGCGCCCGGATCCCTCCACGCAGGGCGTCCCGAGCAGCGGCTTGCCGTCGGCGGTTTCGTAGGGGTTGTCCCAGTAGGGCAATCCGGTCACGCCGGTGGCCGCGATCAGATACGCCTCCTCCAGTCGGGAGAGCGGCTGCGGATCGAGCTTGGACTGAAACGACAGGCTGCCGGAGCGGAATGCCGACCCGGCTGCGACGCGGCGCGATCGTCGCCCGAAAATCGCGTCCCATAACGGGTACTCACGAGCGGCCGCAAACCCTCGGGGTGAGTTCATCTTCGGTACCCCTTTCGCGTGCCGGACTGTACGCCGCGAGGCCAGCGACGGTCAATTCGCTCGCGGATGCTACTGAGCGGCGAAGTCCTGTCGAGCGTACAGCTCGAGGTAGCCGCACGACGAACAGCGATACGCACCGATCGGAACGAGCTCCTGATCGGGCAACTTGGTGCCAAGCCAGAACGACTTCTTCGGAGCTCCTGCCGCCCAATGACTCACCCGCCGCCCTCCGCCCTCGGTGTTGTCGATGACGAAGCCCCGATTCATCCCATTGCTGCACTTCGGACACTGGTGCGGTGAAGTAGCCACTGATCTCCCCCTTGCTGGATGGTGACTGCCGTGGCTGAAGCACAGCCGCAGGTTTCCGGACTTACGCCTCCCGAAGAACAGAAACGGACAACGGCATCAGTCAAAGAACGAACGCCAGGAGTGATTTCCCTCATCCGAACCGACCTGATTCTTTACATCCGAGCGCGGACGCGGCCTGGGTGTCAGGCGGGGAATCGTGAACGCGGGCGCGGGAATCGGCGGGTGTCAGGCGGTGAACTCGTGAACGGAACAACAGTCGCCGGTGTCAGGCGGTGAATCGCGTGAACGCGGTGGCGGGAATCTCTGGTGTCAGGCGGTGAACGATGAAACGCGCGAGTGGTGTCAGGCAGAGAATTGTGAATTGACCGCGCGATCTGTCGCCTGGGCGTGTCAGGCGGTGAATCGGATGGCGCGGCCTCGGCGGGGAGTGTCAGGCAGAGAAATGTGAACGGTGCCGCGGCGAGGCCCCCTGGCCGTCCTGACTGGGACCGCCCGCAGGCTCCGGCCATTGCCGCCCTCGCGCCCGCCGCAGCGCCTTGCTGACGGTGGACGGCGTCACCGCGAGAAACCTCGCGATGTCTGAAAGGCGGTATCCGTAGGTCAGATGCGCAATGAGGATCAAACCATCGCGGCAGGGCGCGTCTGTCGTTTCCCTCGAGAACAGTTGCGCCAACGGCGGCTGCGCGCAGCGTCGGCAGTCGGCGGGAATCGACCGGTTCTCGCGGTCAAGTCCCAGCCACGCGTTGACGGCCCTCTTGAAGCGGACCGTGCCGAGTGCATCCGTCTGGTCGAACGACCACGTGAGCGCGGCGGGCTCCTGCACATACATCCCGTAGCGGCGCTGCGATTCGCGCAGGCTGTCAGCGCGAAAGGCCCACCGGAGCCAATCGAGGTGGAGCCACGAAGGTGCGTCTTCCAGGCCGAGGGTTGCGCGATGGGTGCTCCAGCGCCAATCCGCCGCGTCCCGGCAGAGTTCCGCCCTGACCGGGTTCAGGGCGATGTAGCGGGCGACTCGCCGGAGGTATTTCTCCCTCTGCACCACGATCGAGGCAAACCGCTGCTCGAACGTGTGTCCGACCCGTCGATGCCGCCGATTGAACGCTTTCGAGTACTCACCGTTGACCCGGCGCATGAACTCGGACAGATTGCCCCGGGGCGTGTCCAGCAGCATGTGGTAGTGCGTGCCCATCAGACAACAGGCATACATCCGCACCTGGCAGTCGCGGGCAGCGTCGCCGAAGGTCGTCATAAACCTCCGTCGGTCATCGTCATCGGCGACGATCATCGACTTGCGATTGCCCCGTGACATGGCGTGATACACCGCGCCTGGAAACTGAGTCCGTTCATGCCTCGCCATGCGAGTGCGACATGGCAAACGACGGGCCGTCACGGAATGTGAGAATTACGGAGAGAAGCGCGTCAGCTGGCGCGACGCGTTGCAAAGAGTGCAACGCGGAAAGCGGGCAGGTCAGGCAGAAACCGCGCAGTCCGCGATGGCAAGCACAGGGCAGGCTTCCCGATTCACCAATTCACCGCCTGACACGCGACCAAGGGCGTCAAACGCAAGCGGCCGGCAGACAGGCGCGTCAGATGGAGCCGCCGGTCACAATTCACCAATTCACCGCCTGACACCGCCCGCCCGTTCACGATTCACCGCCTGACACCCCGCCAATACTCCCGGGCGACTCAGTGTCGTGTCCCACGCTCGTCGGCTGTACCGCCTGCCGGCGCAAGGCCGCTGGTGCGCCCCCGGGGCGCCGGAGCCTGAGCCCGTGGCTCCGGCGCCCCCTGCCTCTGCGGGGAGGACCGAGTTACTTCTTTGTCGACGAGTGCGCCTTCGCCTGCTCCACGCTAACCGCCGTGGCCACGTGGGTCTTGCCGTCTTCCTGGTAGCGGACCGAGACCGGCGATCCAGCGGCGACCGCCCCCTCCTTGTGCGTGCTCCCGTTGAGCGTGAAGGTCATCTCTTCCGGCTTCTTGCCGCTCTTGGTGATGACCAGGGTCGAGTCGTCCACGGACTTCACGATGCCGCGGGTCGCGTGGGTCGGGGCCGCCTTGGTGGTCGCCTTGGTCGCTTCCTTCTTCGCCGCCGCCGGCGCTGTCTGTCGAGCAGTCGCGAATCCGACGACCGGCACCGCCATGACGGCTGCCGCCAGAACCGCGGTCGCGATGTACTTACGCATGTCTCATCTCCTTGATCGTTTCGCAGCTTCGGCCAGCGGCATCGCCGCTGGTGTTCGCTCCTATTCGACGAAAGGCAGATGAGCGGCTGATGAACCGGAGATTAAGTTTCGTTAATCAGCGGCGAGCGGCAGGAAGACGGTGAACGTCGAGCCCTTTTCGGGCTGACTGTCGACCTCGATACGGCCGTGGTGGCGATCGACAATCCACTTCACCAGGCTGAGGCCGAGACCAACGCCTTCGACCTCCGACGATCTGGCGGGATCCGCACGGAAGAATCGTTCGAAGATTCTCGGCATCAGCTCCGGAGCCATGCCGATGCCGGTGTCCTGCACGGCGAGCCGCGCGCTCCCCTCGCTGCGTAGAACGCTCACCGTGATGCTGCCGCCAGATGGCGTGAACTTGATGGCGTTGTCGACCAGGTTGAGAACGAGGCGCTCCAGCCAGCTCGGATCGGCGAGGACGACTACCTGTGCGTCAACCGGCCCGGACCTCAAAGCGACGCCCTTGGCCTGCGCCACCAGTTCGAGCTGATCGACCAGCGTCCGGGCGAACGCGCCGAGGTCGATGGCCTGAGGCACGAGCCGGATCTCGCCCGCCTCCGCCCGCGCGAGCGTGAGCACCTGGTCGATCAATCGTTTCAGTTTGTCGATCTCTTCGAGCTGGCTCGCGAAGCGGCGGCTGACTTCCTCGGCGCCGCCCGATTGCTGCATCGCCATCTCGATGTCGCCGCGCAACGCCGCCAGCGGGGTGCGGAGCTCGTGAGCCAGCGCGGTGCTGAACTGCCGCATTTCCCCGACCGCCTGCTGGAGTCGGCTCAGGGTGCCGTTGAACGCCGTCGCCACCACATCCAGCTCGTCGCGCGCGCCACGAATCGGCAGGCGCGGGCGGAGGTCGCCGATGTCGATCGACCTGGCGACGTCGGCGAGCCGAATCAGCGGGCGAAGAGCGACACCGGCCAGCCATCGGCCGATCACGAACGTGACAATCAACCCCGCCGGCACGCTCATCACCAGCAGGATGAAGAACCGTTTCAGCGCCGCGTCCATGGGTGCCAGTGACACTCCCACCTGGAGCAGGAAGTTCTGGCTGGCCGCCGGGGTCAGCACGCTGTTGGACAGGCGGATTCGGCCGTAGTCGGTATCGAGGTCGAGGCTGACCGGGCGTTCGCCGAACTGACGGACTTCCTCGGGCGTGAACTCGAGGCCGAGCGGTCTGAGCGCGTCGGACTGCGCGAGCAGCTCACCGGTCCGCGCGTTGAAGACCTGATAGTAGCGCGTGGCCTCTTCCACGAAGGCTGCCTGCGCAGGATCGGTCTGGTCGAAGGTCACCGTCGGCCGATCGTCTGGAAACCGCAGGTAACCGTGAAGCCCCGTCGTCAGCTCGGTCAGGTTGGCGGAGACGTCGGCGTCCAGCTGGTAGGCGAGAACCCGGTAGGAGACGACGGCGAAGGCCCCCAGCAGCACACCGAAGAGCACGGTATAGAGCAGGGTCAGCCGCGAGCGGAGCGTGAAGGTCACGGCGGGGCGTCCGTGAGCATGTAGCCCACGCCGCGGACCGTCTGAATCAGCGCCGCCGGGAATCCGCGGTCGACCTTGTTGCGAAGCGAATTGATGTGCACCTCGACGACGTTGCTCACGCTGTCGAAGTGGATGTCCCAGACGTGCTCGACAATCAAGGCCTTGGTCAGCGGACGCCCGCTGTTGCGCATCAGGTATTCCAGCAGCGCATATTCCTTGGGTTTCAGGTCGATCCGGCGTCCGGCCCGGTGGACCGATCGCGTCAAGGTGTCGAGCTCGAGATCGGCGACGCGGAGCACGTTCTCGCGCGGCGCGCCGCGGCGCAGCACAGCGCGCAGGCGGGCCGAGAGCTCCGCGAGCGCGAACGGCTTGACCATGTAGTCGTCTGCCCCGCTGTCGAGGCCGGCAATGCGATCGTCCAGAGCATCCTTCGCCGTCAGGATCACGACCGGTAAGGAGGGCTTGCGCGCCCGGATGTCGCGGAGGACCTGGAACCCGGAGCGGCCCGGCAGCATCAGGTCGAGGACGACGGCGTCGTAGTCGACGGTGCGCGCCTGTTCCCCGGCCATGGTGCCCTCGCGGAGGACGTCCACCGCGTACCCTTCCTGGGCGAGACCGCTCTGGATGAAACTGGCGACCTTGTGATCGTCTTCGACTACGAGGATGCGCACGTCCGGCTCACCCGCTCAATGTAGACGGAATGGCGAGTGGCGGCGCGGACTTTTGTTGGACCGGGCCGGCCAGTGCCGGCAGCCCGCCACTAATTCACGATTTCACCGCCTGACACTCCCCCGCGTGAGATCGCGGCGTCCGATTCACGATTCACCGCCTGACACGCCCCGGCGCGAGGTCGCGGCGTTCGCGCTCAATTCACCAATTCACCGCCTGACACTCCTGCGCGGAAGGCTCGCGGCGGGATTCACAATTCACCGCCTGACACCACCGCCGCCTGACACCCCGGCCGGTTCACCAATTCCCCGCCTGACACGCGCCGGCGGGAGGTTGCAGCGTCCGCCCAATTCACCAATTCACCGTCTGACACCCCGCCGCGGCTCTCAGCTCGGCGGTACGGCTCTTGCCATCCGCGACGCCGGGCAGCCCGCCGGCGGGCGGGGCTGGAGGTGCGCGGTGAATTATTGGGCGCTCTTGGTGCTCCTGGCGGTGGCGGTCGCGACGATGCGTCACTTCGTGTGGCCACACCTGGAGTCGTTGAAGGACAGTCCCGAGCGCCAGCGCACCGCGGCCGCCGCTCGAGTGTGCTGCGAGACGGTCTATGCCTTCCTGCTCGTCGGCCTGGCGACCTACGGCGCGATCGGCGGGTGGATGCTCGCCATCGAGGCGGCCTCGTCGTCGCCGGCCGACGCGTACGGGCTGCTGGTGCTGCCGCTGGTGGCTGTCGCCGCGGTGCTCCTCACTCTCGTGATCGGCGCCGTGGTCAGAGCCCGACGGCGGCAGGCCGCATATCAGACGATCGACGCCGAGCTTCGCCGGTTGCAGGAGCTCCGCGTGCGGTACGCGCTCGCCGCCGCGGAGGAGGGCGCCTATGTCTCTTGGTTCGCCAACATGGACAGGTGCATCGCCGACCTGCTCGAGAAGCGTGAGGCAGCTCTGCAGCGCGCGATGGCGGTGGCTCGTGACGGCCGCACGGCGCGACTGTGGCAAAGACTGATCAGTGGGAGCGCGCTCGCCGGCGTGAACGACGGACTGGATCGAGGGTGATGATTCGAACAGGGTCGCCGGCTCCGTGCGATCGGCTCATCGGCCACTGCCTGCGGTATCTGTCCGGGGCAAGGAGAACACCATGACGAATGCGAAACGGGTAGCTCTGATCGTCTTCGCGTGCGCGGGAACCGCTCTCGCCGCGCAGCAGCAGCCGCCGCATCAGCCAGATCACATGCAGCACCGCTTCGACGATCCGGAGCGGTATGCGAAATCGTTCGACGATCCCGCGCGGGATGCCTGGCAACTGTCGGGGCGCGTGATCGACACGCTGGCGCTGTCCCCGACGTCTTCTATCGCCGACATCGGTTCGGGGACCGGCTATTTCACCATCCGGCTGGCCAGGGCCGTTCCTCGGGGTGTCGTGTACGCAGTCGACATCGAGCCAACGATGCTCGAACACGTTCGCAAGCGAGCCGCGGCGGAGCACCTCGGCAACGTCATTACCATCCAGGCGAGCACCACCAGCCCGAACCTGCCCAAGCCGGCGGATGTGGTGCTGGTCATCGATACCTACCACCACCTCCCCAGCCGCCCCACGTTCTTCAGCGATCTGCGGAAGTCGCTCGCGAAGGGCGGCCGGGTCGCGATCATCGACTTCCGAAAGGACGCGCCGGAGGGACCGCCGCCGGAGTTCCGTTTCGAGCCGGACCAGATCATCCGGGAGATGGCACAGGCGGGCTACCAGCTCGACGCCCGGCACGACTTCCTGCCGCGCCAGCACTTCCTCGTCTTCAGCGCAGACCGCGGCCGTTGATCAATGGCGATCAAGCCTCTCACGGCCTGTCAGACCGCTGTGTGAGCATCTGACTCCCACAGCACCGCGGCGAGGCTCGGGCTTCGACGCGCTGATTCCTGGCGAGCGCGCCGCTGGCTGGCCGGAAGACTTCGAAACAGGCGCCGAGCTCGGAGCACTCGCCAGGGAATAGCGATCCGCGCCTCTCACGGCCTGCCGGACTGCTAGTGAGCATCTGAACCCTGCAGCACGCCGAGCTCGGGCTCGACGCGCTGATTCCTGTGAAGCGCGCCGCCGGAAGACAGGAAGATTCGAGCAGTCCGAGCTCGGAGCGCTCGCCGGGAAACGTCTGCGCCTGCCTTCCGAGTGACCGGCATCAGGACCTGGTATCAGAACGGCTGGGACGATGCGATCATGGCGAATGCCGGTGGCTGTCCCGTTCGCCGACCTCAATGCAGCCGGCCGTGGCCTGGCTGATGTTCTGGCGGACGACATCCCGTGCCGTCCCGCACTGGTCGTCGGCATCGTGCGCGGCGGGGCGCCGGCGGCATTCGAGGTGGCGCGCCGGCTCTGTCTGCCTCTCGACGTCCTGCTGATGAGGGCGCTGGTCATGCGGGCGTCCGGGCAGGTGCTGCGGGCGACGAGCGTTGCCGGGACACTGCGGCTCGACGAGGACTGTCACCGGCTTTCACCCGACTCGATCGAGCGCCTGGTGGTGGACGACGGCGTGCGCGCGCTGATCGCCAGGGCCGCGGTGTGCCGCGGCTCCCGGCCACCTGCCGCCATCGCCGGGCGGACCGTCCTGCTCATCGACAATGGCATGCGCACCGGCAAGACGATGCTGGCGGCGATCGAGGCGGTCCGGGCAATGCAACCCGCGCGCATCGTGGCCGCGGTGCCGGTCAGCGCCGGCCCGGCGCTGGCGGCGGTCGCCGCGCGGGCCGATCGACTCCACTCGCTGGCTGCGCCGGCATCCCTCGGCAACGTGGCGATGGCCTATCGGCGCTTCGACGTTCCAGGCGACGATCGGATCCACGATCTGCTCGACCAGGCCTGACCGTACTGCCGCGGCCGAATCCTGTGCTACAAGTGTCGGCCATGGATCTGGCAGCGTTGACGTACGAAACGGCAAAAGCGCTCGAGGGAACCGCGTTCCAGGTCGAGCTTCCCGATGGCAGCGTCGTTCCGCTGAAGCTGGACGAGGCGCTCCCCTACGAGTCGCGGCAGCGTCGTCCGCCGCGCGGGACGGCACCTCGCCGCGCCCCGTTCTCGCTCTATTTCGTCGGTCCGGTGCACCCCGTGCTGCCGCAGGCGATGTACACGTTCCGCAGCGAGACCGAAACCCTCGAGCGCCTCTTCATTGTCCCGATCGGCCAGGACGGCGAGGCCACGGAGTATGAGGCGGTGTTTACTTAGGGTCGGGGGGTCGCGGGGTCGCGGGTTCGCGGGTTCGCGGGTTCGCGGGGTCGGCGGTTCGCGGGGTCGGGGGCTCAGAGCTCAGGGGTCGGCATCAACTGGCTGACCACTCGAGCAGGTGGTAGACGCCGTTGGTGTCGACGTGCTGGAAGCCGAGCCGATCGTAGAGCCGACGGGCGGGATTGTCCTGCTCGACGTGAATGGTCACGCGCTTCCCCGCTGACCGTCCCTCCTCGAGGATTTCTTCCATCAGCATCCGGCCTATCCCCTGACCGCGGAACTCCGGCAGCAGCGCGATGTCCGTGATCCGGATGTCGTCGCCACGATCGATGTAGAGCCGCCCCACTGGCGCCTCGTCCATCTGGATGACCAGGAACTCGCAGTCGGGGTAGTGCTGTTCGTAGTGCTGCTTCTGCGCGAGGAACTGCATGTCGAGGAACTGCCGCTTCTGCTGGTCGGTCCAGGGCACCGGGCGCAGCTCCTCCTCGCGGGTGGTGCCGTACAGGTGTCTCAGGAACGGGAGGTCGGCGTCCACGCACGGGCGGAACGTGATCGAGCTGCGGGGCGGCGTCGGCATCGGTGTGGATGAACCCGACGGCGGCCGCGATGTCCCGGCATTCGGACACCGCGCCGCCGTTCGGAAGTCAGAAGCCCCGCCTATCCGCGCGGGGGAAACACGCCCTGCATGGCGATGATGAAGGTGACGACCAGGTAGGGCGGCAGGTTGTTGTGCGGAAGACTGCCACCCGCGATGCTCAGCGCCTGGAAGTTCAAGGTGGTGTTGCTGGCCGTGCCGTACAAGTTGAGCCCGGCCGTCGCGCCCAGCATCACGCTCGGGCTCGGGGTGTTGATGTCGGCGAGATCGTCCTTGTAGGCATTGAGCGTATGGCTGTGCACCGGGATCTCCGAGGCCAGTAACGTCACCGTCTGGCTTCCCGACACTTCGCCCAGCACGCGCTCGGTCAGGCCGGCGCCCGCGCCCTGCCCGATCGGGACCGAGGCCTGAAAATTGGGGAGCGCGAAGGTGGACTTGCCGTCTCCGCCGTAAAACGTCCCCAGCAGCGAGAACAGCGCCGTGTTCTGCGAAATCGGCAGCAACTGCCCGTTGCACAACGCCCAGCCGGTCGGGGCGAAGTTCCCGCCGAACATCCGGATTTCTGCGACAAATGGATCGGACATGATCCTTCCTCTCTAACTCTGCGACGGGAAGACGCCGAACAGCGAAATGATGAAGCTGATCGCCAGGAACGGCGCCATGTTCTCGTGCGGCTGGCTGCCGCCGATCTGGGCGACGCTGGCGTTATTGAGCTGCACCGCCGGCTGTGACGCCGCGACATACGGAAAGCCCGGATTGGTCTGGGCCAGGAACCCGTTGGTCGGCTGCGGCTGCTGGCCGTTCTGGCTCGCCGCCAGCATCGCATGCGTGTGAACGGGCACCTGCTGGATCGACAGCGTCACGCTCTCGACGCCGGCTTTTTCCCCGAGGGTGTAGTTCTGACTGATGCCAGGACCTTGCCCCTGATGAATCGGCACCCTCCCCTGCAGGTCGGGTAGCGCGAACGTCTCCTGACCGTCGCCGCCGTAGGTGGTGCCGATCAAGTTGAACAACGTGTCGTTCTCGGAGATCGGCACCAGAGCCCCGTTGCAGAACGCCCAGCCGGCCGGGGCAAAGTTCCCGCCGAACATGCGGATTTCCCCGATGAATGGCTCACCCATGGTACGGACGCTCCTCTCTCAATTCTGCGACGGGAAGATGCCCTGGAGGGCGATGACGAAGTTCAGCACCAGAAACGGCTGGCGGTTCTCGTGCGGCTGCGATCCGCCGACGTTCGAGACTTCAGCGGGATTCAACGTGGTATCGGCGGCGGTGCGATAGGGAGAGACATTCGAGTTGGCCAGGAAGTTCCCGGTCGGCACGTTGACCGTCCCTGCGGCGCTCGTCGCGTTCACCTGATGGTTGTGCGCCGGCATCTCGGTCAGCGTGACGGTGTGGAACTCCTGACCACCCGCCTGCCCCTGGACGAACCCATCGCCGGCATGCACGGGAACGCGGCCGCGGAAATCCGGGAGCGCGAAAGTGGTCTGTCCGTTGCCGCCGTAAGTGGTGCCGAGGATCGAGAACAGCGCCTGATTCTGGTTGATGGGCAGAAACTGACCGTTGCAGAAGGCCCATCCCTTGGGCGGAAAGTTCCAGGAAATGATCTTGATCTCGGCCATGAAAGGCGTCGACATTCGCGCTACCTCCGACTCTTTCTCTGTCTCAGTGACGTCACCGGCTCTGTCATTGCGGACACGCAGCGGCGCCGCCGGTGAATACGTTGGCGCCGATCAGTTGGAATCCGAACCCGTCGACGGTCCCCGGGCCAAAGGTGTTGGTGGTCTCGAGGAAGGTCTCCAGCCCTGGCGTCGCTCCACCGGTGCCGTCCCAGTTGCGGACCCGGAACACCGAGCCGGCGGCGCCACGGTGGCGGAACCGGAGCGAGTCGCCGTTGAGGGAGCTCCAGGCCCCATTGAACGTGTTGCCGGACACCTCCGCGCAGGTTTGCGGCACGTTGTCCGGCAGCGTGCCGGCGTTGATCAGGAACCCGTTGGCCTGCGTGGTGGCCGCCGGATTCTGGATGAGATTACCGGTGACCACGAACGAGGTCCGGGGCTGGCCACCGGAGATCCCGCCGATGTTCGACGTGATGCCGCCGTGCACGTGGTTGATCTGGTTGTTCGTGACGGTCACATGGTAGACGTTCGCGCTGGACGTCGCCGAGTCCGGCAGTGAAATGCCGTCGCAGGCGGTGACGAAGCAGCCCGAGTCGGCCTGCCCGGGGATGCCGATGGTGTTGTCGTCGATCGTGCCGGTCATCACCGAGCCGGCGCCGCTGCGGGCACCGGTGATGGCGGTGGTCGCGAAGGCACCGGTAATCGCCGTGGCGTTGGTGATCGTGTTGTTCCGGATGACGTAGGTCAATGCCCCGCCTGACGCGTTGACGATCTCGATCGGCACCCCGTTGTTGGTGAAGGTGTTGCCGGAGACCGCCGTTCCCAGGGTGATGTTCATCGTGGCGGTGCCGGCGGTGTCGCTCAAGTAACCGTTGGCGTAGTTCTCGTCGAACGTCGAACCGGTCACGTTCGTGGTCATGTTCGCCGTCCCGCTGGCGGAGATCAGGAGGCCGCTGTTGGCGGTGCCCGATCCGGGACTCGGGGCTTCGGCGGCGCCCGAGGTCGGGAAGTTGGTCAGGCCGAAGAACGCGCCGGACACGTTGAACGTGGCGGTGCCGGTGCCATTCTGGGCCTCGAACTGATTCGAGGCGTTGTCGCGGAACACGCTCACGCCGTTGACCGTCACGGTCCCGCCGGAGTTCACCAGCTGGACGCCGTCCTCACCCACCTCGTCGCCATTCCGCTCCACGCTGACGCCGGTGAGCGTCAACGTCCCGACCTGGTAGCCGTTGAGCCCGTGGCCGTCGCTGTCGTTGGCGACCACCCCGTCGAGGAGCGCCGTGGTGACGGTCTGCAGGTGAATGTTCGACACGCAGCTGGCGGCGGTGACGAAGCTGCCGGTGATCGTCGCGCCGAGGGCGTCACCGCAGTTGCCCACGGTGCCGCCGATCCCGTTGTTGGCGAAGTTCATGTCGTTCAGCGTGACGCTGTTCACGGAGATGAACTCGGCGCCGCGGCTGGTGGCGTTCTGAATGGTGCCGCCGGTGCCAGCCGGGCCCGTCCCGCTGACGGTGAACGCGCCCGCGCCAGTCGCGTTCAGGATGATCCCCTTCGAGGCGCCGTTCGACGCAATGCTGCGGAACGTCAACCCGCTGCCACCGATGGTGGTGTTGGCCACGTTCAACGCGGTTCCGGTCGTCGTGGTGATGGTATTGACGATGGATGTGTTGTTCTGCGTCGCCGACACCGTGCCGCCGCCGGTGGCGGTGAAGCCGGGGTTGGTGGTGGTGGTCAGCGACAGGCCGCCGGTGAAGGTGATCGTCGACCCGGTGTTCGCGTTCAGGAACACGCCCTGACCGGTGTCGGTGATGGCGCCGCTGAAGGTCACCGTTCCACCGGTGCGGTTCTGAATGTCGACCGACCGGCCCGCGTTGCTGCTGATCGTCGCGGTGCTGGCGAGCGTCACCGGAATAGTGCCCTGTGAGATCAGCACCTCAGCCGCGCTGGTATTGAGGAAGCTGGCGTTGCTGACGTTGATCGCGCCGGTGGCCGTCGCGGTCACGCTGGTCAGGCTGAGGGCGCTGGTGCCGCCGGTGACCATCACCTGATCGATCGTCACCGGCTGCGCGAACGAGGCGCCCGACGCCGTCATCGCCGGGACGCCGCTCGGCGTGAAGTTCACCGCCCGTACCGTGGTGTTGTCGGCGAGCGTCACCGTGCCGGTCAGGGTGGGCCGGGCGCCCGCGGCGATCGTCAGGTCGTTCAGGCTGAAGAGCGCGCCCTGCCCGTGCAGCGTCTGGTTGGTGTCCAACGCCAGGTTGCCGGTGGTCGTCGCGCCGCCGGTATGCACATAAATGATGTGCGTCGAGCCTGACGGCGTTGCCGCGGCGCTCAAGGTGTTGAACGGGTTGTGCGACCGCCCGTCGCCAGCGCCGCCGCCGCTGTTCACGTACCAGACCATGTTGCTCAGGTTGATCGTCACCGTCCCGGTGTTGGTGACGCCGTTGCCGTCGGTCAACGTGTAGGTGAAGCTGTCGCTCGGCCCCGCGAAGGCGACGTTCGGCGTGTAGGTGAACGTGCCGTCGGTCGAGCCTTCCACGATCGCGCCGTTCGGCGACGTCGCGGGGAACGAGACCGAGAGCGTCCCCGGTCCGTTGTCGCCGTTCTTCACGTTGTCGACGATCGAGACCGCCGGCGTGGCCGGCACCGCGGCGCCCACCACGTACTGCGTGTTCCCGACCCCGCCGGTGTAGTTCTCGTTGTCGGTGGTCGGCCGCACCGTGATGGTCGTGTTCCGCGTCCCCTGGCAGCCGAAGTTGTCGGTGACGGTCACCGCGACCGCGCCGTTCAGCACGGTGTTGGTCGGGGTCCCGGACACCACGCCGTCGTTCACGTTGATGCTGAGGCCCGCCGGCAGGCCTGTGGCCGACCACGTGAACGACGAGCCGGTGCTGCCGCTCTGGTTGAAGTCCACCGACCCATACACCGTCTGGTAGAGGCCGTCCACCATCACTGTCGGAGTCACGGTGATCGCCGGGCACACCACGTTCAGGGTGAACGCCTGCACCGCGTCCGAGCCGACCCCGTTCGAGGCGGTGAACTGCAGTGGGAACACTCCTGTCTGCGTCGGGGTCCCTCCCAGCACGCGGGTCGCGGAGGTGAAGGTCACGCCGGTCGGCGGAGTGCCGGCGGTGTGGGTCACGGTCGGCGTCGGGAACCCGGTGGTCGTGACGGTGAAGCTGTCCGCGGTGCCGACGATGAACGTGTCGCTGGCGGCGCTGGTGATCGATGGCGGTTCCTGGATGTTGAGCGTGAAATTCTGGACCACGTCGCCGCCGACGCCGTTGTTGATCGTGAAGGTGATCGCGTAGGACCCGAAGGTGCCGGACGCCGGCGTGCCGCTCAGGCTCGCCGTGCCGTTGAGATTGTCGGTGAAGGTCACGCCGGTCGGCAACGCCACGCCGCCGCGGGTGATCGTGGTCACGGCCGGAGAACCCGTGGTGGTGATCGCGAACGTGCCGGGGGTGCCGACCACGAACGTGGTCGTGGCGGCGCTCGTGAACGACGGCGGCTGGTTGACCGTCAGCGTGAAGTTCTGGACGACGTTGCCGCCGATCCCGTTATTGATGGTGAAGGTCAGGTTGTAGACACCGCCGGTCCCCGGATTCGCCGTGCCGCTCAGGGTACCGGTGCCGTCGCCGTTGTTGAGGAAGCTTACGCCGGCCGGCAGCGGATCGCCGCCGATGACGATCGTCGTCACTGGAGGCTGGCCGGCGGTCGTCACCGCGAAGGTGCTGAGGCTGCCCACGGAGAACGTCGCGCTGGCGGCGCTCGTGAACCTCGGCGCTTCACTGACCGTGAGAGTGAAGTTCTGGACGACACTGCCGCCGACGCCGTTGTTGATCGTGAAGGTCAGGTTGTAGACGCCGCCGGTGGTGGCGGCGGGCGTACCACTCAAGGTGGCGGTGCCGTCGCCGTTATCGGTATACGACACGCCGGTGGGAAGGGCGGCGCCACCGCGCGCAATGGAGGTGACCGGCGGGACGCCGCTGGTGGTGATGGAGAACGAGCCGAGGGCTCCCACCGTGAACGTGGCGGCACTGGCGCTGGTGAACGCCGGCGGTCCGTTGACGGTGAGCGTGAACGGCTGCGTCGCCGGCGAGCCGATACCGTTGCTGGCGGTGATCGTCAGCGGATACACCCCCGCC
>JADMIO011070299.1_pt1 | contig 32866 bp, 26 predicted proteins | sample 8958161 | NCBI WGS metagenome assembly JADMIO01 (sample SAMN16585339, study PRJNA669376) | soil metagenome | isolation source: Crop rotation soil | place: USA: Cullars Rotation, Alabama | collected 2011
GCCGCGACTTCAAGTCACGTGAATTCCAAGCTTCGGATCCCACTGTGCTGGAAAGGCGTGCATGCCGGCGAGGTCGAGTCGGTCGATTCGGACATATACGGCCACGCTGTGAACGTGGCCTCGCGCGTGGTCGGATTTGCCAAGCCCGGAGGCATCTGCGTCTCCCATGACGTCTACCAGCAGGCGAGGCATCATCCCTCTTTCGTCTTCGCCTCGGCGGGTCCCACGCGCCTCAAGAATATTCCCGAGCCGATGATGCTTTACCATGTCACCTCGGGCGGCAAGGCGCCGCAGACAGAGGCCGCGCGCTTCCTGATCAGGACCATCGGATCGATCTCGATCACCGATGAAGCAGGCCACAAGGCCGATTTGCGCTCCGAGCACGTCCGCGCCCTGCTCGGCTACCTGGCCCTGAGCCCCGGCCACGGCGACTACAAGGAACGCCTGGCGGCCCTGCTGTGGTCCGAGCGCGAGGCCCAGGCGGCGCGGCGGGCCTTGGCCCAGTGCCTGCGCTCGACCGCCGACGCCTTCCGCAGCCTGCCGAGTTCACCGCTGCTGCAGGAGGACGGTCAACTGGCTCTCGATGAGAGAAATGTCGCTGTCGATCTCGATGACATTTCGGACAAGATCGAGCTTGGCGTCATCGACAAGCTCCTGGTCGAACGCCCCGACTGGCCGGATGCGCTTCTGCGCGGCACCGACGCGCTCGGCCATCTCTATCGCTCCTGGCTCCAGGTCACGCGACACAACTGGCGCACCAAGATCGCGGACGCCCTTGAAGTATGCCTGGGCCGTTTTGAGCCGGGCGACACGGCGTTGCGGCGAGCCGCCACGGCGCTGCTCGCCCTCGAGCCCGGCCACGAAATTGCGGTGCAGAAGCTGATCTCGCACTATGCCCATCACCACAACGTTGCGATGGCGGTGAAGACCTTCAAGGAATTTTCCACCTATGTCGGCGCGCAATTTCAGATTTCACCGAGCCAGGCGACAGCCACCCTCATCAGGAACATTACCGAGGGCAATTGGGAGAAGGCGAATGACACTGTTCCGGCGCCGAAAGCCAAGAACCTGGCGCCGACACTGGAAGTCGGCCGCATAGATATCTCCGCCCTGGCGCAGAAAGACATTCATGTGGCCGCCGGCTTCCGCAACGAACTGGTGGCTAACCTGGCGCGCTTCCGGGAGTGGATCGTCCAGGAAGCCTCATCCGAGGCGCCCGCCCCGGATGGCAGCCGGGCCGACTATCAGCTCTCGATGTCCTGCATGCAGACGAAAAGCGGGCTTGCCTTGCAGTTGACGCTTCTCGAAGGAGCGAGCCAGCATGTCGTGTGGAGCGAGACGGTCGACATTGCCATCGAGACCTGGTTCGACGCGCTGCGCCTGGTGATCCGCCAGGTCGCTGCGCGCCTGCACATCTACCTCTCCTCGGACCGGCTGTCGCGGATCGTCGACAGTGACGACACGGCTTTGAAAAACTACGACGCCTGGCTGCGCGGCGAGCACCTTCTGTCGCTGTGGACTCCCAACGCCGAGGACGAAGCCGCCGGAATCTTCCGCCGCATCGTGGACGACGATCCGAAATTTGCCCCGGCGCTTGCGAGCCTCGCCTCGATCTTCAACGTTCGTCACCTGATAAAGCCCGGTGTGGCACCCGACGCACAGCAGGATCGCCAGGCACTTCAGCTCGCAAGGCAGGCGGCCGAGCTTGACCCGCTCGATGCCCGCAATCATCTCGTGGTGGCCTGGTCATCGGCAATGTCGGGCGAGTTCGACAAGGCGGCCATTCACTACGAGCTTGCCGTGAGCCTCAATCCGGTCGCGCCGAAACTGCTCATCTCCGCCGCCCAGGGGCTTGCCTTCCTGGGCGTTACCGGGCGCGCTCGCCAGATCATGGAGGAAGCCCTGCAGGCCGCGCCATTCCTGTTGCCTTATCAGTGGTGCTATGTGTGCTCGACCTGCTGGATGATCGGGAAATATGAACCGGCACTCGTGGCGGCGACCCGCGGCGGGCTGACGACCATCGATACGCATGGCTGGCGTGCCGCGGCTCTTTCGATGCTGGGTAGAGCGAGCGAGGCTCGCGAGGCATTTCGCCTACAGGTCCAGGCAATCGAGCCGCTATGGGCCGGCACTGAGAAAGTGACGCCCGAGATTGTACTGACCTGGTTCACTTCGGCCTTCCCGATCGCCAGGGACGCCGATCGGCAGCGGCTGAACCAGTGTCTCCAGGCCTGCCTCGCTTCGCCGGCCGACAGGGATCACTAGGCACGCGCTAGACGCTGCACGGCCACACCCACTGCCATTCCGCCCGCCGTCAGTTCGATGATGACGCGGTTCACCGCCGGCCGCTCGACAAGCTCGACCAGGGTTGCCGCGACATCGTCACGCGGCACATCGCCGTAAGGTATCGCAAGACCGGCGCGCACCTTGCCGGTGCCGGGCGAGTCCGAGAGCGTTCCCGGGCGCAGGATCACCCAATCCAGATCCGTCTCGGCGAGATGCCCATCCGCGAGCTTTTTCACTTTCATATAGTTCTCGAAACTGTCGGACACCGGCTCGCCCCGCAGGGATTCGGGGAAAGCCGACACCAGGATGAACCGCCTGATCCCGGCCTGCTGGGCCGCGGCCACCGCCAGCTCCAGCCCGCGGCCGTCGATCGCGTTGGTCATCTCGGTGCCGCCCTTGCCGCCGGCACCGGCCGAAAAGACAGCGACATCACTGCCGGCCATGCACTGGGCAAGCTTGGACGCATCGAGCTCGAGCAGGCTGCCGGACACCGGGATGGCGCCCATCGCCTTCAACTCGTTGGCCTGTTCCGGATTTCGGTGCAGCGCGATGGGCTGATGACCGCGCTCGGCCAATTGGCGCACGAGACGGCGACCGATCTTACCCGCGGCGCCGATGATGAAAACCCTGCGCATGGCGATCTCCCTGCATTGAGGCAGGCAAAACCCGCCGATTCCAGCGACACCGATGGTCCAACACCATTGACATTGTCCATAGTGGAAACTTACTATTATTTCTCCAATCCACCAGCTCAACGGCGTGAGCGGTCGCATCGAATTTCACCTGCTGCTTTGCAAGTGGCGGGACAAGAAGAGTGTTTTCCTTCGAACGTAGAACGCAGGAACGCGCCGCGTGAAGATACAGGATGCTCCACTCGAGGCTTCTCTCTGGTACGCGACAGCCGCGCCGGCGCCGAAGACCGCACCGCTGACCGACCGCATCCAGGCCGATGTCTGCGTGATCGGTGGCGGCTATACCGGCCTCTCCTCGGCCTTGCATCTGGCGGAACAAGGGGTCGATGTCGTCCTCATCGAAGCGAAGGAGATCGGTCACGGTGGTTCGGGGCGCAATGCCGGTCACTGCACGCCGACCTTCCACTTCTATGAGATCCCGGCCATCCGCAAGATGCTGGGCGAGCCCTTTGCCGCGCGACTGATCGCGCGCCAGACCGATGCCGCCAACCTCGTCTTCGACCTCATCCGCCGCTACGAAATCGATTGCGAGGGCGTGCAGACCGGCTATGTCCAGGCCGCGCACGCGCCGGGCGTGCTGGCCAAGATGGAAGCCCGCTGCGGCTATTACCAGTCGGTCGGCAAGGCGACACGGATGCTCGATCGCGATGAGGTCGCGCAGCTGACGGGATCGCCACGCTATCACGGCGGCTGGTTTCACCCCGAGGGCGGCCATCTCAATCCGCTGGGTTATTCCCGCGGCCTGGCCCGCGCCGTGCTGTCGCGCGGCGGCCAGGTATTTACGCACTCACCTGTGACGGCGATTGCGCCCGAAGGTGCGCGCTGGCGCGTCGAGACCGAGCGCGGCGCGGTGCTGGCCGACAAGGTGATCTGCGGCACCGGCGCCTACACGTCGGGCTTCTGGCCCGGCCTTGACAAGTCCTTCAGCACCTTGGGGGTTGCGGTTATGGCAACGCAGCCGATCGGCGACAATCTGCGCAAGATCATCTGCCCCAACAACAACACGGTCGTCGACAGCCGCAGCGATGCGATGATCTACAAATACAACAAGGAAGGCCGGCTGGTGACGTCCGCCTTCGTGGAAGGCCGGCGTGGCGGCGACATCGTCTTCACCAAGGCGCTGATGCGCGACAAGCTCAAATGGCTGCTGCCGCAACTGACCGAGGTGGACTGGCAATATTATTGGCTGGGCGCGCTCGACATGCAGCCGAAAACGATTCCCCGGCTGTTCGACTTAGCGCCCGGCGTGGTCGCTTCGCTCGGCTATTCCGGCCGCGGCGTGCCGACCGGCACCATGATGGGTACCGTGCTCGCGGAATGGGCGATGGGCGCCAGGCGCGAAGACCTCGCTCTGCCGCTCGAGCCGCTGCGCTCGGCGCCTCTCTACATGAATTTTGCGCCCAGGCTCTTTCTCGCCTGGTCGCGCATCCGTGATCAACGATTGGCGCGCGCCGGCGGCGCCGATCCGCCGCCTTTCTAGTGGAATGACTGTTGCGATGGTGAATGCCAAGGGGTTGCAGTTTCAATGACCATCTGCCATCACGAGAAAAACAGAGTAACGGCGAAGGGAGGGCGTCGAGCACATGAGCGCAAGCGATCTGGCACGACGGCGCGACGAGGCGCGGCGGCGCAATCCAGGCAAGACGCCGAAGACCATCGCCTATCAGCATATCGACTTCGACATCCTCGATACGCTGCTGGGATTCTATGTGCGGACGGTCAATCTGCTGGTCAGCCAGGACCTCGATGCCCATACCGAGGCCCTGAATCTCGCCGGCGGCACCGGCAAGATCTCGACCATCCTGATGGTCGATTCCAACCCCGGTCTCAGGCCCTCGGTGCTGGCGCATTTCATTCGCAAGGACCGGTCCGCCATGACCAAGTTGCTCTGGCAGATGGAGCATGCGGGCTATCTGGAGCAGCGCATATCACCGGCCGAGCGGCGCGCCCGCGAGCTCTATCTGACCAGGAAGGGCAAGGATCTCGCGAAGCGCCTGCGCCTCGTCATCAAGAAGCAGGACGACGACTTCTTCGCCATATTGAGCAAAGAAGAAAAGTCGACGCTGACCCGCGTGTTGCGCAAAGTCTACGAAAGTTATATCGACACGCATCCACTCCCCGAGAGCTGACTCGCCTCGTCCACGGCCACTTCCATTGCCGGAGCATCGGCAATGGTTGAGCGCGTGGCGATGATCTCGGGCGCCAATCGCGGCATCGGTGCCGCCATCGCGGCGCATCTGGCGGAGCGCGGCTGGCGCTTGAGCCTCGGTATGCGCAATCCGCAAGATCTGACCGCGCCGCCGGGCGGCTCAGCCACCCTTGTCCAGCACTTCGATGCCGAGGACACCGCCAGCGAGTCGGCCTGGGTCGAGGCAACCGTTCGGCAGTTCGGGCGGATCGACGCCGTCATTGCCAATGCCGGCATCACTGTGCCTAAGACCGTGATCGAAGCCGATGATCGCGATCTCGAGCTTCTGTTCCAGGTCAATGCGCGCTCGCCGCTCAGGCTTGTCAGGGCCGCCTGGCCATGGCTCACCCGTTCCGGCCAGGGCCGCGTGGTGACGCTGGTCTCGCTCTCCGGCAAGCGGGTGAAATCGGCGCGTTCCGGTCTCTATGCCATGAGCAAGTTCGCGGCTCTCGCCATGACGCATGCGATCCGTCACGCGGGATGGGACCAGGGCGTGCGCGCCACCGCCATCTGCCCTGGCTTCGTCGCCACCGACATGGCGTTCAGTGTCACCGACCGGGCGCCCGAAGACATGACCCAGCCCGCCGACATCGCGCAGCTGGTCGGCATGGTGCTCGACCTGCCGAACACCGCGAGCGTCGTGGAAATCCCGATCAACTCTACATTGGAAGAGATGGTTTGAATGAGCGCTCATTTCATACGGCAGGGATTTTGATATGGGTCCTACCGTCGATCCCGTCGCTTCGGAAGACCGCATCCCGTCCAGCGTCGATGTCGTCATCGCCGGCGGCGGCATCATCGGCACCAGTGCTGCATATTATCTGGCGCAGAAGGGCGTCTCGGTGGCCTTGTGCGAGAAAGGTCACATTGCCGGCGAGCAGTCGAGCCGCAATTGGGGCTGGGTGCGCAAGGCCAGGCGTGATCCGCGCGAAATTCCCTTGATCGTCGAAAGCCTGCGCCTGTGGGAAGGCATGAACGAGCAAGTGCAAGGCGAGACCGGCTTCCGCCGAACCGGCATCCTGTTCGCGGCCGAGAGCGAGGCGGACGTCGCGCGCTATGAGACCTGGCTCGGCCATGCACAGCCTTATCAGATCGAGGCGCGCCTTGTTTCCGGCAACGAGCTGGACCGGCTGATGCCGGGTGGCGGCCGGCGCTGGAAAGCCGCACTTTATTGCGCCACCGACGGACGCGCGGAACCGCAGAAGGCAGCGCCCGCGATCGCCGCGGCCGCCCGCCGCGCCGGGGCGGCGGTCCTGACCAATTGCGCCGTGCGCGGTGTCGAGAGGAGCGCCGGCAAAGTGTCGGCGGTGATCACCGAGCATGGCCGTATCGCCTGCACTACTCTGGTGGTGGCGGCGGGCGCCTGGTCGCGGCGCTTCCTCAAGGATCTGGGCCTCACTTTGCCACAGCTCAAGGTACGCTCGAGCGTGCTGCGCACGGCTCCTCTCGAGGGGCCGCCGGAAACGGCGCTTTGGTGCAACGAATTCGCGTTCCGCAAGCGCCTCGACGGCGGCTACAACATCGCCAACGGCAATGTGAACATCGTGCCGCTCGTGCCGGACAGCTTCCGCTTCTTCGGCAACTTCCTGCCGGCTCTGATGGCGGATCACGAGGGCCTCAAGCTGCGCCTCGATGACCGCTTTCGCCAGGAACTTCACGAGGCGAAGCCGGTGCCGCTCGACCAGCCATCGCCCTATGAGAAGACCCGCGTGCTCGATCCCAAGCCCGACAGCAAATATCTGCGTGAGGCGTTCGATCGGCTGGTGAAGATGTATCCTTCATTCGCCTCGGCCAAGATCCTGCAGGAATGGGCCGGCCTGATCGATGTCATGCCTGACGCCATTCCGGTGATTTCACCCGTCGACAGCGTGCCGGGCCTTGTCATCGCCACCGGCTTCTCCGGTCACGGTTTCGGCATCGGTCCAGGGGCCGGTCGCCTCATCGCCGATCTGGCGATGGGTGTGGCGCCCATCGTCGATCCGAGGGAATTTCGTTTTTCGCGTTTCAGCGACGGCACGCGCGTGCGGCCGATCGCCGGCATCTGAAGAGGAGTGCATGCCAACCAGGCCCGATCCGCGGCGGGCTGATTTGAAACCGCGGCAACCGAGCTAACAATAGGGAGAAGTGCAATGAGTGAAGACCGCAGAAATGAGACCATCCCCTTGCTCACCACCCGGCGTCGCCTGCTGGCGCTCGGCGCATCGGCGGGCGCGCTCGCCTGGGCCGGACCGAACATGGGCTGGATCGCCTCAGCCCACGCCGCGACCCCGCCCTCCAAGCCGACCGGACAGGCGGTGATCGGGCTCTCCCAGGAGCCGACCGTCTTCATGCCGCTGCTCGCTCATATCGAGGTCGACGAAGGCGTCTATTTCAATCTCTTCAGCCCGCTCTGGCGCGTCGATGAGAAAGGCGAATTCCAGCCAGATCTCGTCGCCGAGATGCCGACGCTCAAAAATGGCGGCATCTCCGCCGATGGCCTTGAATGGCACCTGAAGCTCAACGACAAGGCCAAGTGGCACGACGGGACGCCGTTCACCGCCGATGACGTGAAGTTCAATATCGAGCTGATCCAGAATCCGAAATTCCTGGCCGGCCGCCGCTCCGGCATCGACCTGATCCAGGACGTCAAGGTCCTGGGCCCGAGCGAGCTGACCTTCAAGCTCAAGAGCCCCTATGCGCCGCTGCCCTCGATCCTCTCCTGGACCTTCCTCGTGCCGAAACATCTCATCGAGAAGGAAAGTGACGTCAACAAGCCAACGGCGTTCCTGGCAAACCCGGTCGGCACCGGCGCATTCAAATGGGTCGAGCGTGTGCCCGGTGATCACATCACCCTCAGCGCCAATGATGCCTTTCACGGCAAGGGCCCCTATCTGGAGAAGCTGATCTTCAAATATGTGCCGGACCTGACGGTGCTCTACACCCAGTTCCAAACCGGTGATGTGGATTATATCGGCATACAGGGCATCACGCCCGATCACTATGAAGAGGCGAAGTCGCTTGCCGATCGCGTCGTGACGCCGGTGCCGCAGCCTTTCATCGAGAACATCGCCTTCAATCTCGGCAATCCGATATTCCAGGATCCAGCGGTCCGCGAAGCGCTTTATCTCGCCATGGACAAGCAGAGCATCATCGAGCAGATCTACTATGGTCTGCCGAGCCCGACCGAGTCCTTCCTGCCCAAGCAATCCTGGGCCTTCAATCCGGATCTGCCGAAGCAGACCTTCGACCAGGAAAAGGCCAAGAAGCTGCTCGACGACGCCGGCTGGAAGCCGGGCGCCGATGGCGTGCGCGAGAAGGATGGCAAGCGCCTCGAGTTCCTCAACTCGACCACCGCCGGCAATCATGTGCGCGAGCAGGCCCAGCAATTGCTGCAGCAGACCTGGGGTGATATCGGCGCCAAGATGACCATCAAGAACCTGCCGCCGGCAGTAATGTGGGGCGATTACTGGAACCTTTCCCAGTTCGACACCACGATGGTCGGCATCGACTTCATGGTCGGCCCGGATCCGGACGCGACCCAGTATTTCGCTTCGACCGGCATCGTCGCCAAGGGTGGTGCCGGCAACAACACCACGCAATATGCCAGTCCGGACGTCGACAAGCTCCTGGCCGAGGGCGCAGCGACGGTCGATGTCGAGAAGCGCAGGGCGGCCTACATGAAAATGCAGGAGCTGACGCGCAAGGACTTGCCCTTCCTGCCGATCTTCCAGTACGCCATGGTGCAGGGCGTCAAGGGCAAGCTCGAAGGCTTCACACCGAACGTCAATGTTCAGGAGAATTGCTGGAACGCCAGCACCTGGTTCTGGGCGAGCTGAGCTCTAGGCATCGCGACCGTGCCGCGGGTTCAGGCAAACATACCCTGGCCCGCGGCGCAGTCTGATGGAGAATGGTGATGGCCAACTTCCTGCTCGGCCGCCTGCTGCAGAGCCTGGTGCTCCTGCTCATCGTCTCGATCATCGGCTTCGCCGTGCTGCATCTGGCGCCGGGCGGGCCGCTCAGCCAGTTTGCTCTGGTGCCGGGCCTGAGCAAAGAGGACCTTGCCCGCATCGCGCATGAGATGGGACTCGATCGGCCGTTGCCGGTGCAGTACTGGGAGTGGCTGACGCGGCTCATCGGCGGCGACTGGGGCCACTCGTATCGCGACAACCAGCCGGTGCTCGCCGTCATCGGCGGGCGCCTGCCGGCAACGCTCGAGCTGATGGGCGCCGCCATCCTCATCTCCGTCATCGCTGGCGTGTGGATCGGCGTGATGGGCGCCATCCGCAGCTATTCGCTCTTCGACATGATGGCGACAGTGGGTGCCATGGTGGCGCTGTCGATCCCGACCTTCTGGTTCGGCCTGATCGTGATCTATGTCTTCTCGCTCCATCTCGGCTGGTTGCCGCCCGGCAATCGCATGACGGTCGGCGGCGATGGCTCTTTCCTCGACTATCTGCACCATCTGATCGCGCCGGCGATGGTGCTGGCCCTGGTCGAGGTGGCGATCTGGAGCCGCTACATGCGCGCCTCGATGCTGGACGTGATCAATCAGGATTTCATCCGCACCGCGCGTGCCAAGGGCCTGCCAGAGCGGACCGTGCTCTGGCATCACGCCTTGCGCAATGCGTTGCTGCCCATGATCGCGCTGGCCGGCGTCGAAATCCCGACCCTCCTGGGCGGCGCCTTGGTGACGGAGACGGTCTTCACCTGGCCGGGCATGGGGCGGCTTCTCCTCGATTCGCTCGGCTACCGCGATTACCCGGTGATCATGGGCATTCTCATGTTCTCGGCGCTACTGGCGCTGCTCGGCAACCTGCTCGCCGACATTTTCGCCGCGCTCGCCGATCCGCGCATCCGGCTCACGTGAGGGTGCCCATGACGACCGCTGCTGCCCTCGACCCCATTGAGCGAGACCTTCCGGCGAAGGCCGGCAATCGCGCCTGGCGCCGCTTCCGCCGGCATCGCCTCGCTCTGTTCGGCATCGTGGCCATCGTGCTCTTGGTGCTGGCCAGCATTGTCGGACCGTGGCTCATTCCCTTCGATCAGCTCAAGATCGACATCCGCCACCGCTTCGCCCCGCCGCCATGGGGCGGACATCTGTTCGGCACTGACCAGCTCGGTCGCGATCTTCTGGTGCGGCTCTTGATGGCAGGTCGCATTTCACTCTCGATCGGCTTCCTGGCGATGATCGTCAGCACCGCTTTCGGCACCCTCGTGGGTGTGACGGCCGGTTATTATGGTGGCGTCATCCGCATTGCGCTGATGCGTTTTGTCGACGCCATGCTGTGTTTTCCTTCGATCTTCCTGCTCCTGATCCTGGCCGCCTTCATCCAGCCGAGCGTTGCGACGATCACGCTCATCATCGCGGCGACGAGCTGGATGGAGGTGGCGCGCGTAGTAGAGGGACAGGTGCGCTCCTTGCGCGAGCGCGACTTCATCCTCGCCGCCGAAATGATCGGCGCGCCCGGCCGCTATGTCATGTTCCGCGAGCTTCTGCCCAATGCCGTCGGGCCGATCGTGGTGGCGGCGACGCTGACGGTCGCTCGGGCCGTCCTGATGGAGGCCTATGTGAGCTTCCTCGGCTACGGCATCCAGGCGCCGATGGCGAGCTGGGGCAACATGCTGAACAATGCCCAGCAATATCTGGGTTCCGCCCCGTGGCTCGCGATCTTCCCGGGCATCATGATCACGCTCGCGGTCGCGAGCTTCAATTTCGTCGGCGACGGACTGCGCGACGCACTCGACGCGCGCTTCGATGTGAAATGAGGGGCGCGATGCGAACCGGCGAAACCGTGCTCCATGTGGAAAACCTTTCGGTAACCTTTGCCACCGAGAAGGGCCCGCTCCAGGCGGTGCGCGACGTTTCCTTCTCGCTTGCTGCCGGCGAGACGCTGGCGCTGGTCGGCGAGTCGGGTTCGGGAAAGAGCGTCACCAGTCTTGCCATCATGCGCCTCACGCCACCGGCGCCGCTGGTGGCGCTTGGCGGCCGCGTGCTCTTCACCGGCGTGGATGGACAAAAGCGCGACCTGCTCACGCTGGAGCTCGATGCCATGCGCGCCGTGCGCGGCAACGAGATCTCGATGATTTTCCAGGAGCCGATGACCTCGCTCAACCCGGTGCATCGCATTGGCGACCAGATCGCCGAGGCGATCACTTTCCACGAGAAGGTAGGCGCAAAGGCGGCATGGGCGCGCGCCGCGGAGCTCCTCGACAAGGTGGGTATCCCCGATGCGCGCCGCAGGCTCCAGGCCTACCCGCACCATCTTTCCGGCGGCATGCGCCAGCGCGTCATGATCGCGATGGCGCTCGCCTGCAACCCGCGGGTTCTGATCGCCGACGAACCGACGACGGCGCTCGACGTCACCGTGCAGGCGCAGATCCTCGAGCTCATCAAGGAGCTGCAACAGGCAACAGGCATGGCGGTCATCTTTGTGACTCACAATCTGGGCGTGGTGGCCGAGATCGCCGATCGGGTGATGGTGATGTATGCGGGTGCGATCGTGGAGAAAGGCGATGTCGTGCCGGTAATGACCCGCCCGCTCATGCCTTACACGCGGGGCCTCCTGCGTTCGGTGCCGCGTCTCGACCCCGAGGCGCTTGGGCGTGATCCGCTGGAAGCCATTCCAGGCAGCGTGCCGGACCCTTTGCGCCTGCCACCAGGCTGCACCTTTGCGCCGCGCTGTCGCCATGTGGAACCCGATTGCGAGGAGAGCATCCCGGCGCTCGAGTCGGCCAATGGCGGCCATGACGTGCGCTGCCGTCGCTGGCGCATGCTTGCGGAGACCAGCGCATGACGGGAGTGATGACGAGCGCTGTACCTAATCGCGACAATCCGCTGGTCGAGGTGCGCGAGCTTCGCCAATGGTTCCCGGTCGGCGGCGGCCTGTTGCGGAAACGTGAGATCGTACGCGCCGTTGACGACGTCTCGCTCTCGATCGCACCGGGCGAGGTTCTGGGGCTGGTCGGCGAATCGGGATCAGGCAAGAGCACCCTGGGACGCGCCATCCTGCGCATGAGCGAGCCGACAAGCGGGCAGATCCTGTTCGAAGGTCGCGACGTGACCCGCCTCGGCCGGCGCGCGCTGCGGCCGCTCCGGCCGCGCATGCAGTTCATCTTTCAGGATCCCTTCGCCTCGCTCAACCCGCGCATGACGGTGCGCCAGATCGTCGGCGCGCCACTCCTTATCCAGCGGCCTGAGCTCGATGCCGTTGCGCGCGACGCGCACATCGGCGAGGCGCTCCGCACTGTCGGCCTGTCGCTGCACTATGCCGAGCGCTACCCGCATGAATTTTCGGGCGGCCAGCGTCAGCGCATCGGCATTGCTCGCGCTTTGATCCTCGGGCCCGCCTTCCTGGTCGCCGACGAGCCGGTCTCGGCCCTCGACGTCTCGATCCAGGCGCAGATCGTCAACCTGCTGATCGACATACGCAAGAAGCTCGGTGTCGCCATGCTGTTCATCAGCCATGACCTGGCGGTGGTGGGCCATCTGTGCGACCGCGTCGCGGTCATGTATCTGGGCCGCATCGTCGAGATCGCGCCGACCCGCGCGCTGTTCCGCCGACCGCGCCATCCTTATACCGAAGCGCTGTTCTCAGCCGTCCCGATCCCCGATCCGACGGTCAGGCGCGAGCGCATCATTCTCAAGGGCGACGTGCCCAGTCCGCTGAACCCGCCTTCGGGCTGCGCCTTCCGTGGCCGCTGCCGCTATGCCCTTCCCGAATGCGCGAGTGCCATACCACCGCTCAGGCAGGTCGATGACGGCCAGTGGACGCGCTGCATTCGCGACGATCTGACCCTCGGTCGGCCGGCCTGACGGTGCGTCGGCGACAGCTGTTCCACCTTGCGATTCAATCGGATAATCAAATTTACAACGATTAACTTCACCATTGGCACCGCTGCGTGCATCCTGTCATGCAGATGCCGACAAGAGCGGAGCAGGACATGGCTGAGACAGGTAAGACCGATCCCACCATCGCGAGGCCACAGGCAGTTCGGACGAAACTAACGGTCAATGGTGTCGAGACCGACCTCAAAGTGGCACCGTGGACGACATTGCTCGACGCATTGCGCGAGCATCTCGACCTCACCGGCACCAAGAAGGGCTGCGATCACGGCCAGTGCGGCGCCTGCACGGTGCTCGTCGATGGCCGGCGTGTCGTCTCCTGCCTGACGCTCGCCATCATGAAGGATGGCGCCAGGGTGACCACCATCGAAGGTCTCGGCAAGGATGGCACGCTCGATCCCTTGCAGCAGGCCTTCATCGATCATGACGCCTTCCAATGCGGCTACTGCACGCCGGGGCAGATCTGCTCGGCGACCGGCCTCATCGCCGAAGGCCATGCCAGAACCGCCGATGAAATCCGCGAACTGATGAGCGGCAATATCTGCCGCTGCGGCGCCTATCCGAACATCGTGGCGGCGATCCAGCAGGCGATGGGGCAATCATGATCAATTTCGACTATCAGCGCGCGACCAATGTCGCCGAGGCCATCCGCCTGATCGGCGGCGATCCCAAGGCCAGATTCATCGCGGGTGGCACCAATCTCGTCGATCTCATGAAGAGCGATGTCGAAAAGCCATCGCGGCTGATCGACATTTCGCGCCTGCCGCTCAACACCATCGAGGCGACCGCCGGCGGCGGCCTGCGCATCGGCGCTCTCGTGCCGAATTCAGATGTCGCTTATCACCCGCTGGTCGCCGAGCGCTATCCTCTGGTCGCCAGCGCCATATTGGCCGGGGCATCGGCGCAATTGCGCAATATGGCCTCGACCGGCGGCAATCTGCTGCAGCGGACCCGTTGCCCCTATTTCTATGACACGGCAACGCCGTGCAACAAGCGCGAGCCCGGCAGCGGCTGCTCCGCCCTGGAAGGGCTCAATCGCGGGCATGCGATCCTGGGCGCCAGCGCAAGCTGCATCGCAATCCATCCTTCCGACATGTGCGTGGCGCTCATCGCTCTCGACGCCAAGGTTCATGTTGCCGGACCGGCCGGAGACCGTGTGATCGCCTTTGCTGACTTTCATCGCCTGCCGGGCGATACCCCGCAGCACGAAACCAATCTGGCGCGTGAGGAGATCATAACCGCGATCGAGTTGCCCGAGCGCGGCTTCGCCAGGAACCACTCCTATCTCAAGATCCGCGACCGTCTCTCTTATGCTTTCGCGCTGGTTTCGGTCGCAGCGGCACTCGAGCTCGAAGGCGGGACGATCACGCAAGCCCGCCTGGCGCTGGGCGGTGTCGCCCATAAGCCGTGGCGCGACAATACGGCTGAAGCGAGCCTGCGGGGAAAGCCGGCCGATGAAGCGTCCTTTAGGACCGCGGCCGACATCCTGCTCCGCGACGCCAAGGGGTATGCGCATAATTCCTTCAAGATCGAGCTCGCCCGTCGCGCCATCATTCGCGCCCTGAGCCAGGCGGCGCGCGGCACGCCGCAATCGCAGTCCACCAAGAAGATCATGTGAGCACGTCCATGGTGAAAGACACAACGCAAGGCGCCGCCACGCAAAGCCTGCCGAACAATGGCCGCTCCTATATAGGTGCCGCGGTACCGCGCATCGACGGGCGCGCCAAGGTGACCGGCAAAGCCAGATACGCCGCCGAATTCAATACGCAAGGCCTGCTCCATGGCAGCGTCGTCACCTCCACCATCGCCAAAGGCCGCATCAGGCGCATCGACGCCGGCGCTGCGTTGCGCGTCGCCGGTGTCGTCGCGGTGCTCAGCCACGAAAACCGGCCCTTCATGGCCGACAATGATGCCGCCTACAGCGACGATGCCGCACCCAAAGGGGCGGCGTTCCGGCCGCTCTATGGCGACAGGATCATGTTCAACGGCCAGCCGGTCGCGCTCGTCATTGCCGAGGAATCGGAGATTGCGCGCTTCGCCGCATCACTCGTCCGCGTGGAGTATGACGAGGAATCGCATGTGACCGACATCTATCAGGCGCGCGAACAGGCCGTGCCGCCGAAGCCGCCGGGCAATCCATTCGAGGCCATGTTCGCGCCCCCGCCACCGCGCGGCGATGCCGATAGGGCGCTCGCCGGCGCCCCTATCCGTCATGGCGCCGAGTATCACACCCCGATCGAGCATCACAATCCGATGGAACTCTACGCCAGCACGGTGATCTGGGAAGGCAACGGCAAGCTCACCGTCTATGACAAGACCCAGGGCGTGCAGAATGTGCAGCGCTATCTCTGCAGCGTGTTCGGCATGAAGCCCGAAGACGTGCGCGTCATGTCGCCCTTCATGGGCGGCGGCTTCGGCTCGGGGCTGCGCCCGCAATATCAGGTGGTGCTGGCGGTTCTCGCCGCGCGCGCTTTGCAGCGCTCGGTGCGCGTGGTGCTGACGCGCCAGCAGCATTATGTGCTGGGCCATCGCCCCGCCATGATCCAGAAGATCGAGCTTGGCGCCCATGCGGACGGAACGCTCGCCGCGATCGCTCATGATGCGGTCACCATGACGTCGCAATATGAGGATTTTCATCGCCAGGAGACCGGCTGGTCGGCCCTGCTCTATGCCTGCGCCAACGCGAAATATGCGCACCGCCTGGCCCGCCTCGATCTCGCGACCGCCTGCGACATGCGCGCGCCAAGTGCTGCCAACAGCGTCTTCGCGCTCGAATCCGCCATGGACGAGCTTGCCCTCGCGCTCGAGCTCGATCCGCTCGAGCTTCGCTACAAATGCTATTCCGAGCGCGACCAGATCGCCGACCGGCCCTATAGCAGCAAGAACCTGCGCGAATGCTACCGGCAGGGTGCGGAAGCTTTCGGCTGGAGCAAGCGCAATCCAGCGCCCCGCTCGATGCGCGACGGCAGGGATCTCATCGGCTGGGGCATGGCGACCGGCATATGGGAAGCGCTGCAGGTGCCGATCACCGTGCGCGTGGCGCTTGGCGCCAATGGTCAGGCGGAAGTGTCTTGCGCGACCTCCGATATCGGCACTGGCACCTACACGATCATGGCGCAGGTTGCGGCCGAAATGCTCGGCCTCTCCATCGAAAATATCGCTATCAATCTCGGCGACTCGACCTTGCCGCAATCACCGGTCGAAGGCGGATCATGGATCGCCGCTTCGATATCGAACGGCATCGTCACGACCTGCGATGCGGTGCGCGCTGAATTGCTGCGCCTGGCGGGGCGGATGCCGAATTCACCCTTTGCCGGCGCAAAGCCTGAGGATGTGGCGCTTACCGGCGGCAATCTGGTAAGCCGGACGGATGCAGCACTGGCAGTTCCGGTAAGCGCCGTCATGCGCCATGCCGCAGTCGATCGCGTCGTCGAGGAGAAGACCGCGAACTTCCCGGATGACGGCTCCTATGCGCACAACACGCATTCGGCGATCTTCGCCGAGGTGAAGGTGGACGAGCAGCTGGGCGTGATTCGCGTGACCCGCGTGGTCAATGCCGTGGCGGGCGGGCGCATTCTCAATGCCATGACCGCCCACAGCCAGATCATGGGCAGCGTCGTGTGGGGCATCGGCATGGCGCTGCATGAGGAAACGCTGATCGACCACAGGTTTGGCCGCACTATGAACGCCAATATCGCCGAATATCATGTGCCGGTGAACGCGGACATACATGAGATCAAGGTGATCTTCGTCGATGAGCGGGACGATCTCGTCAATCCGCTCGGCATCAAGGGACTGGGTGAGATCGGCATTGTCGGGGTCGCCGCGGCAATCGCCAATGCCGTCTATCATGCCACCGGCAAAAGGGTGCGCGATCTCCCGATCACGCTGGACAAGCTTTTGTCCTGACCGTTGCCAGGAACTAACGGAACGATACGGCGTTATGGCAAATGGCAAATTAGGCCTGTGGAGGACCCGGGCAACCTCTCCGAGCGTTGCGCGCAAGTCTCTTAGACCCGGAATCTGGCATGCAACGACTGAAACGTCCGCCCAACCGCTTCCTCATTCTGGCCCGGCGCGCCCGAAAGATCGCCAAGGGGCATGTAAGCCTTGTGGCTGAGCTTTACGAAGAGCATGCGGCAATCTGCGAAAGGAAAGCGGCCGCCGCGATGACGCGTCGGAAAAGGCTGCGACACGCCCCTGCAAGCCACGACGACTGACCTTTATTCTTCGCCCGCTAGTTCCGGCGCTCATGAGGCCTGCGCGGCCACCAGTCATCCGGGCGGTCACCGGTGCGGAACAGGATCTCGGCTTCCCTGCGATTGCACTCCTCGCATTTGAGCATTGCGGCCAGCCGCTTCATGGTCATGCCGGAGCCGTGACGCTCGATGAGATCGAGCACGGCATCGGTGGCGATGAGCCGCTTATGTCCGCATCGGATGCATTCAGCGACCATGTTGAGATGATAGAGGGCGACTTCTTTCAGCACGACCTGGTCTCTGGCCTTGTCGTGAATGCCGCGGGGCGATCCGACCATTGGCCCACCTCACCGATCGATCGCCCGCAGGAAAATCAGAAAGAAACGCTTTCGCACGGATACTCCTTACTCACCGACGTTTATCCGCCAGAACATAAGAAGAACGACGACGAGGGTCAAGTGGTCCGAGCCCTTGAAGCGATTGCCCCCAAACGAAGCCGCCGCGGCGACTACTCCGCGGCGGCCCAAGAGGGTATCCCGCCGCTGGGTTGGGGGTATGGTCAGCGGGACAGCATGATTTTGACCTTATGAAATGGCCTCCGCCTTATCATAGGTTATTTTCGGGCCAGAAACGACGTGAGGGCCGAAAAGCATGTCGGCCATGGCGCAACCATTACCCTCCTCCCGCATTGACCCTATTATGAAACCCCCGTTCACCAGTGCGGAACTGCGGGATGCGTCGCACCAGGCCATGATGCTGGCCCTTTCCTCTTGGTGTCCGCAGATGCGCAAGAGCCTGCTGGATGCCGCCGAGCGATTGATGGTCGAGGCTGAATCAGGCGAGATGCGGAAAGAGGCCAGGCATATCGGCACGGAGCGAATTCCTGCCGCCCGCGCCGTCCACGGCCTGGAGCGCTCCATTAACTAGTACCCTCACATGGAGGCAATAGCCGATCCGAAGAGGTACGACGCGGTCACCACGATGCCGGCGAAATGACCGAGGCCCTTGGTGGCGGCCATCCGAGCTTGAGAAAAACATGGCCGCGGCGACGGCAAGCCACAGAACCGTGTCCAATGCAGCGATGTCAAAGCTGCAAGGCGCATCAGTCCGGCTTCAGCTTGTGCTGGGCCATGGTCTTCAGATAGGCGAGCATATCAGCGACGAGCGCCTTCGGGTCCTGATGCGACGCAAAACCGGGCATGGTTGAATTGTAGCGGACCGAGCGCGGGTCCATCACCCACTGGGTGATCCACTGATCGGAAAGATATTCGGTGACGCTCATCGGATAATTGAGCTCCGGCGCCTTGTTGCCGCCCTCGCCATTGATGGTGTGGCAGGCCATGCAATTCTCGCGGAAGGCGATGAAGCCCTTCTTTGCCTGTTCTGAAGCATCCTTCGGCGGGCTGAGCCGCGGAAAGCGATCGGCGAAATCGACGAGATCGACGCCGACGACCTGATAGGGCCAGCCATTGGCGCCCTCCGCGCGCAGCTCATCCGAATGAAGATTGTCCCACACCAGATAGAAGGGACCGAGCGGCACGTCGCTTTCGGCCTGGAAGCGATTCTGGACCTTGAACGTCTCCTGATCCAGTCTGCGATAGACGAGATAGCCCGCATGCTGGCTGAAGCGGGCCATTGGCAGGACCGGCTGATAGCCATCGACGCACGTGAACAGCACTTCATCGATGTCCTTCCAATGATCGCCATAGATGGCGGCGAACAGCTTGCTCGCATCGACGCCCTCATAGGTCACGGTCTTGTCTTCATGCGGCTCCCACACGGTGATCTGCGTCGCCGTGACCTTCTGCTTCATCTCATCGAGGCTCAATCGGGCGACGACCTTGCCGCGAACCGAGAAGCTCAACATCTCGTTCTCGGCCGCATTGGCTGCGGTGACGAAGAGGCCCAAGGCCATCAGGACGCAGCAGATCAATCGGATAGGCATAGAAGTCTCCATCAGGGAGCAAACTGCATGGTCATGCGGCCGAGCATGCCATAATCCACCAAGACGGAATCGCCTTCGCTGATGGCCATGGGCACGACACAGGTGCCGGTCGTCACGACCTGGTTCCGGGCCAGCGTCATGCCGTGCTGCGACAGCTCGTTGGCAAGCCAGGTGAGCGCGATGCGGGGATCGCCCAGGACATTTGCGCCGACGCCTTCGCATTCGTGACGCTTGCCGATGCGCCCGACAACCCGATGCGCGGCGAGATCGATGTCGCGCCACAGAGGCGGCGCCTCGGGCCCCAGCACGAAGTGATGCCCGCAGGCATTGTCGGCGATCAATTGCGCAGCGCCCACCAGCGTGAAATCCGCATAGCGCGAATCGGGCACTTCGATCGCGAGATGGAGCGCCGCCACCGCGTCGAGCACTTCCCCTTCGCTATAGGGTTTCGCGCGTGGCGGCAGATCGCCCCATGCGGAAGGCGAATTCCGCTTCGGCGACCCGCATGCGGTTGGGGCCGAGCACCAGCGTGGCGCCGTCGCGGTGCACCTTTTCCGCCAGAAGCCGCCCGGCAAGCGGTCCATCGACCGCGATATGACGCTGGCCGGCGAGGCTGGTGGCGGCGATCTTCCAGCCGAACAGCGGCTGGGGGCTCAAGCCTTCGATAAGGGATTGGATCAGATAGCCCTCGGCGCGGGTCTTCGGCCGCAATGCCGGCGGCAGGGCGCCGAGCGTCGTGCCGGCCCGCCAATGCCCGATCAACAGCTCCGAGGCTGCCTTTGCTTGTGCCAAGTCCAAGATCTGTCACCCTCGAAACCCCGATGATGCGATCTTACGCATGATGGCGCTTAAGGAAAGGGGATGGCGAACACCTGTCGCCGCGACTTGGCAAAAAGCTTGTGTTACAGGTCGAATTCCGTTCACGCCGAACACATGAGGAAGCTTCATGCCTTACCGGATCGCCGTCGCCGGCATTGGAAAGATTGCCCGCGACCAGCATTTGCCCTGCATAGGCAAGAACCGGAATTTTACCCTGGTTGCCGGCGTCAGCCGCTCGGCCAAAATCGACGGCGTGCCGAATTTCGAGAACCTTGCGGCGCTCAAGGCGAGCAAACTCAAAGTGGACTGCGTGGCGCTGTGCACGCCACCTGCGGTGCGCCTCGCCATGGCGCGCGAGGCAATCGACCATGGCTGGCATCTCCTCATCGAAAAGCCGCCGACGCCCACGGTCGGCGAGCTCCTCGCCATGGAGGCCTATGCCCGGAAGAAGAAGCGCGTGCTCTATGCCACCTGGCACTCGCGCTACAACAAGTCGGTCGACATGGCGAAAGCCAAGCTCAGGGGCAAGCATGTCGATTTTCTGCGCGTGACGTGGAAGGAGGACGTGCACAAATGGCATCCGGGACAAGCCTGGATCTGGGAACCCGGCGGCTTTGGCGTGTTCGATCCCGGCATCAATGCGTTCTCGATCGTGACGAAGATCCTGCCGGAACCGATCTTCGTCGCCAGCGCCACGATCGAAGTTCCTGCCAATGCGGCGACGCCCATTGGCGCCGACATCCACTTCAAGCGGGGCGACGGCGCATCGGCAGACCTATCAGCCTTGCTCGACTGGCGCGAGAAAATTGGCGAGATCTGGGAAATTGAAATCGGCACCAAGGACGGCCTCAAGCTTCATTTGAAGAAGGGTGGCTCCGTTCTCGAGATCAACGGCAAGCTGGCGCATGCGGCAAAGCTGCGGGAATATAAAGACATTTACGCCAAATTCGCGCGCCTGCTGAAAGCGCGGAAGAGCGAGGTCGATCCGTCGCCACTGCAGCTCGTGTCCGACTGTTTCATGCTCGGCAAACCGGTGGTGGTCGAGCCGGTCAGCTAGATCAAAATGATACAGCTATCTTGAGCCCCGGCACGCGGAGTCACTTGTCAATTTCGCCCTATTCACTAGCATTGACGCCCATAAGGCTGTTTCGTGCGTGATCGAATTCGACACCACGACGACGCCGTCATTCTGTGTCGCCAGTCCGGCCGACATTAGCCTCGTGGATAAATGCGCGCAGACCATGAGCAGCGATGGGCAGCCTTTTGGCGCGATGATCTGCGATTCGCTGCAGATGGTGAATCCGTAGATCCGGCTGTGGATCGCGGTCAGTTTGTGAGAAAAGTCACGTCGAAGCCTTTTGCCCTTGTGGTATTATTACGACCGATTGCTCGCTTGAACCGGCCCGGGTCGGGGGCCTCGAAGACCCGTGGTCAGGAGGAGGCACATGAAGGCGCACATCATCGGCGGCGGTTTCGGCGGCCTGGCGGCCGCGGGCTACCTCATCCGCAATGCGGGCGTGCCCGGCCGCGACATCACGGTCTACGAGACCGAGGACCGCATGGGTGGCGCGCTGCCTCTGTGGGGCGATGCCAAGAGCGGCTATATCCTCCCGGCGGGCTCCGTCTTCGACGCGCAATTTCGCTGCACCAACGCCCTCCTCGCGGATGTTCCCTCGCAAAGGAGGCCGGGCCTCTCCGTCAAAGACGAATTCTTCAAGTTCAACGCCGAGCATCCGTTTAACTGCAAGGCGCGCATCATTGACGGCGACTTGAAAATAGTGCGCGGCCGGCGTTTCGGCCTGAGCTGGCGGGACGGCTATCATCTCGCGCGCCTCGCGCTGACGCCCGAAAGGAAGCTGGAAGGACGGCGCATCGATGAGTACTTTTCCAAGGAATTCTTCGCGACCGAATTCTGGCTGATCTATTCATCGATCATGGGCTCGCTGCCGCAACATGGTGCGACGGAGCTGCGCCGCTATCTGAACCGCACGCTGCACCTGTTCCCGGTTCTTTCGAACATGTCGCGCATCCTCAGGTCGCAGCGCAACCAATATGAGGCGTTCATCGTCCCGCTGGTCGCCTGGCTGCGTGAGCACGAGGTCAATTTCATCGCCAATGCCTTCGTCCGCGATATCCACTTCGCGCCGTCACCTGACCGTATAACCGTCGATCGGTTTGACTATGAGCAAAAGGGTGCGCTCACGTCGGTTGCGGTGGCGCCTGATGACCTTGTCATCGCGACGATTGGATCGCAGGGTGCTGATATGTCGGTGGGCGCGAAGGACAAGCCACCCGTACCACAGCGCGAAGGAAAGGCTTGGGAACTGTGGAAGCGCCTGGCAGAGGGGCGCCCGATCTTCGGCAGGCCGGAAAAATTCTTCGGCGCGGACAAGATATCCGACTCGCGCTGGGTGACCTTCACCGTGACCACGACGGGCGAGGAATTCCTCAAGCGGATGGAAGCGCTGACGGGCAATGAGACAGGTACGGGCGGGCTGGTGACCTTGAAAGACTCGCCCTGGATGCTGTCGCTGTCGATCTTCGACCAGCCTGAGGTCGACGACCAGCCGGATGGCACGTCACTCTGGTGGGGCTACGGTCTCTTTCCCGAGCGCGTCGGCAAATATGTGATGAAACGCATGGACGCGTGCACGGGCGAGGAAATCCTCGAGGAATTGCTGCGGCACTTGCGCTTCGACGATCAACGTGAAGCGATCATGAAGTCGTCGATCTGCATTCCTGTCGACTTGCCTTATGTGAACAACATCTGGCTGCCGCGCGGGCCGTCCGACAGGCCGCCGCCGGTGCCCGAGGGCTCGACCAATTTAGGCCTGGTCGGCCAGTATGTGGAAGTCCCGCTCGATGTAGCGTTCACGGTCGAGTATTCGGCGCGCTGCGCCTGGGAAGCCATTCACGTCCTGCTCAAGCGCGGGCCCGCACCGCCTCCCGTTTATCAGGCCCAACGCGATCTGAAAGCGCTTCTCTGCGCGCTCTGGGTGTTTCTCTTCAAGTGACCGCCGGCATTTCTTCTCTGAGGAGGCTGCTATGAGGTTCGTCCGCTTTCTGCTCAAGGTCCTTGTCGGCCTGTATCTGCTGGCAGCGATCCTCTATGCGATTCCGGTGATCAGCGGTGTGATTGACGACACCATGGAGGTCAAATTCAGTCGCCCCAATCCGGCCCTCGTCGCCGACTACAGCAACGGGCTGTCGCCCGAGCAAAAGAGCACCTACTACCACCTCTCGCAAGGCTCCGAGATCCTGCCCTGGATACTCCTGACCGCAGTTGATGTCGCCGATCCTGAGTCAGAGAAGCCCTTCGTCGAAAATCTTGAGCGCTATGGTCTCCTGCCCGACCCGGCGCGCGACGACGGCTTGCCCGTTGGTCTCACCGTCTCCACCAATCCCTTCACCTTCGGCATGGAATTCGCCGGTATCACTTGTGCCGCCTGCCATGTCACCGAATTGCGCCATGGTGGCAAGGCCGTGCGGGTCGACGGCGCTCCCAATATGTTCAACATGCAGCTCTTCTACTCGCAGGCAGTCGATGCGCTTCAAGCGACGCTCCACGATAGCGGCAAGTTGTGGCGGGCCTTGAAGCGGCTGGGACGGCAGGATTACCAGCGCTATAGCGTAGCGGCGCCCTTCGTGCGGCCGGTAACCCTCGTTTATTACGGCGCCAATGCCCTCATGCACCGTGACCGTCTCGATGCAAGGCTTGAGCTGGTTGCCGTGATCCACGCCGCCAAGGAGCATCGCGATCCCGATCATCCTACTTCGGGCTTCGGCCGCCTCGATGCCTTTGACGGCACCCGCAATTTCCTGTTCACGCGCCTGCGCAAGGCGGATGCAGATGGGGACTTCAAGGTCAATGCGGCGAATATGGTCAAGCTCGATGCGGCGGTGAAATTTCCGCCGCTCTGGTCGCGCAAGGCCTCGCCGCTCGAGCCGGTCGAGGCCTACCGCGCGCAACCCGGCAGCTTCCCGCTTGTCTGGGGCTTCAAGGACTATGACTGGGTTGAATGGACGCAGAACACCAACACGGTGATGGAACGCAATGTCACCGAGACGCTGGGCGCCGGCGCCACGGTGGTTCTCGATCCCGCCAGGGCCGATTCTGTTTTCGAGAGCTCGATCCCGATACAGAACATGCACGATCTCGAATGGCTGGCCTACTATATCGATCCGCCGCGCTGGCCGGCGGAAGTCTTCGGCGAGATAAAGCCTGATCTCGCAGCAGAGGGCCAGGTCATATTCCAGAGTCACTGTGCCGGATGCCACGAATATGGCGACGACCGCCGCACCCCCAAGGGCCTGCTCAGATTGCGGGCATTGAGTCTGCAGAATATCGGGACGGATCCGACGGCGGCTCTCAGGATCTCCTGCCCTATCCCCGATACGGGCGCGCTCGCCATCCCGCCCAGATCCTTCACCGCGGAGGAAGCGCAGCTCCTGAAAGACTGTGCCGGCGTCAAGGCCGGCACCGCCTTCACCGGCAATCCGTTCGCCAAGACAGTTGAGACCGCGGTCGACGGCATCAAGCAGAAAGCCTATGCGGCCGCCGGTATAGATGCGTCACAATGGCCGGTGATGGAGGATCTCGGTCGGCGCGGCAGCGTCGCCTGGCGCGACACGCTGCTTGACACCAAGTCACCCTATGCGCCGCGGCCGCTCTACGGAATTTGGGCGGCGTCTCCCTATTTGCATAACGGATCGGTCCCGACCCTTTATCACTTGCTGCTTCCCCCGGACCAGCGGCCCAAGACCTTCGCGCTCGGCAGCCGCGAATATGATCCGGTGAAGCTCGGCTTCGTCGTCGATACGAACTGCAGCCAGCAGGATTGCCTTGTCGATACCACGCGCGTCGGCGACGGAAATGGCGGTCACCCCTTTGGCACGGACCTGACCGAAGCCGATCGCATGGCGCTGTTGGAATATCTGAAGACCTATTGACAGGAAGGTGGTGGCCCATCACTCGACGGCGACGCCGTCTGTCCCGCATGCGCAACAGGCGGTGACGCTGCCATTTTCATGAAATCAGAAAACCTTGTCTGTCGGGGGCTGTCGTGGATCCATCGGCTGCACGCGAACTCGATAGATCCGATGTGCCGTTGACCGCATTTTGAATTGGCCGTCTTCAATTTTCACCCAAACAATGCCCGCCGAACCCAGATATCCGAGCTGTTTCGCCTGCGGCAAAGTGTGTCCCATGCACGGAGAAAGCTGGCCCGCACGACGAATTTCGAAATTCATCTCACGGAAGACACTATGATCCAGATTTATACTTTGCTTGGTTAAGAGGGTCGTTGTGACCGCTTTCGGATTAGGCTTGTCCGAGTCGGCAACACAAGTGGGGCTGTTGTCGACCTTACGGCTCGTCTGATCGGTGTACTCGCAGCTGCCATTATACTTTGGCCACATCTTGTGAATATAGTGCAAGACGTGATTTTCATACTTGATGAAGGCGATTTCCAGGCATGCCATATGGTGGCCAGTATCATCCGTCATTTCACCATAATAAACGGGATCAGCATCTGTTTGAGTCCAGAGCTGCAACTGTTCAACTATGTGATTCGGATCGGTGACGGTTTGTGCCAATGCGGCCGGGCTGATCGCCAGGCCGACAAGCAATGCCAGCTGTTTATGTTTAAGCATATTCTTCACCCTCCCAAGGATAAGCGACACCCCCGCTATCGTTATGGCCTTTGATCAAGCGTGGCGCTCCTGTAACATAGCCGAGAGCGAAGGCCGCCGCCTCAGCCGCCCGCCGCAACCTGCAGCGTCTCGGGGAACGTGCCGTCGAATGTCGGAGCACCCGCCGGGCGCAGGCCGTCGAGCTTCAGCAGCGGCTTGAGTATCTGCGGGATCTGGATGGTGCTGATATATCTGCCATAACAGGCATGCCGCCCAGTGGCGAAATGCAGATAGTGATAAGGCGGACGATCGGGGCGGAATTCTTGCGGCGCCTCCACTACGCGCGGATCGAACATGGCTGACCATGTCAGCGCGAAAACCACCGTCCCCTTGCGGATCAGCGTCTGATGCGGCTCGCCGGCGGCGAGGCGATAATCCTCCTTGGCCACCCGCACGACCATCGGATTGATCGGGCGGAAGCGCAGCGCCTCGAAGACCACGCGCGCGAGTGCGTCGTCGTCATCGGCCTTGGCCGCGGCGGCGGCCTTGGCCAGGGCATCAGGCCGCGAGAACAGCACCAGCAAAGCCTGGATGGCGGCTTGCGAGGTCGTCTCCACCATGCCGATCACCAGCCCCATCAAGGTCCGGCGCACGCTGTCCTCATCGAGGCCGGCGACATCGCCGGCCTTCTGCAGGCGCAACAGCCGGCCCATGACATCGTCCTTGTCATCGCGTTCAGTGGCGCGGCGCTGCGCCAGAAGGAGGTCGAGCCGCTCGCGCATTTCGGCGCCCGCGGCCACGGCCGGCACCCTGATATCGGGGTTGTTCAGGAGATTGATGAAGAACTCCCGGAAGCAGGCCCGGGCCCAGCCCATCATCTGCCTGTCATCGGCAGCCGCGAAGCCGAAATATTCATCGGCCAGCCGTATCGGGACCTTGCGCGTCAGCGTCTGGACGATGTCCACCGGCTCGCATACTTGGAACAGGTCGCCGACGATTTCGGCCGCGTTGCGCGCCACGATGTCCTTCACCCGCGCCAGATCCTCCCGCTTCACCACGAGACGCATGACGGAGATATCGTGGTCGTAGATCGGCGTGATGTCCTGCGAGAGCACGAACGGGCCGATGACGCCCATCATCCGCGGCAGATAGGGATTGACCGAAAAGATATCCTCGCGATGGAGGATTTCCTCGACATCGCGGAATTGCGCGACCACCGTCGCCATGGCGCTTTGCAGGATCGGCCTGAAATCGCGCAGTTCGCCGAAGAACGGCAGCGCGTTGCTGCGGATCTGGTCCATGATGAACTGGAGCTGCTTGCCGGCCATCTGTCTCGGATCGCCGCCCTGGCGTGCGATCGCGTCAAACGCATCGAGGATTGGACTTACGGAAACGGGCGTGTTCGGGTCGGGTGTAGAGGCAACAGTGACGGTTTCGCTGGCAGTGGTCATGGCGCGGCCTCGCTTTTTCCACTCATGAACACAAGCACAAATCACAGCCGACTTGTGTGGCAATACTCACAACGGCAGTATTCTCTTCAGGAGGAGCAGCAATCATGAAAGTTGTCAGGCTCTATGCGAAGAACGACCTCAGGGTGGAAGACATCGAGGCGCCCCCTGTCCTGGCGCCGCGCGCGGTCAGGGTCAGGGTGCTGGCCGCCGGCATCTGCGGCTCGGACATTCACAACTTTCGAACCGGCCAGTGGATTTCACGCAGCCCGTCGACGGCCGGGCACGAATTCTCTGGCGTCGTGACTGAAGTCGGCAATTCCGTTTCCTCGCTTGGCGTCGGAGATCGTGTGGTCGCCGACAGCCGTGTCGTCTGCGGTGAGTGCCGGAACTGTAGCGAGGGTTACCCGCAGATCTGCGAGAAAATGGGATTCGTCGGCGAGGTCGTCGACGGAGGCTTCGCCGAGGAGGTCGTTCTCGATTGTGGATTGCTCCACAGAGTGGACGGATCTGCGGATGAAAGAGTGCTTGCAATGGCGGAGCCGACCGCAGTCGCATTGCACACCCTCAAACGCCTGGCCCCGCCAGTGGGATCGGCGATATTGATCGTCGGCTGCGGTCCGATTGGCGCCATTTGCGCCATCCTGGCTCGCCACCGCGGGCACTCTTTGCTCCTTGCCGACAAATCCGCTGATCGAGCCAACCTGGTTGCGCGGCTCACCGATGGCCGCGTGATCGATCTGCAGGCTTCCGGTGACGCGGCAAGCCTTCCGCGCTTTGCCATCGACGCGACCGGATCGCCTGCGGTCGTTTCACACCTCGTCCGGATCATGCCCGGAGGCGGCGCCATAGCCCTGGTTGGGCTTGGCTCCGGCGATTTGAGCGTAAGCGCCAGTCTTCTCGTCGAAAAGGAGATCAAGCTGACGGGCTGTCACGCCTTCAATGACGAATTGCCGGACGCCATCAAAGCCTGCCGCGACTATTCCAGCGATCTTGCTGCAATCGTCGAGGCCGAGATCACGCTCGACGACGTGCCGCGCGCCTATGAAACCATCATCGCCGGAAGATCGAAGGCGCCAAAGACCATCATCAGACCGTGATACCCTCGCCCCGCTTCAGCGGGGAGAGGGTGCAGGGCTCGTCCGCGAGACCCGCACGATAACGTCCAGTATCGGGATAAACTAACCACTGCCCCATCAAATCGTAATTTCGGCCGGCCGGTCCCTCCCCTAGATAGACCGCAGGACATCTTCCTTTCGCCGGAACAGGGCGTAGTGAGGCACAAATTGGCAACTGAGCAGGTGGATACGGTCGTTGTCGGCGGAGGCCAGGCGGGCCTCGCCATGAGCGAGCATTTGAGCAAGCACGGCATATCGCATCTGGTCCTCGAACGGCATCGCATTGCCGAACGCTGGCGCTCGGAGAGATGGGATTCGCTCGTTGCCAATGGTCCGGCCTGGCATGATCGCTTTCCCAATATGGAATTCGCCGATGTCGATCCTGATGCCTTTGCCCCCAAGGAGAAGGTCGCCGATTATTTCGTCGCCTATGCAAAGCAGATTTCAGCGCCAATCCGCTGCGGCGTCGAGGTGACGCTGGTTGAGAAGAATGCCGGCCGGCCTGGCTTCCGCGTCGAAACATCCGAGGGCGTGATCGAGGCCAACAACGTCGTTGCGGCGACCGGACCTTTCCAGGTGCCCATCATCCCGCCCCTGGTTCCCGAAGCCGCAGGCGTCCTTCAGATCCATTCCAGCGCCTATCGCAATCTCCGCCAGTTGCCCACGGGCGCCGTGCTGGTGGTGGGTGCCGGATCGTCAGGCACGCAGATCGCCGATGAGCTCCTGGCGGCGGGACGGCGCGTCTATCTCTCGGTCGGCCCGCATGAACGGCCGCCCAGGGCCTATCGCGGGCTGGATTTCTGCTGGTGGCTCGGCGTTCTCGGCAAGTGGGATGCCGAGACGCGCGAAGCCGGCAAGGAGCATGTCACGATCGCGGTGAGCGGGGCGCAGGGCGGCCAGACAGTTGACTTCCGGCGCCTTGCCGCACGCGGCATGACGCTGGTCGGCCTTACAAGGTCATACGACAACGGCACGGTGACCTTCGCCGGCGATCTTGCCGACAACCTGGCGCGCGGCGATGCGAATTACATGGCGCTCCTCGATGAAGCCGATGCCTATGCTCTCCGCAACGGACTCGATCTCCCCTTGAATCCCGAAGCGCGCCGGATCGAGCCCGAGCCCCCATGCGTGACCAATCCCATTCTCACGCTGAACCTCAAGGAGGCCGGCGTGACGAGTATCATCTGGGCGACGGGCTTTGCCGCCGACTACAGCTGGCTCAAGGTCGACATCTTCGATGCGCAAGGGCGGCCCCGCCATCAGCGCGGTGTTTCGGCAGAGCCCGGAATCTATTTCCTAGGCCTGCCCTGGCTGTCGCGACGGGCCTCGAGCTTCATCTGGGGGGTGTGGCACGATGCCAAACATCTGGCCGACCGGATCGCCACCCAGCGCAAATATATGGAATACCGCGATTCCGCGAAACGGGAGGCGCAACAGCGACAGCGGGCGTGATGTTCTCGAAGCGATAATCTCTTAACATCCGTCATGCTGAGGTGGCCGCGAAGCGGCCCTCGAAGCATCAATCAGGATAGAGCGAATTTGCTGCAACACACCCTTCGAGGCTCGCTTCGCTCGCGCCTCAGGGTGAGGGTATTCACCCCGCCGTTCTCCACGGCAGCGGCCCTTCCGCCAAACCTGTCACTTCACGCCGGAAGAGCGGCGCATCCTCATCACGCGCGACCTCGAGCTCCTCGGCATAGCGGCGGCCTGCAAACACTGCTGCCGCAATCGTGCCGGGTGCTTCAGCATCGCCGATCACCGTGATGGATTTGAGTGAAGCGCCTATCGTCGCAAGCGTGTTGACATCCTTGAGCAGCCCGTTGCGCGGCAGGCGCGCCGTAACCAGGACGGTTGCATCTCCTTCGACCGTCACCCGCCGGCCGGTGAACACGCAGGCCGCTTGCACAGCCTCTGTGCCGATTTCCGTCATTCCATGCGCCGTGATAATCTTCACGCCCAACTCCAGAAGCCGCGCCTGCACGCGGAACTGCTCCATGGTGTTGCGCATCCAGTTGGACACATCGGCAGCGGGCGTCACCAGCGTCACATCACGTCCTTCCGCCACCAGCAGCTCCGCAAGCACTCCGCCCATATAATAGTGATCATCATCATAGATGACCACGCGCTTACCGCGCGGGCGCGCGCCGCCCATGACATCATCGGGCGTCAGCACCTCAGCCCCTGGCGCCACGCTTATCGGCTTCAGCAGATAGCGCGCCACGCCGTCCCGCCGCCATGTCGACCCGGTGGCGATCACCGCATGATCGCAGCCGAAGCTGAGAATGTCTTCGGCCGTGAGCTCGCTCTCGCGATAGACCGCGACATTCGCAAGCTTGCTGATCTGGCCCTCGCGGTAATCCGCCACACGGCCCCAGGCGGAAAGCCCGGGAAGCCGCCGCTCCGCCACGAGCCTGCCCCCCAGTGCCCGCGACTTTTCCGCCAGCGTTACCTCATAGCCGCGCCGGCCCAGCATCATCGCGGCCTCAAGGCCCGCCGGCCCGGCGCCGACGACGAGGACCGAGGACCGCGATGTGGCGCGGCTGATGCGTTCGGGATGCCAACCGCGCCGCCATTCCTCGCCGAAGGACGGGTTCTGTGTGCAGCGGCTCGGGCTCATCATGTGGTCGCCGGCGACGCACATATTGCAGCCGATGCATTCGCGGATATCATCGATCCGGCCTTCCTTGATCTTGTTGGGCAGGAACGGATCGGCGATCGACGGGCGCGCCGCGCCGATGAGATCGAGAACGCCTGAGCGGATGAGCTTCACCATATAGTCGGGCGAGGTGAGCCGGCCCACGCCGACGACGGGCTTGGAGGTGAGCGGCTTGATGCCGGTGACGAACGGCTCCTGATATCCCTCATCGGCGAAGCGCGAGGTCTGGCTGTCATTGTCCCAGCTCGACAGCGTCAGGTCCCAGAGATCGGGAAGCTCCGCCAGATGCGCGATGACCTCGCGCGCCTCTGCGGCATGGAGGCCCTCCTCGCCGATGAGCTCGTCCACCGATATGCGGCAGGCGACCGCCATCGTGTCGCCGACCGCGTCCTTCGTTTCCTCGATCAGCTCTTTGAGCAGGCGCGCCCGGTTCTCGAGGCTGCCGCCATATTCGTCACTGCGCGTATTGAAGCGCCGCGACAGGAAGAACATGGCACCGCCGAACAGCTTGCCGGCATAGACATAGACGAGGTCATAGCCTGCCCGCTTGCCGCGCAGCGCCGCATTGCGGTGCCAGCGCCTGAGATTGCGGATATCCTCTTTGTCCATGGCGCGCGCTTGGACCGGGTCGTTGAAGATCGAGAAGACCGGCAGATCGACCGGCCCGATCGGGATTTCGCGCGAATAGAGGTTGGGCGCATTCATGCCGTTATGGGCAAGCTGCAGTCCGGCGAGTGCTCCTTTCGCATGGGTCGCCTCGGCGATGCGCGCCAGCATCGCGACATCGCTTTCGTCCCAGTTGCGCAATTCGATGAAGGGGGCGATGTCGCCCGTCGGATGGATCTCGACCTGCTCCGTGCACACGACGCCCCAGCCGCCTTCCGCCTTCACCGCGCGCATCGTGGCGAGTGCGGTCGCGTCGCGATAGCCCATGCCGTTGCAATGCGGCACCTGGTAGAAGCGGTTTTTCGTGGTCACCGGCCCGATGCGGACCGGCTCGAAGAGGATGTCGTAGCGTGGATCGCGCATAAGCGTGGCTCCTAGCGCATGATCCGGAAAAGTGGATGCCGGTTTTCCGAACAGATCATGCGCAATCAAAAAGTTTCAATGCGTTTCGTCGATCTCGTCGCGCAGCTCGTTGATGATCCGCCGCTTGATCGCGATGAATTCGGGCTCGAGCACGATCTCGGGGTCGCGCGGGCGTTGGATTCCGATCCGGATATCGGCCTTCACCTTGCCGGGACGCGCCGTCATCACGATGACCCTGTCGCCCAGGAGGATGGCTTCGTCGATGTCATGGGTGACGAACGCGACGGTCTTTTGCGTATTCTCCCAGACGCGCAGCAGCAGCCTCTGCATGCTGTGGCGCGTCTGGCTGTCTAGCGCCCCAAAGGGTTCGTCCATCAGGAGGATGTCGGGATCGTTGGCAAGGGCGCGCGCGATGGCGACGCGCTGCATCATGCCGCCCGACAGCTGTTTGGGATAGTGATCCGCGAAAGCCTTGAGGCCGATCTCTCCCAGATAGTGATCGACGATCCGGTTGCGCTCGGGCTGGGCCATGCCCTTGCGCTTGAGGCCGTATTCGACATTGTTGCGCACCGTGAGCCAGGGGAAGAGCGTGTAGGACTGGAACACCATGCCGCGGTCGGCGCCGGGACCAGTGACCAGCTTGCCGCCGGTGTGGATCGTGCCTCCGGTCGCTTCCGTGAGCCCTGCGGCAATATAGAGAAGACTCGATTTGCCGCAGCCCGAGGGCCCGACGATCACCGTGAACTCGTTCGGCCGCACCTCGAAGGAGATCCCGTCGAGCGCCAGCACGCTTTTGTCGCCGGTGCCGTAGGTGAGCGATATGGTGCTGACCGACAGGCTGCCTTTTAACATCTTCATCTCACGCCGCCCATGGCGCCAGCCGCCGTCTCAGGTAGCGGAAGAAGAGATCGGAGACGAGCCCCAGGAGGCCGATCAGCATGATGGCGAGGAAGATGGTGTCGACCTGGAAGCCGCGCATCTTTCCAGCACATTGGGATCCTAAGCTTAGAATTCCACGTGGACAAGTTGTCGC
>JADMIO012779132.1_pt1 | contig 32864 bp, 35 predicted proteins | sample 8958161 | NCBI WGS metagenome assembly JADMIO01 (sample SAMN16585339, study PRJNA669376) | soil metagenome | isolation source: Crop rotation soil | place: USA: Cullars Rotation, Alabama | collected 2011
CCGCGACTTCAAGTCACGTGAATTCCAAGCTTCGGATCCCACTGTGCTGGAAAGGCGTTGAACAGGATCTGCTTGCCGCCGGTGCCGACGATCGTCTGCTCGGGGCGGTATTCGAGATTGTTCTCGCGCTTGAACTTCCGCACGATCGCTTCCCGGAGCGGCGGAATGCCGGAGACCGGCGTGTACTTCGTCTTGCCTGCGCGGATTGCCTCGATCGCCGCATTCTTGACGTTGTCCGGCGTGTCGAAATCGGGCTCGCCCATGCTGAGGTCGATGACGTTGCGCCCGGCGGCTTTGAGCTCGCGCGCCTTCTGCGTGACCGCGATGGTCGCGGATGGCTTTACGCGGGAAAGGGCGTCGGCGATGAAGGCCATGACATTCTCCAGACCAGGGATGGACGCGGGCGCACGCCGCGCGGCGCTCTAATGTCCGATCCGGCCGGAATCCGCAAGGGTTGTCGCCGAACAACCATAGGTCCAATTCCGGCCGGGCCGTTAAGACCCGGTAAAACCTTGCGTGGCAATAGTGCATCGCAGATTGCGCCAGTTCCCCGGAGCATCACCCAAGTGTCGCGTAGCGTGGCGCTAGCCCACATCATCCGCGAAAGTGACGGCACGGCCACCGGCGTGTGGGGCACCTGCATGCTGAAGAGCGCGTTCCAGCCGATCTTCGCCTTCCAGGCAGGCAAGCTTTCGGTGGCCGCCTTCGAAGGGCTGATCAGGCCTTTTCGCGACGGCCAGGCCTGGTCTCCCGGGGCCTTCTTCGGCAGCATTCCGAGCCCGGATCGACTGCATGTCGAGACGCTGACGCGCACGCTGCACCTGCTCAACGCCGCGGCCTGCCTGTCGCCTTCGGCTGCCCTCTTCGTCAATTTCGATCCGTCGCTGTTCTCGGACCGCGCCATCGCCGACAGCGCGTTGCGCGACATGCGGTTGGTGTTGAACGAGGCAGGCATCGATCCGCGCCGGGTCGTCTGCGAGGTCACCGAGCAGCGGTCGGCCTCCAAGGAGGCGCTGTTCGACTTCGTCGGCGCACTTCGGGCCAACGGATTCCGCATCGCCGTGGACGACTACGGCGCAGAAGATTCCGACATGAACCGCATCAAGGAACTGCGGCCCGACATCGTCAAGTTCGACGCCAAATGGATCACCCGGTTGATGGAGTCCGGGCCGGGGTTCGCGCTGCTCGCCGCCATGGTCTCCACCTTCGCCGCGCAGGGCATCCGCACCGTTTTCGAAGGCATCGAGGAGGGCTGGCAGCTGGAGCTCGCCGAAAAGTCCGGCGCATCCATGGTGCAGGGCTATGCGCTGGCTCGCCCCGAGCTCGCGCCGACAAGCTTTTCCGTCTTCCGCAGCCAGGGCGCCAATGCCGGGCCGGATGTGTCGGCCGCGCCTCTCGCTCAGCCACGGCCGAACCCGGCTCGCTCGGCCACGCGGCCAGCCCGAAGCTTCGGACGCAGGCTCGCGCCATGACGACCCGGGCGGGCCGCCCGGCTTTCGTCAGCGATGCCATCGTCGTCGACGAGATCGGCCTGGAAAGCGGCATCTACGGCAGCTATCGCCTGCGCAGCTCCTACCAGCCGATCTTCGAACGCCGCGGCGCCTTGCTGTTTCCCTTCGCCGTCGAGGCGCTGGCTTTGCCCTACCTTGCCGGCCAGCCCGTTCCCGCCGAGGCGTTCCTGGCCGAGCTCCCGGCCGACGACCGATTGCTGGTCGAGAGTGTCTGGCGGGCGCTGCATGTGCGCAACCACCGCAACATCGGCGTCGACGAGTTGCAGCTGTTCTTCAATTACGATCCGCAAGCCGATGCGGACGTTGAGAAATTTCTCACCGACCTGCGCTTCATGGCAGGCAGGCTCGCCGAGGTCGAGCTGGATCCGAAGCTCCTGGTCTGCGAGATCGCGCAGACGGCGGCGCCCGATACGCGCCTGCTCGTCGAGCTTGCCGAAGAGATGCGCCGGCGGGGCTTGCGCCTCGCGGTCGACGATTTCGGCGCCGGACATTCGACGCTCGAGCGGGTCAGTCTGCTGAAGCCCGAAATCGTCAAGATCGACGGCGCCTGGTTCCGCGCGCTTTGCCGCGAGCCGGCGGCGATCAAGCTGTTCGGCTCCGTCGTGGCCGGCTTCCAGCGCGGCGACGCAAAGGTCCTGGTCGGCGGCATCGAGGAGCCGTCGCATCTTGGCCACGCGCTTTCGGCCGGCGCCGACTTTTTCCAGGGTTCCTTCCTCGCCTCGGCGGCGCCGGTCGGGACCGTGTTCGACGAGACCCCGCTCGTGATCGACGAAAAGCTGAAGCTCGATCCGAAGGTAGCGCCGCTCTTCGGCTGATCGGCCTGCGCCTATGGCGCGCCGTCGATGCATCAGCCGGACTGATCCATCCTCCAACAAAACTCGTTGGAATGCCGGCCGGCTTGCGCGCAAGATTTTTGCCGCATCCGGAGGGAACGCCATGCCGAAAATCTACGGAATGATCGACAGCGGCAATTGCTACAAGCCGCGGCTCTTGATGGCCAAGCTCGGCAGGAGTTTTGAGCATGTCGAGGTCAGCTCACATGACGGCGGCACGCGCTCGGCCGCCTATGTCGCTAAGAACCCCAACGCCATGGTGCCGCTGCTCGAGCTCGACGACGGCAGGCGGCTGGCCGAATCGAATGCGATCCTGCTCTATCTCGGCGAGGGGACGCGCTTCGTCCCGGAGGACGCGTACCAGCGCGGGCTGGCCTATCAATGGCTGTTCTTCGAGCAGTACAGCCACGAGCCCTATATCGCGGTGCGCAAGGCGATCCTCACCGTGCCGCGCCGTGCCGCGGAAGCGACGCCGGAAAAGCTGGCGCTGACCTTCGAGCGCGGCAACAAGGCGCTGCGCGTGATGGAGACGCAGCTTGCCCAGACGCCCTTCTTCGCCGGGGATGCTCTGAGCGTCGCCGACATCGGGCTCTACGCCTATACGCACGAAGCCGACAAGGGCGGCTTCGACCTTGGCCTCTATCCGGCCGTCAGCGCCTGGCTTGCCCGCGTCGAGGCCGATCCCGGCCACGTGCCGATCGAGTGGCTGCCGCGAGGGGAGGGGTGAATGGTGAATGGTGAATAGTGAATAGTGAATAGTGAGTAGTGAGTAGTTAGTATGAGTTGAACTAACTACTACTACTGACTAATGACTGCTCACCATTCACCATTCACCATTCACTATTCACTATTCACTATTCACTACTCGCTAATTTTGCCAAACAAAAAGGCGGGGCAAAACCCCGCCTTCCGCATCAGCCTGATCGCGGCGTTCGCGCCCTGATCTGCAGCAATCCGCTGTTCAGATCCCGGGCTTTCCGCCGCTGGTTCCGCGCGCATCGGGCGCGGCCGTCAGTACATCCGTGACTTGACCGCGCGCTCCAGCTTTAAGGCCGGGCGCGCGCGAGAAGAATCAGGCTGCCTTGCTAAGAGATCCGGCAGCGGACTTGCCCGTACGGCGGTCCTTCTCGATCTCGAAGTTGATCTTCTGGCCTTCGACCAGGTTCGACATTCCGGCGCGCTCGACGGCGGAGATGTGGACGAACACGTCCGGGCCGCCATTGTCGGGCTGGATGAAGCCGAAACCCTTGGTGGCGTTGAACCACTTGACCGTTCCAGTTGCCATTTTTGTATTCCTTCTGCTGCTGCGTTGTCGGGCAAAGCGCATGCCTTGCGTTGGTATCGAGATTTTGGAGAACGTCAGCAAGCGCGGGGGTAAACCGCAGGCACTAGACCGATCGGCCGAAATATCAATGCACGCCCATATAGGGAGCTTCGGCGCCGAGCACAAGGCCCGCCTGTGCACTGGACGCCGCCGCGATGGCGCCTAAATTTCTGCTAGAAGATGGCGGCTGCCGCAAGAGCATCGCAGTCCGCGGCCGCGGAGATCGAGATGAAGAAGACCGCATTGATCGCGCTTGGCCTGTCGCTGGTTTCGCTCGATGCGCAGGCGATCTCGCGCTACAACTCCACATCGATGAGTTGCGACGAGGTGAGGGCGAGGATCCGCCACGAGGGCGCGGTGATCATGCGCTGGCGCTCGCCGCGCAATCCGAGCATTCAGCGCTATGGCCGGTTCGTCGCCCATGACGGCTTTTGCCCGGCGAGCGAGATCGCCGAGACGACCTGGATCCCGGCGGCGGATACCCAGTCCTGCCCGGTCTACGAGTGCCATCAGTACGACCCGGAGGACGACTTGTTCTGGCTGCGCCGCCACCACTGATGCCGCGAAGCGGCGGCGGGAGCGCTGCCGCGGCGCGTTTCCGGCGCTATCTCCCTGCGCGGAACGGTTGTATGCTGCCCTGGGGGCAGGGCGGCACGATGGAGACCGGTTTTGAAGAAGACGTTGCTGATTGCGTTTTGCCTGTCGCTCGTCTCGGCCGAGGCGCAGGCGATCTCGAGCTATAACCCGCTGAAGATGCTGTGCGCCGACGTCAAGCACACGATCAGGCAGCACGGCGCGGTGATCCTGCGCTGGACCTCGCCCACCGCCGGCGTGCCGCGCTACGGGCGCTATGTCTCGGGCTCGGCCTTCTGCGACATCGGCGAGCGGGCGTTTCCCAATCTCGTTCCGTCCAAGGACAAGAAGTCCTGCGGCGTCAGCCAGTGCCGGCCCTATGTGCCGGGCGACGACGGCTTCTTCTTCTAGTCAGAAACCGAAGGATCTCTGCGCTGAAGGCGGCGGTCCGACGCGCACGCCTTCCAGCACCAGCATCTTCTCCTTGGTGGCCGAGCCGCCGGGTGCCGAGAAGCCGCCGATCTTGCCGCCCGCCGCAAGGATGCGGTGGCACGGGATGACCAGCGGCACCGGATTGGCGCCGAGGGCGGCACCCGTCTCGCGCGCCAGGCCGGCATGGCCGGCTCGCTTCGCCAGCTCGCCATAGGTCGTGGTCTCGCCGAATTTCAGTTTCTGCGCCGCGGCGTAGATGGCGCGCCGGAAGTCGTCGACCTCGGCAAGGTCGACCGGCACGGCGGAAAAGTCGGCCCGCCCGCCCGCCGCATAATCCTTGATCGCTGCGACCAGCTCGACGACCCAGCGCGGCGCCTCGGCAAGCGCTGCTTCCGAGGGGATCTCGGCCATCTGTCCGACACCCAGCTCCGCGGCAGTCGCGCGCTTGAGCAGGCGCCTGGCGACGGCGTCGCGGTCGCGCCCCGGCAGGATGAGCCGGGTCAGGCCTGCTTCGCTCCAGCTCAGCCCGACGAAGCCCAGCGCCGTTTCGAACACCGCATGGCCCGTGCGGGCGATGATCGCTGCCTGTCCCATGATGTGCTCCTTTCTTGTTCCGAAGCCGCCGATACCGGTACGGATCGGGAACAATTTCGCACCTGGACCGGAGTTTTGCCACCCGAAAATTGCCGGGGCGCCGCGGATTGCCCGGGAATTCCCAGTCATGTAAGGATTTTTCCGTGGGGACCAAGAGAGGACTTCGGACCATAGCGTGGCTTTGACCCGTTTGAGATCGCTGCTGCTGGCCGCTCTTTCGGCAGCGCTGCTGTCGGGATGCGTCTCGGAAGGGCTCGACACCGGCCTGGAGTCCGGGGCGGGCTTTGCCCTGGCCGACAAGACGACGACACCGGCCGACGAGGCCACGATCGAGCTTCCGGAAACCATGGTGGTGCCGAGTTCCTATGCGTCGCCGTCGGCTCCGCCCGTGGAGAACGCGCCGGTGCTGGCTTCGGTCGATCCGGCCGCCATCGATCCGCTTCCCGCCAATCCACCCCCGGCACAAGCTCAGCCCACGACCCGGCCGCTCAAGGGCGATAGCAAGCCGGAAGCAAGTCACGGCGACGTCGATCGGCTGATCGCCAAATATGCAGCGCTCTACGAAGTGCCCGAGATGCTGGTGCGCCGTGTCGTCAAGCGCGAGAGCAATTTCTATCCCGGCGCATACAACAAGGGCCACTGGGGGCTGATGCAGATCAAGCACGCCACCGCGCGCGGCATGGGCTATGGCGGCCCCGCAAAAGGCCTGCTCGATGCCGAGACCAATCTGAAATACGCGGTAAAGTATCTGCGCGGCGCCTGGCTGGTCGCCGAGGGCGACCAGGACCGTGCCGTCGGCTTCTACGCCCGCGGCTATTATTACGACGCCAAGCGCATGGGCCTGCTCGATGAGACCGGCCTCGGCAAGGATCGCAAGCGCCGCCGTTCATAAGCCTTGACAGTCCCGGCCTTTCGGGGCCTCATCAAGCTGTGTCAGCGTCTACCCTGGTTAGTCGCTTTTTCGTGACTGGTAGTGCAGCGCTGGCACGCCCCTCCCTTCATACTTTCAGCTGCCGCAACCTGAACAGCGGGTGCTTTTCCAGCGTGCGGCTGTTGATCTCGCCGACGGCGAGTCGCGCCTGAAGATGGCTGCGCAGCTGGCCTTTCACCGATTGCGGCTTGGCGTTGCCGCCATTGTTGGCAAGCCCGGTGAGGAAGCTCGCGACCTGCAGCAGGTCGTCCTTGCCGATGACATCGTATGCGACAGCCCTGCCCAACGGGGCGCTTTTTTCGGCGACCGCGAGAAGATGGCCGAAATTCGCGGCGTCCTGGTTGTCGACCAGTTTTATCCCGGCGGCCAGCGGCGCCGGAGCAAAAAGCTCCGCGGCGATCTTGCGCACAATTGCGTCGCGTTCCGCGCCAGGCTTCGGCCATGACGAGAGCTGGACGTCGAGCGCGGTGAACTCGGTGCTTTTGTCGCCCGAGAGATGGTCGAGCAGCCGCTTGGAGAACTCGACCTTGAATTTGTCGGTGCTGCGCGAGCGCAGCGCGCGAAAATAGTTGGTGGCCTTGCGGATGTCCTTCACCGCGGCGCGAAGCCCCTCGACATCGCCGGCGACGAGCAGGCCGAGAAAGAAGCGTCCGCTGTGCGGCTCGCCGCTTTGGCCGACAAAGGCGGCAGTCATCGTGGCAAAGGCCGGAAACGGCACGCCCGCGGTCGCGGCGGCAATGCCTAACCCGAACAGCGATCTGCGCGTGATGTCGACGCCCGTTAGCGCCACTTTTCCACCCCGTCCCTGCAGCCCAGCCATTTGTAGCGCCGATCGCGGCAAATGCAAAATGGCTTGCCGGCGAAAGATTAGAGGTCAGGCTAGGCCTTTCCGCCCTCTGCCATGGCCGCCATCTCGCGCTCGGCCCATTCGCGGCCGGGCGCGCCGCCCCACAGCAGCCAGGCGACGTATTCGGGCGAGGGCATGTCGCCGGCACCCGGGTGCGCCGGCGGCCAGCGCTCGAAGAAGCGGGCCATGTGCTTGATCGAGTTGTCGGAGAGCGGCTTTCGGTCTTTCAGCTCGCGGGCACGCGCGACAGGGACCGTAACGCCGCCGCGCTTGAGCTTTTCGCGCAGCGCCAGCCCTTGTTCTGCCGTCCTGGCAACGGCTTCCGGCGGCACATGGCCGGCCGTCTCGGTGCGGAGCACGCTGCTGAGGTCGACGCGGTCAGGAAATTTGGGCGCTGCATCGGGCTGATCGTCCAGCGCCGGCTCGTCGGCAGCGTGCTGCGTTACCTCGAGTGAGGGTTCCACTACAGGCGGTGGCGTCTGCTCTTTGACGAAGGCTTCCCAGTTCCAGACCGTGCCGTTGCCGTACTTTTCCATGGCGCCGCGCCTCCTGGCGGTCCAGAAATGCGGCACGGGGCGCGCGGTTCCAGGTGACTTTTTCGCGGCGATCGGGAACCAGGTGCGCAGACGCGAAAAGCGCCGCACCCGCTAGACCCTCAGCCCCTTGAGCTTCGGCGCCAGGACCCAGAGCGCGGCGGCAAACGCCACGACGATGCCGGCCATCACGCCCTGGGCGACGCGCGCGCCGACGATGGCCGCGAATGCGGCAGTCGTCGCCGTGCCGAGCGAGACCAGCCCGCGCGTCATGAACAGCGTGGACAGCACGCGTCCCCGATAATTGTCGTCGACGGTCATCTGCAGGATCGTATTGTTCGAGGAATTGTAGGCGAGGTGCATGGCGCCGGCGCAAAACAGGATCGGCAGCGCAACGTAGATTGTCGGCGCGAGCGAGAAGGCGACCAGGAAGCCGCCGAAGCACGCCATGAAGGCGAGCATCACGCTGCCCTTGCGGGCGTCGCGCTGCACCCAGGCGGCGAACAGTCCGCCCGAGACGGAGCCGCAGGCAGCGACCGAGACCATCAGGCCGAGGCCGGTGGGGCCGGCGTTGAACACGTCATGGGCAAACAGCGCCAGCAACTGCATGTAGGGCTGCGCGAAGAAGGTCGGCACCAGCGCCACCAGCACCAGGAGCAGCATCGTGTTGTTGGTGCGGACATAATTGATGCCGCCGATGAGCGCGGCCGAGAAGCTTTCGCGGCGGGCCTCGCGCACCGGCTTTTCCGGCAGGTCCATCAAGAACAGCATCGCCAGCACGACCGTGAACGTCAGCGCGTTGGCGAGAAAGCACGCGGCCGTGCCGAAGGCAGCCAGGATGCCCGCGGCGAGCAGCGGCCCGATGACCTTCGAGGTGTTGAGCGTCACCGAATTCAGCGCGATCGCGCTTGCGAGATCATGCCGGGGCACGAGCTCGGAGACGAGCGAGTGGCGCGCCGGCGTGTTGAAGGCAATCAGGATGCCGCGGCCGGTGGCAAGCGCCAGGATGATCCCGATCGGCGCATGGTCCGAGTAGACGAGGACCGCCAGGATGACCGCAAACATCATCGCGCAGGTCTGCGTCGTCATCAGCATGCGGCGCCGGTCCATGCGGTCGGCGACGACGCCGCCCGCGAGCGCAAAAAAGACCAGCGGCAGGCCGCGCGCGAGATTGACCAGGCCGAGATACACCGGCGAGTTGGTGGTCGAGATGACCAGCCAGTTCAGCGCCACCTGGTCGATCCAGTCGCCGGAATTGGAGATGAAGTTGCCGATCCACAGCAGCCGATAGTTGCGGTGCCTCAGCGCGGCGAATGTGCCGCTTCTGGGGGTCCCGTCAACGAGTAGTTCGGTCAAGGCGATTACGATCTCCGCCGGTGCAATACGGCTGTATACGCTGAGGCGCAATAGCCGAGCGGCGACGATTCGCAAGCCGGAAAAAGCTCACGCTCATGTGATCGGAAGAGCTGCAAGCGCTGCGGGCAGGGCAGCGAAAAGCAGGCCAGGCCATGAACCCTTGGGCAGCGCGGCGCTACCCATCGGTGCCGGGCGCTGCGCGTCGCGGTCGATGGTCTCGACAGACCGCTGAGGAGAAAGTTCATGAGCGACATCATGTCCCGCCGCGGCTTCGGCATGCTGGCCGTCGCCGCCGTCTCGCTGGCATTTACCGGACCCGGCTTCGCCGGGCAGGCGACCGGCAAGCGGCAGCACAAGCCGTTGCGAATGCGCATGTATTACCGCAACGCCGGCGGCCGGAAGAAAATCACCACCGGCGCATGCATTCCGGGCGAGCCCGACTACGACCCCGACCAGTGCTACGAGGACATCAAGGACTGAGACCGCCGCAGCCGTCACTTCTTTTGCTCGACGAAGCCGCCGCTCGGCGCCTCGTGCGGGATGTTCCAGCCGAAATAGACCTCGGCCTCGACGATCCTGCCGCCGCGCACGGTGAGCACCTCGGTGTTGCGGAAGCGCTTGCCGTCGCTGGTCGTCGCCTCATAGGTCACCAGCACCTCTCCGCCGCTTTCGACGATGCGCTTGTAGTCGAAGGCCTGCATCATCCTGCTGTTCGGCCAGCAGCGCTCGAAATAGGTTTTTCGGTCGAGCCGGTTGTCCAGCGGGCTGGTGAAATGAAAATCGTCCGCGATCACCTTCTCGATCGCGGCGCGGTCCTTGTCGACATAGGCCTGATAGCATCGCTTGACGACGAGGGTAGCGTCGGTGAGCATCGGTCCGCTCCGCTGCGGTTGCATCTGCCAGCCAATGCGAAGCGGCGCCGGATGTTCCCGCGCCGGGCGGATCATGGAGCAGCCAATCGAAGGAGAAAGCCATGGCCGAATGGAACCTTCCCTGGGAGGGCGGCTGCCGCTGCGGCCGCGTTCGCATCCGCATCACCGCGCCGCCGCTGGTCGCCATGGCGTGCCACTGCACCGGCTGCCGGCGCATGAGCTCGTCCGCCTATTCGCTGTCCATGGCGATCCCGGCCCAGGGTTTCGAGGTGACGCAGGGCGACCCAGTCATCGGCGGCCTGCACGGCGCCACGCGGCATTATTTCTGCCCGCACTGCATGAGCTGGATGTTCACGCGGCCGGAAGGCATGGACTGGTTCGTCAATGTGCGCCCGACCATGCTCGACGATCATTCCTGGTACGCGCCCTTCATCGAGACCTGGACCAGCGAGAAGCTGGCCTTCGCCGAGACCGGCGCGCCTCACAGCTACGAGGCCTTGCCGCCGATCGACGCCTATGAAGGCTTGATGAAGGACTACGCGGCCTGGATGGCAAAGGCCTGATCGGCCGCGCCGCATCTTGATGCTCGCCTCAAGTGAGACTATCTTCAGCCTCAGTTGAAGGAGCAAGAGAAGATGTTGGCCTTGTCGACCGTTGCCGACGTGCTCGGCCTGCCGCAGGCCGAAACGGCCTCCCGTTCGCCGATCGGCCTGATCTCGCGCATCGAGAAGGGCCTGCCGACCAAGGCGCTCGACCGCGTTGCCCGGCTGCTCGCGCCGGGGGACTCCCAGTTCAAGTACCGGCTCGTTCCCAAAGCCACCTATGAGCGCAGAAAGAGCGCGCATCGCCTGTCCTCGGAGGAAAGCGCCCGGCTGGCGAGGCTGGCGCGCGTCTGGAGCCTGGCGCTCGAGGTCTGGCAGGACGAGGATGCGGCGCGCGACTTCCTGTTCCGGCCGCACGCTATGCTGGAGGACAGGCTGCCGGTGGAGATCGTCATCCGCAGCGAGATCGGTGCCGAACTGGTGCTCGAGATCCTCGGCGGCCTGAAATACGGCAGCGCTGCGTGACGGCCCAGCTTCTGGATCGCACGCTCACCAGCTACCGCATCGGCGATCCCAACGGCGCCTATCCGATCTTCGACGCAACCGGCTCGACAATAGCGCCGGGGCGCTGGAACACGGCGGGCAGCCCGGTCATCTACACCAGCGAGCATTTTTCAACAGCGCTGCTGGAAAAGCTCGTGCGCGGCAGCGGCCGGCTGCCGCCCAACCAGCATTTCGTCGCCATCACCATTCCGCGAGGGACGAGCTACGAAATCCTCTCCGAGCCGGCGCTTCCCGGCTGGGACAGCTTTCCGCCGGGCATAAGCAAGAGCTTCGGCGAAGCCTGGTGCCGCGAAAAGCGCAGCGCCATCCTGATCGTGCCGAGCGTCGTGGCGCGCCTCGACCAGAACATCCTCATCAACCCCGCCCACCCGGAATTTTCCGGCATCCATGCAAGCCTCCACCAGCCCGTCTACTGGGACCGGAGGTTGTTCGGCGGGTGAGGCCCGTCGGTGCGGCCAGCCAATCTCCCCCGCAAGGGGGGAGATTGGCCAATCCGTCCCCTCCGCGCTGGCATCTATGCGTGGAATGCGGCTAGTCTTTGCGAACCCGAAGACAAAGGGAGGGGAGAAAAAATGCCCAGGGAAATCGTCGAAGTGCCGGTCCTCTCGCCGATGATGCGCGCGCTCGGCGTCCCGTGCTCATCGGTGACGCGCGCCAACGGCTTCGTCTTCGTTTCGGGCACGCCGCCGATCGACATGGAGACCGGCAAGATCGTGCGCGGCGACATCGAGACGCAGACGGAAGCCTCGCTCAACGCCGTGAAAAAGTGCCTTGAGGCGGCGGGCACGTCCTTCGACAATGTCGTGATGGTGCGCGTCTACGCGTCCAACTCCGGCTTCTACAACGCCATCAACCGCGTCTACGCCAGGCACTTCCCGGTCAACCCGCCGTCCCGCACCTTCGTGCCGGTGTCCGGCTGGCCGATGGAGTTCGACATCGAGATCGAGATGATGGCGGTGGGGTGAGGCCTCGCAGAGAGCCAACCTATTCGCCTGGCTGCGGATGCTCGCGCGTGTGGCGGGTCAAATAAAGCCCGACCCCGGCGATGACGAGGCCGGCGGCAGGCATCAGCAGCAGCGACAACATTTGAAGTGTCGTCATGGGCGGAGCCCTTTCAGTACCAAACTGCCAGCATAATGTAGCGCGGCCGACACCAGAAAACAAATAACGCTAACGAGGGCGACGAAAAGCGCCGAGGCATTTGCAGCAGATCCGTAAAGAGCGGAGAAAAGCGGCGCGAGACCGCCCACCGCGAAAAGCGCCACGGCCAAGCCGTTGAGATAAGTTGCGAACAGCTTGAGGCGCTCGTTCCGCACCATCATCCAAAATACCCCTGCAGCGGCCTGACCTCCAGGCTCCCGGCCTTCAGCGCCGCGATCGCCTCCGCCACCGCTGCTGCGCCCGCCATCGTGGTGTAATACGGCACCTTCTGCATCAGGCTGGCGCGGCGCATCGATTTTGAGTCCGACACCGCCTTCTGGCCGTCGGTGGTGTTGAAGACGATCTGCACCTGGCGGTTGCGGATGGCGTCCTCGATGTGCGGGCGGCCTTCCAGCACCTTGTTGATCTTTTGCGCCTCGACGCCGTTTTCCGCCAGGAAGCGCTGCGTGCCGCCGGTGGCGAGCACCTTGAAGCCAAGCCCCGCGAGCCGCTTCACCGAGGGCAGCACCTTGGCCTTGTCCTCGTCGCGCACCGAGACGAACAGCGTGCCGGAACGCGGCAGGTCGACGCCGGCGCCGAGCTGGCTCTTGGCGAAGGCGAGCGCGAAATCGTGGTCGAGGCCCATCACCTCGCCGGTCGAGCGCATTTCCGGCCCCAGAAGAATGTCGACGCCGGGGAAGCGCGCGAACGGGAAGACCGCTTCCTTGACCGCGATGTGGCCGGGGTTGCGCGGGTCGGGCATCGCGCCGTAATGCGCAAACGCGTTTTCGAGCGTCTCGCCGGTCATGATGCGCGCGGCGATCTTGGCGATCGGCTTACCTATGGTCTTCGCCACGAAGGGCACCGTGCGGGATGCGCGCGGATTGACCTCGAGGACAAAGATGGTGCCGTTCTGGATGGCGTATTGCACGTTCATCAGGCCGCCGACCTTGAGCGCCCGCGCCATCGCTCCGGTCTGGCGCTCAAGCTCGTCGACGATGGCAGGCGTGAGCGAGTGCACCGGCAGCGAGCAGGCGCTGTCGCCGGAATGGATGCCGGCTTCCTCGATGTGCTCCATGATGCCGGAGATGAACACCGACTTGCCGTCGCAGAGCGCGTCGACGTCCACCTCGATCGCGTCGGTGAGATAGGTGTCGAAGAGCAGCGGGTTTTTTCCCAGCAGCGTGTTGATCTGCCCGGTCTTGTCGTTGGGGTATTTCTGCTTGATGTCCTCCGGCACGAGGCCGGGCACGGTGTCGAGCAAATAGGTCTGCAGCATGCCCTCGTCATGGATGATCTGCATGGCGCGGCCGCCGAGCACGTAGGAGGGGCGCACCACCAGCGGGAAGCCGAGCTCGCCCGCCACCAGCCGCGCCTGCTCGACGGAATAGGCGATGCCGTTCTTCGGCTGGGTGAGGTTCAGCCGGTGCAGCAGTTTCTGGAAGCGGTCGCGGTCCTCGGCAAGGTCGATGGCGTCGGGCGAGGTGCCCAGGATCGGGATGCCCGCCTTTTCCAGCGCGTCGGCAAGTTTCAGCGGCGTCTGGCCGCCGAACTGCACGATGACGCCGAGCAGCGTGCCCGCTTCCATCTCGGCACGCAGGATCTCCAGCACGTCCTCGGCCGTCAGCGGCTCGAAATAGAGCCGGTCCGACGTATCGTAGTCGGTCGACACGGTCTCCGGGTTGCAGTTGATCATGATCGCCTCGAAGCCGGCGTCGCGCAGCGCGAAGGCGGCATGGCAGCAGCAATAGTCGAACTCGATGCCCTGGCCGATGCGGTTCGGTCCGCCGCCGAGGATCACCACCTTCCGGCGCGACGACACCTGCGCCTCGGATCGCGGCTCGCCGACGAACGGCGTCTCGTAGGTCGAGTACATGTAGGCTGTGGGCGAAGCGAACTCGGCCGCGCAGGTGTCGATCCGCTTGTAGACCGGATGCACGTCGAGCTTCTTGCGCAGCTCCGCGACGTCGGCTGCGTCCTTCTTCGTCAGCGAGGCCAGCCGCGCGTCGGAAAAACCCATCGCCTTCAGCATGCGCAGATTGGCCGCATCGCCGGGCAGGCCATGCTCGCGGATGCGTGCTTCCATGGCGATGATGCCGGCGATCTGCTCCAGGAACCACGGATCGATCTTGCACATCTGGTGCACCTCCTCGAGCGAGGTGCCCATGCGGATCGCCTGCGCCACCATGCGCAGCCGGTCGGGCGTCGGCGTACCCAGCGCGGCGCGCACGGCGTTGCGGTTCTCGCCGTGCCCGAGGCCGGGTATCTCGATCTCGTCGAGGCCGGTGAGGCCGGTCTCCAGCCCGCGCAGCGCCTTCTGCAGCGATTCCTGGAAGGTGCGGCCGATGGCCATGACTTCGCCGACCGATTTCATCGCGGTGGTCAGTACCGGCTCCGCGCCCGGGAATTTTTCGAAGGCGAAGCGCGGGATTTTTGTCACGACATAGTCGATCGACGGCTCGAAGGATGCCGGCGTGGCGCCGCCCGTGATGTCGTTCTCCAGCTCGTCCAGCGTGTAGCCGACCGCGAGTTTTGCGGCGATCTTGGCGATCGGGAAGCCGGTCGCCTTGGAGGCCAGCGCTGACGAGCGCGACACGCGCGGGTTCATCTCGATGACGACGAGGCGGCCGTCGGCCGGGTTGACCGCGAACTGCACGTTGGAGCCGCCGGTCTCGACCCCGATCTCGCGCAGCACCGCGATCGAGGCGTTGCGCATGATCTGGTACTCTTTGTCGGTCAGCGTCAGGGCAGGGGCGACCGTGATCGAATCGCCCGTGTGCACGCCCATCGGATCGATGTTCTCGATCGAGCAGATGATGATGCAGTTGTCCGCTCTGTCGCGGACGACCTCCATCTCGTACTCCTTCCAGCCGAGCACGCTCTCCTCGATCAGCACCTCGGTGGTGGGCGAGGCGTCGAGCCCGGCCTGCACGATGTCGAAGAACTCGGCGCGGTTATAGGCGATGCCGCCGCCGGTGCCGCCGAGCGTGAAGGAGGGGCGGATGATCGCCGGCAGGCCGACGACGTCGATCGCCTGCGCGGCGACCGCCATGGCGTGGCTGATATAGCGCTGCTTGCGGTCGCCCTCGCCGAGGTTCCACTGCGTCTCCAGCGCGTCGAGCGCCGCGTCGAGGTTTTCAGGGTTCTCGGCCTTCAGCGCGGCGCGCTCGGCCTCGTGCTTCTTGCGGTCGGCATTCTTGGCGTCGGTGGCGTTGGCCAGCATGGAGCGCGGCGTCTCCAGCCCGATCGTCTTCATCGCCTCGCGAAACAGCGCCCGGTCCTCGGCCTTGTCGATGGCGTGGGCATCGGCGCCGATCATCTCGACATTGTAGCGCTCGAGCACGCCCATGCGGCGCAGCGACAGCGCCGTGTTCAGCGCCGTCTGGCCGCCCATGGTGGGCAGCAGCGCGTCCGGCCGCTCCTTGGCGATGATCTTTGCCACCACCTCCGGCGTGATCGGCTCGACGTAGGTCGCGTCCGCCAGCTCCGGGTCGGTCATGATCGTCGCCGGATTGGAATTCACCAGGATGATGCGAAAGCCTTCCGCCTTCAGCGCCTTGCAGGCCTGGGTGCCCGAATAGTCGAACTCGCAGGCCTGGCCGATGACGATCGGGCCGGCCCCGATGATGAGGATCGATTTGATGTCGGTGCGTCTTGGCATTTTTCCCCAAAGCTTCGGCGGCAGGCTTCTTGCGCGCAAAGGCCGGGGCGGGAGGAACCCGGCCGGCTGCAGGAAGCGATTCTGGTATCAGGCTAGGCGCGCCTTATAGGGGAGGATGCCGGGGCAGGGAACCCCGGAAATTGCGGTGGGGATGTGCCGGGGACAGTTTACCTTTTTCCGGCGGGAGGCGACGGCGCGTCCGGGTTGACGCGGGCGGAAAGAGGCAAACTGTCCCCTGTGCCGACCCGACTACTTGAAGTTCTTCCGCCGCTCGACCTCGTCGGTGCTGGGCTCGGCGAGCTGGAAGGAGCCGGTCCTGATCTCGCCGGCGCGCTCGTAGGAGGCGATGATCACGCCGGTGGTCGAGACCTCGGACTTGACGAGCTTCAGCGCCGCCGGCACGGCGCCGTCGCTGAACAGCTTCTTGCCCTTGCCGAGCACGACCGGGAAGATCAGCAGGCGGATCTCGTCGATCAGGTCCGCCGCGAGCAGCTGATGCAGCAGGTCGGTCGATCCCTGCGTCAGCAGTTTCGGGCCGTCCTCGCTCTTCATCTTGCGCAGCGTCGCGATCGGGTCCTTGCCGAGCCCCTCGGAGTTCTTCCAGGTCAGCGACTCGGGCCTGTGCGTGGCGACATATTTCGTCACGGCGTTCAGCGCGTCCGCCATCGGGTCGTCTCGCACATGCGGCCAGTGCGAGGCGAAGATATCGTAGGTCTTGCGCCCAAGCAGCAGCGCGTAGTCGGGCGCGAAGATCTCGCCCATCGCGGCACCCATGATGTCGTCCCAGTAGTGGAAGGTCCAGCCGCCGAACTTGAAGCCGCCCTCAGGATCCTCCTGCGGGCCGCCCGGCGCCTGCATGACGCCGTCCAGGCTGACGAATCCTGCCGCTATGATCTTGCGCATCGAAAAATCTCCCAAATGAACCGTGCGATACACCTAGGACGAAGCTCGATGCCGCGCACCGACTCCAGGCCTGAAAAATACTGAGCGTCGCGACCGATTGGCGCATGCGTCCTGCGTCGGCGTCGCGAATCAGGGTTCACGCATCCTCATTTCACCTCCGCCAGGGCGCGCGCGGCCTTCGCCATGCGGTTGGGGAAATCGCCGTCATTGTCGCTGTAGCCGGATGCCTTGTAGAATTCGAGCGCCTCGTCGAGGGCAGCCTTACCTTCCATGACGAGCGCCCGCGACTTCTCCCGCCGGCCAAGCTCGACCAGCGTGTCGCCGAGGTTGGTGCGCACCCAGGCCCAGCCGAACGGCAAACTCTCGCGGGTCCATACCTCGAGTGCGGCGCGGAAAGCGTCGGCAGCCTCCTCGAGGTGCACCGCGCCTTTTTCGCGCTCGCCGATGGCCTGCAGTGCTTGGCCGAGCTCGGTCTGGGTCCCGGCCCAATCATAGGGCGCCAGCTCTCGCGAGTTTATGGCCAGCGCCTCGCGGCAGGCGCCCACCGCTTCCTCCAACTGCGCCGTGTCCTGCTTCGCCTTGCCGACCAGCGTGAGCGCGCTGCACAGGCCGCTCTCGGTCTTTGCCCAGATCGCCGGCATGCGCTCGCGGCTGAACTCCGACAGCGCCGCGCGATACGCCTCGACGGCATGCTCGGGACCGACGAATCCGCTGGTCCGCTCGACCAGCGCCACATAGGTCGCGCCGATATTGGCCTGCACCATGGCCCAGCCCAGCGGGTCACGCTCCCGCGTATTTTCTTCGAGCGCCGCGAGATAGGCATCGGCCGCCTGCATCAGCCAGGCCGGGTCGTTGGTCAGATTGCCGAGCGCAAGCAGCGCGTGGCCGAGGTTGTTCTTTGCCGACGCCCAGTCGGTCGGCGCCTTATCCCGCTTGATCTCCTCGAGCGCGGCCTCATAGGCGGCGACGCCCTCCTGCATCAGCGCCGCGTCGTCGGTGCGTGTTCCCAGCATCCCCAGCGCCCGGGCGACGTTGACCTGCGCATTGGCCCAATCGAGCGGCTCCGCCTTGCGATCGTATTCCGCCAGCGCCAGGCGCGAGGCGGCAAGCGACTGCTCCAGCCTCGCCCTGCTTTGCTCCTGCTCGCCGAGCACGCCGAGGATGACGCCAAGTCCGCCCTGCGTCGCCCGCCAGGCCTTGCGGTCCTTCGACGCTTCCGCGATGCGCAGCTGCTGCTCGCCGACGGCGAGCCCGCGCTCCAGCGCCGCATGGTCGCCCTTGAAGTCGCCCTGGTTCACGAGGCTGCTCATCTCGGCGCGCTTGTATGTCCAGGCAAGCTTGTCGTCCCAGCGCTCGACCTGGGCGAAGGCCTTGTCGTAATCGTCGGCTGCCTTGATGTACTCGAAGTTGAGCTCATAGGCCTCGGCGCTGCGGGCAAAGACCTCGGCGAACTCGATGCGTCGCGCCCTGATGTCGGCCTCGGCCTTCGCGACGGTCTTCTCCAGCTCCGCGACGCGCGCCTTGGCGCGCTCATGCAGGGAAATCGCGGTTTTGAGCGCGCCCTCCGCCACTGCCTGGTCGGCAAGCTTCGAGAGCCGCACGATCTCGGCATCTGTGCTTTGCAGCGCCGCGCGTTCGGCCAGCAGCTGCTTGAGTTTTTCCGTCTGGCCGCGCAGCAGCCGGTCTAGCTCGAGCGGATCCTTCGGCGTATCGGCGCCCAGCGTGCGGAGCATGCCGTAGAGCGCATCCATCGGCACGCCGCCGGCCGCAGCTGTCGTCTCGACCTGCCTGCGGTCGAAATCGGGGAGGGCGGAGATCGTGATCAGCAGCTGCCGGCGCTCCTTAAGGATGTCGCCTTCCTCGCCCGCCGGCGCCTCCGCCACCTTGCCGAAATAGAGCAGCCGTCGCAGGCTCTCATTGATCCACGGCCGCTGCCGGCCCGCCGTCTTCAGATACACCTCTTCCGCGACCATGCGCATGACGGTGCCGAATTCCTCGCCGGCCATGGCGTCGAGGTGCCTGACCACGGCCGCCGCATAGGGGCTGTTGCCGCCGGGCTCGCCGTCGAGCGCTGCCTTGCCGGGCTCCGCGGCAAAGGCGATGACCGTCCCGAGGCTCTGGTCCCTGCTCGTCCCGGGCGGCTTCAGTGCGGTCGCGCCGCGCGTCTCGGCAAGGCCCGCGGCGCCGATCGGTGCTGCCGCCGCATCCGGGTTGAGCCGGACAGCTGAACGCTTCGGGAAAGGATTGTCGCGGCAGGCGTCGAGCATGAGGATGGCAACCGGCACGGTCGCCTTCAGCCGCGCGACATACTCCGTCAATGCGACCAGCTTCTCGCCCGCGGCATCGAGCGCAGACAGGTCGGCATCGACCGGTACCAGGAAATTCTCGCCGCCAGCCTCGATGCCGTGGCCGGAATAATAGAGCACGGCGACGTCGGCGCCTTCGGCATCCTCGACGAAGCGGTCGAGGTCGCGCTTGAGGTTTGCCGCGCTGCGGTCGGCGCGGCGCACCGAATCGAAGCCGAGATCCGCCAGCAGCGCCTCGATCGCATCCGCGTCATTTGCCGGATTGGCGAGCTTGGGCAGGTGCTCATAATCGGACTCGCCGATCACCAGCGCCACGCCGCGCAGCGGCTTGTCGGACTGGGCAAAGGCCGCGGACGCCACGAGCGCTGCCGCGACGAGGCAGAGCATGCGCGCGATTGCCCGACCGAAAAGCGCCGTCACCGAACGCTCCACCCCAATATGGCCCGGATGTGGCATAGCACCGGTTTCAGGCAGGATAGCGGCGGCCCGTGGCAAGGCAACGCCATGCGTCAGAGAGCAGCCTCCCGGCCTTAGGGACCGCGAACTCCGCTTCCGCTTCCGCCCGTCTAGCCGCCGACCAGCTCGCCGTTGCGGATCACGACGGGGCTATCCTTCGCGGCGGCGATGATCGAATCGAGCAGGCCGGGAAAGCGCCGGTCGAGCTCCTCGCGGCGCAGCGAGATCATCCGGCTGGTGCCGACGATCTCGGTGCGCGTGATGCCGGCCTCGCGCAGCTTGGCGAGGTGGTAGCTGAGGTTCGTCTTCGAGCCGAAGTCGAGGAACTGCCCGCAATTCATTGCCTTGCCTTCGTTTCGGGCGAGATAGCTGACCACGGCGAGCCGCGTCGCATCGCCGAGTACGGCGAGCACATTGGCGAGGCTTATCTGGTCGGCATGCGGATGCGGCAGGCTCATGGCGAAAACGATCGTCGTTCGGTTGGCGTTCAGGTCCTGCTGACATGCTGATGTCAGGAGATTTTCCCCGCCAGATTGACATGGCCGCTCGACAAGTTCAATAGTTCAACGATTTTTGAACTAAGGAAGCATGCCATGGACAGACGCCTTTTGTGGCTGGCCGTCGGCTCGTTCGCGATGAGCACGGTCGGCTTCGTGTTTTCCAGCCTGCTGCCCGACATCGCCGGCGACGCCCACATCTCGATCCCGTCGGCGGGGCATCTGATCACCGTCTTCTCGCTCGCCTATGCGATCGGCGCGCCGGTGCTGTCCGCGCTGGTCGGCGCGGCCGACCGTCGGCGCATTCTCGTCGCCGCCATGCTGACCTTTGTTGCCGGCAATGTCATCGCCGCCGGCAGCTCGTCCTTCACGGCGCTGCTTCTGGCGCAGGTCGTCATGGGCGCCTCGGCCGGCCTCTTTGCCGCGACGGCGCAGGCGACCGCCGTGTCGCTCGTCGGGCCGGATCATCGCGCACGCGCAATCTCCGTCGTGGTCGGCGGCACGACATTTGCCGTGGCGCTGGGCGCGCCGGCGGCCTCGCTGGTGGCGGCGCTGTCCGGCTGGCGCGGCACCTTCATCGCCATCGCGCTGCTTGGGGTCATCTGCGCGGCGATCCTGGCGCTCAGGCTGCCCGGCGGCCTGCGTGGCGCGAGACTGTCGCTTGCCGAGCGGATCTCCACGGTCGCCAGGCCAGGGATCATGCCTGCGCTGGCGGTGACGTTCCTCTATCTCACCGGCGGCTTCGTCATCATTTCCTACCTTGCGCCGCTTGCCTTCGACGCCGGGTTGCCGCCATTGGCCTTGCCGGGGATGCTGCTCGCCTTCGGCGTCGGCGCGGTCGCCGGCAACCTGTCGAGCGGCTATTTCGCCGACCGCATCGGCGCCACACGCGTGGTCGTGCTCTCGCTCGTTTTCTCGGTGGCGATCTGTGTCTCCATCGTGCTGGCGCTGAAACTGCTGCCCGACACACTTGCCGGCCCGGCGCTGATCGGCATCATGGTGCCTTGGGGCGTGATCGGCTGGGCCTTCCCGCCGGCCCAGGCGAGCCGCATCGTCGGCTGTGCGCCGGAGGTTGCGCACCTGTCGCTGTCGCTCAATGCGTCGGCGCTTTATTTCGGCATCGCGATCGGAACGCTGATCGGCGGCCGCATCCTGGAGGTGGCCTCGCCCTCGGACCTTGGCCTGGTCGCCGCCGCCTTTCCGCTGGCCGCGCTGGCCGTGCTTGTCGTTGGCAGGAAGCCGGCGAGGGCCGTCGCCACCCCGGCGGAATGAACCGTTCGGAACGGTGAAGGCTGTCGAGCGTTCATGACGGGCCGGGCGACAAGCGCGCGGCGCGATTGGAGGATGCCGTCATGGGCGCGAAGCAAGCACCGACAGAGAAGGGCAGGGAGTCGGCCGAAGGCCTGAAGCAGGCAACGATGGCCGAGGAACGGAAGGTCGAGGCCGAGAAGGGCAGCGACCTCAAGAAGGGCGATAAGCGCTTCGAGGAACGCTCGCGCAGCTCCGACGGCAAGAGCGCCGGCAGCAAACAGATCTGAGTTTCCAAAACCGTGCCGAACGCGCGGCCGGCGACGGCCCGACCAAAAAACGTGACAGGAAATCGGCGTTGGGCTAGGTATTTCGGTGTCGTCCGCCTATCGCCGCGGCGCCCAGCATGAGGTGAGAAGATGCTTTGGAAAGGCCGTCGCCAGAGCGACAACGTCGAGGATCTTCGCGGGCGGGGCGGCGGATTGCCGGGCGGCTTCGGGCGCAGCCCCGTGCGCATTCCGATGGGCGGTCGCGGCGGCGGGATGAGCATCTCGAGCCTGATCATCCTGGGCCTTATCCTTGTCGGATTGCAGTTTTGCGCCGGCATCGACGTCCTCGGAATGCTGACCGGCGGCGGCACTCCTGGCGGCGGCCAGGTCGTCGAGGACCAGACCCCAGGCGGTACGACCAACGACGAGATGAAGCAGTTCGTCAGCACCGTGCTCGCCGAGACCGAGGACGTCTGGGACGGTGTCTTCCAAGCCGAAGGCGAGACCTACGAGCATCCGAAGCTCGCGCTGTTTTCCGGACAGATCGCGTCGGCCTGCGGCTACGCTTCGGCGGCATCCGGGCCGTTCTATTGCCCGAACGACCGCAAGGTTTATCTCGACATGACCTTCTTCGACCAGCTCGACCGGCAGTTCGGCGCCGCCGGCGATTTCGCGCAGGCCTATGTCGTTGCGCATGAGGTCGGGCATCACGTCCAGAACCTCATCGGCGTGCTGCCCAAGTTCAACCAGATGCGGCAAAGCATGAGCGAGGCGGAGGCCAACCACATGTCGATGCAGGTCGAGCTTCAGGCAGACTGCTTTGCCGGCGTCTGGGCACACTTCACGGCGCAGAAAGGCCTGCTGGAAAAGGGCGATCCCGAGGAGGCTCTCAACGCCGCCCAGCAGATCGGCGACGATACGCTGCAGAAGCGCACGCAGGGCTACGTCGTGCCGGAGAGCTTTAACCACGGAACCTCGGCGCAACGCCAGAAGTGGCTTGCGGCCGGCATGAAGAGCGGCAAGCTTTCGGACTGCGATACCTTTAATAACCCGATCTGATCGCGGCTGCGTGCCGGCAGCGCCTTGGTCGGCGCTGGCCCTGCCAGGTCAGGTGCGGATGAAGCTCTTGTAGATCCAGCCGCGCTTGCCCTGGTACTCGACCTCGCACCAGCCCTTGCACGACAGCACGTTCACCGATGCCTTGGCCGGAACCACGGTGAGCACCTTCGCCTCGTCGGCCGGGCCGGAGCGCAGGTTCACGTGCTTCTTCACGCGGCCGACGTGGGTCGGCTTGGCGTCGGGCTTGACCAGCGACGCGACATCTCCCGTCGCGGCGATTGCCGGTGCCAGCTCCTGCTCGTCCGCTGCCGGCTCTACGTCGGCCGGCGTAACTGCGGCCGTGACCGTCTCGTCGCTGACTTCGTCCACCTCCATGTCGGAGGCCAGTTCCTCGGCTCCGTCGGAGGCCACGTCATCGAGTTCGACATCGGCTGTGTCGTCGCCGGCCTCGATCAATTCCGGCGCGGCGTCGGCAATCACCGCCTTGGCGGCGTCTGGATCGAAATCGGCCGGGACCGCCGCGGGCGCCATCGCTCCGCCCGACACCTCAGTCTCGGTCTTGCGACGCTGCAAATCCGACGCCGTGGCGATCGCGTTGGCGGCGATCAGCTTGGAAGGCTGGTGGAAACCGGCTTCGCGCACGATCGTCGATACCTTCCTGCTGAAGGTCGGCACCTCCGCGGACGCCTTCGCCGGCGCCGCTTGAGCGGCGCGCAGCTCGGCCCGCTCGGCAAGATAGTCGACAAACAGCGCACTGCCCGTGCCGGCGCCCGCCACCAGGACCAGCGCGGCGGCAAGCCCGGCGGTCCGTCTGGCCCCAGCTGCCGTCACCCGTCCGGCGACTTTGGAAAAATGCAATCTCGGCGCGCTCAACGCGCCAACCCTCAGGAGCCTATTCACAATCACCTCTCCACTCAGGCCCCGCCTTTCTACAAGCTATCGGGGGCGATTGTGGCCGCGTCGGGTCGAGATTCAGGCATTCCTGCGATAGCGAGGCCTTTTTAGCCGGCTTCTCCGGCAAGAGGCAGCATAGGTAAGTAGATGGCACTCGATCTGGGCGCCATCCATTTTCGGTCTGTCGACTATTCTGCAGGATTTCGGGCGAGCGCAGCCGCCGTCAGGGACTAACGTTCGGCTACGGCAGCCTCGCCGCGTCGCGCCCGGATCAGGTTGGCAAAGCGCTGGAACAGATAGTGCGAGTCCTGCGGCCCGGGCGAAGCCTCGGGATGGTGCTGCACCGAGAAGACCGGCCGCCCGGTCACCGCGATGCCGCAGTTCGATCCGTCGAAGAGCGACACATGCGTTTCCTCCACGCCTTCGGGCAGGGACTCGGCGTCGACCGCAAAACCGTGGTTCATCGACACGATCTCGACCTTGCCGGTGGTGTGATCCTTGACCGGGTGATTGGCGCCGTGGTGGCCCTGATGCATCTTCTCGGTCTTGCCGCCGACGGCGAGCGCCAGCATCTGGTGACCGAGGCAGATGCCGAACACCGGGATGTCGGTCTTCAGCAATTCCTGGATCACGGGCACCGCATATTCGCCGGTGGCGGCGGGGTCGCCCGGGCCGTTGGACAGGAAGATGCCGTCCGGCCGCATCGCCAGGATCTCGTCCGCGTCTGTCTTGGCTGGCACGATGGTGACCTTTGCGCCCAGCCCGGCGAGCAGCCTGAGGATGTTGCGCTTGACGCCATAGTCGATGGCGACGACGTGCATTGAGGGTTCCGCCTGGTCGCCGAAACCTTCGTTCCAGGCCCAGGGCGTTTCCCGCCAATTGGACGATTGGCCGGACGTCACTTCCTTGGCGAGGTCGAGGCCGATCAGGCCCGGCCATTCGCGGGCACGGCGCTTGAGGTCGTCGAGGTCGAACACGCCATCCGGCGCGTGCGCCAGGACGGCATTCGGCATGCCCTTTTCGCGGATCAGCGCGGTGAGCGCCCGCGTGTCGATGCCGCACATCGCGACCACGCCGCGCCGCTTCAGCCACTCGTCCAGGTCGCCGCCGGCCCGGTAGCTGGACGGGCTGGTGATGTCGGCCCGGAAAATGGCGCCAACCGCGCCGTGGCGCGCTGCCGGGTTGAGGTCCTCGAGATCCTCGCCATTGGTGCCGACATTGCCGATATGCGGGAAGGTGAAGGTGACGATCTGGCCCGCATAGGATGGGTCGGTGAGGATTTCCTGGTAGCCGGTGAGCGCCGTGTTGAAGCAGACCTCTGCGACGACGCTGCCGGTCGCTCCGAGCCCACGGCCCTCGATCACCGTGCCGTCGGCCAGTACCAGGACGGCGGTCGCCACGTCGGGCGCCCAGGGGGCGGTTGCTTGGGCCATTGCTTGCTCCATTCAAAAATTCCGTCGCGACCGGCTGCTTGGCCGCGCGACCTTGCAGCGGCCACCCCTGAAAGGTGCGGACCGCAATGCAGACTCTATTGTCCTTGCAGGCGGCGATTAGATAGGCAATGCATCCCGCCCGGTCAACGGCCTTGCGGCGGGCCGCGGACGACGCGGGTAACGCCTGAATTGCGCCGGCAGCCGTCGCCCCTTATCTTTCTCGACTTGCATCGAAAGGGAAATGCCATGCGCGACACCATCGCCGAAGCCGTCAAGAGCGCCATGAAAGCCGGCGACAAGCCGCGCACCTCGACGCTGCGCATGATCCAGTCCGCCATCAAGGACCGCGACATCGCCAATAGGGGGATCGGCAAGGAGCCGGCCAGCGCCGACGAGATCCTGCAGATCATGACCAAGATGGTGAAGCAGCGTCAGGAATCGGCCAAGGCTTTCGAGGATGGCGGCCGACCCGAGCTTGCCGCGCAGGAGCGCGCCGAGATCGCGCTGATCGAGGAGTTCCTGCCGAGCCAGATGGACGAGGCCGCCGCGAAGCAGGCGATCGCTGCTACCATTGCCGAACTCGGGGCCGCCGGCCCGCGTGACATGGGACGCGTCATGGCCGCGCTCAAGGAAAAATTCACCGGCCAGATGGACTTCGGCAAGGCAAGCGGCGTGGTGAAAGGGCTGCTGGCCGGTTGACCGGCGGATGGGGGACAGTTTGCTTTTTTCCGCTGGCGCCGGCCATCAAGTCGCCGGAGCCTTCTGCGGAAAAAAGTAAATTGTCCCCGGCACTTACCCGGTACCGATCGCCATCCTTAATTGGGGCTCCCGCCGCCGGCGGCATTTCCGCCGGCTGCCGGATCGGACTTGCCTTCCTTTCCGCTGCCGCCCTGCGACTCGTCCCCGATCTTGTCGATCGAAACTGCAGAATCCCGGATTAGAAAGCGGATCTGGGCGGAAACCGTTCGCTTGGATGGCTCGTCGAAGCCGAGCGCGCCCCACGCTTCGAGCTCCATCTCCAGCGAGACGCGATAGACGCCGTCGAGGAGGTCCCCATTCGCCTTGCTCGGCTGACGCGCCACGAATTCCACCGACTTGACGCCGAGATCCTCGAGCTCCGCTAGCGTGGTTGCTGCCATGTCGTTTTCGTAAACCAGCTCGACGGGATGACCTTCGGCTCCCTGTCGCGTCACCCCATCGAGGCGCTCGACCTTCAGCGAGCCGAGCACGACCTTGATGTTCTCATGGATGAACCGGCGCCGCTCTGGCCCGGTAGGGATTGTCGGCGACGGGAATTTGCCCTGCAGCATGTCGACCTTGAAGTAGACCATCAGGCGGTTGTCGACGTCGTAGCCAAGCAGGTAGCCGGCCTTGCCGATGTCGTGCACCCATAGGGCCAGCTTGCCGGCTTGCAGCGTGCTGGCGAGAAACGACACGTTCCGGTCGGACTCGATCTGGCGAAGGTAGGCCTTCCAATCGCGGACGGGTGGGCCGCCCCCGACCCGCGTCACCACCGGCGGCCAGGACTTCAAGGCAGCCGCGTCGCCTTGCTCCGGCGCCTTCGCGTCTTGCGGGTCCTCCACGGGAAATTCGGGCACCTTTTCCGGATCGAGCACCGGTATGGTGGTGTCGGTCGCCACATAGAGCTGGGTTATGGCAGGCAGCCAGCTGGCTGCGCCGACCTCGTTCTCCTGGGTGAGGACCTCTTCCTGGGCGCGGGCCATGCCGGCCGCGAACGCAAGGACGAGCGCAATGCTGGCCGATCGGGCGAACCTTGCGGGCTTCATGGCATCATCACCTGGCTCGTGCGCGCCTCCACCTTCAGCGCCAGTGAGGCAGTTTCCGCATCGAGCAGCTCGAGTGCCTCGTCATCGGTTGCCGGCGGAAAGACGAAAGTGACCTTCGCCGGGCTGCCGTCGGCGCTTTGCACCTCCGCGCTTGCCTGCCTGGCGCGGCTGCCGTCCTGCTCCAGCTCGGCCAGCGAAGCCAGCGATCCGGTCAGTTCCACCCGGTAGCTGACCGGCTTTACCGGATTCCCATCGTCCAGCACCTGGAGGCTGATCACAGCCGATGTCTCGCTGTCCGGACTGAGCGGCAGCTGCAGCCGCTGGCCTGCGGCGAGGCGCTTCGCCGAGCCTCCGGCGATCTGGTATTCGACGCTGAGCTCGCGCGGAAAAAGCCTGTAGCGCACGGCGTTGGCCGCGAGCGTCTTCATCGCCTCGATGGCCTCGTCCACCTCGCTCGATGCCGGCGTCGCGCCGGGCTCGGCCTGCACGCCCACTTCGAAGTGCCAGCGGCCCGACTGGCCGCGCGCGACGATGCCGGCGCCCGCCAGCCCGATGCCGAGCAGTCCCTGGCCGCGCCGGAACGCCTCGAAGCGGCCGCCCCAGCCCAGTGGAATCACGGCATCGCCGTTGGCCTTCCAGCCCTGCATCGCCGCCGCCGCCGCGTCGCTGTCGGGGAAGCGCAACAGCGAGAAGGTCACGCGGTGGCCGTTGTGCACCAGGCTGACGGCGGCAAGGCCATCGGAGTCGGACTCCAGGTAGTCGGCCGCGGTGTCCGGCGCAAAACTTGGCGAGGCCGGGTCGAGATCAGGCGCTTCGCCGGGCGGATAGGCGCTGGCGGCGACCGCCAGGCGCGCCCTCGTCTCGAGCGGCACGCCGTCGAGCGCGTCCGCTGCGGCAAGGCCGCATGCCCAGACAAGCAGCAGCAAGGCCGCGAAGGCCGATTGTGCATGGAAAGGAAAGAGAATCTGCCGCGCCGCCAGACGCGCCGCGGGACCGATCGCCCACTCGCATAGCATCGCAATACCCCAGCCCGGAAATTCACAATGCCCGAGACCATGACGTAAGGTCAATTTACGGCAACTTTTCGACATCGGCTGCGCTGCGGGGACGTGGCGCGCCAGCTGTGAAAAGCGTGCACAGGCCGTCGGACCGGTCGCGCGTGCCCGCAAGCGCTCCTATATGAAGAAGAATCCCCAGAACGGGTCGCTATGCGCTTCGACAATTCCTTTCTCGACCAAATCCGAGACCGCGTGCCGATCTCCTCGGTCATCGGCGCCCGCGTCTCGTGGGACCGCAAGAAGACCAACGCGTCGCGCGGCGATTTCTGGGCCTGCTGCCCCTTCCACGGCGAGAAGTCGCCGAGCTTCCACTGCGAGGACAAGAAGGGCCGGTATCACTGCTTCGGCTGCAACGTCACCGGCGATCATTTCCGCTTCCTGATGGAACTGGAGGGAGCGAGCTTTCCTGAGGCGGTCGAGCGCATAGCCGGCCTTGCCGGCGTGCCCATGCCCGTGCGCGACGAGGCGGCCGAACTGCGCGAGAAGGAGCGCGCCAGCCTCACCGACGTCATGGAGATGGCCACGGCGTTCTTTCAGGAACGGCTGCAGAGCGCCGACGGCGCCAGGTCGCGCGCCTATCTGCGCGACCGCGGCCTCACCCCTGCGACCCAGCAGTCCTTCCGCCTCGGTTATGCGCCAGACAGCCGCAATGCGCTGAAGGAATTCCTCGCCGCCAAGGGTGTGCACAAGGACCAGATGGAGGCCTGCGGCCTAGTCGTCCATGGCGAAGACATTCCCGTCTCTTTCGACCGGTTCCGCGACCGCATCATGTTCCCGATCCCCGATTCCCGCGGCCGCATCATCGCCTTCGGCGGCCGGGCGCTGTCCTCCGATGCGCTCGCCAAGTACATGAACTCGCCCGAGACCGAGCTCTTCCACAAGGGCAACGTGCTCTACAATTTCGTGCGCGCCCGCAAGGCGATGGGCAAGGACGGAACCGTCATCGCCGTCGAAGGCTACATGGACGTGATCGCGCTGGCGCAGGCAGGTTTCGGGAACGTCGTCGCCCCGCTCGGCACCGCGCTGACCGAGAACCAGCTGGAGCTGCTGTGGCGCATGACCAGCGAGCCGGTGCTCTGCTTCGACGGCGATCAGGCCGGCCTGAAGGCCGCCTGGCGCGCCGCCGATCTGGCGCTGCCGGCGGTCCAGTCCGGCCGCACCGTCCGCTTCGCGCTTCTGCCCCCCGGCAAGGATCCCGACGATCTCGTGCGCACCGAAGGTCCGGAAGCCTTTGCCGCCGTGCTCAAGGATGCGCGCCCGCTGGACGATCTGCTGTGGACCCGCGAGACCTCCGGCGGTGTGTTCGAGACGCCGGAGCGCAAGGCGGAGCTGGAAAAGAGGCTGCGCGAGCTTGTCCAGCGCATCCGGGACGAGACCGTGCGCTTCCACTACAACCAGGCGATGCGCGAACGCGTGCAGGCGTTCTTCGGCCGCGAGCGGGGGGCGTTTCGGCCGCAGCTTGCAGGCGAGAAGGGCAGGTACGAAAAGGGGCAGGGCGGTCAGTTTGCGCGACCCCGCGCAACGCCCGGCCGGCTCGCGGTGTCGGAGAGCCTGGCGCGATCGGCCCTGATCAAGCGCGGCGGCGGCGTCATGCCGCTGCGTGAAGCCGCGCTGGTGGTGGCCCTGGTCAACCATCCGCTGCTGGTCGACGAGAATTTCGAGCATGTCGAAAGGCTCGATCTTTCCCATGCGGACCTCAGGCAGCTGCATGCCGCGCTGATCGACGCGGTTGCACATGGCAACGCGGGCGACCGCCAGTCGATACTTGCCGAAATACAGCGTGCCGGCCACCTGGAGCGCTGGGAGCGCGCCGTGCTTTTGATCCGCAAGGCGCGACTCTGGCCGGTGCTGGAAAACGCCGCACTCGAGGACGCGCGCGAGGCGTTCGCGCAGGCGCTGCACTTGCAGCGCGCCGCCGGAACTCTACATAGGGAGCTGAAAGCGGCCGAAATGGCGCTGGCGGCCGAGCCAACGGATGAAAATTATCGTCATTTCGTCGACGTTCAGTCCCAGTTCCACGACGTGCAGGCAACCGAGGCGCTTATAGAAGGCTTTGGAATTCCGTCCGGCCGGGCCGGGCGGAGCTTCTGATGTTGATTCGCTTTTTTAACGCGAATCATGTCAGAGGCGCTTGACGTTCCGGTGGAATGCCGGAATCAGGACGATTCGGGAAGATTGGCCACGGCAGGCATTGCCCGCGCCCAATAGTGCAAGGTTGAAGTGCTGGACGGGGACGGGAACCCGCCCCAATTATCAAGGTCGGTAGCCGGATGCGTTCTGCTGTCCCGCGAGGTTCGGGTAGGCGAGCGCGTGCGATTGTTTCGGTTTCGCAGGGCGGCGCTTCGTGGCCCCGCAGCGACCGCTAGGCTCGGAGAAGAAGAAAAGCATGGCGACGAAGGAAAAGGAAGAGGTCGAAACCGAACGCGAGGGCACGACCGATGGTCCGCTGCTCGACCTCTCCGACGATGCCGTCAAGAAGATGATCAAGGCCGCCAAGAAGCGCGGCTATGTGACCATGGACGAGCTGAACTCGGTGCTGCCCTCCGAGGAGGTGACCTCGGAGCAGATCGAGGACACCATGTCGATGCTGTCCGACATGGGCATCAACGTCGTCGAGGATGACGAGACCAGCGAGGAGCCCGAGGCGGAGCCCACCGCGGCCGACGCCGAGGAGGACGCCAACGAGCTTGCCGAGCAGACCGGCACCGCCGTTGCCGCTACCCCCGCCAAGAAGGAGCCGACCGACCGCACCGACGATCCGGTTCGCATGTACCTGCGCGAGATGGGCTCGGTCGAGCTTTTGTCGCGTGAGGGCGAGATCGCCATCGCCAAGCGTATCGAGGCCGGCCGCGAGACCATGATCGCCGGCCTGTGCGAGAGCCCGCTGACCTTCCAGGCCATCATCATCTGGCGCGACGAGCTCAACGAATCAAAGATCCTGCTGCGCGAGATCATCGATCTTGAGGCGACCTATGCCGGGCCGGAAGCCAAGCAGGCGCCGGTCGTGGCGCCGCGTCCCGAGGAAGACCAGAAACTCGCCCCGCAGGAAGAGCGTGCCCGCCGCACCCGCGACGACGACGACATCACCAATGTCGGCGGCGACATGCGCGGCCTGGAGGAGGACGAAGAGGACGAGGACGAGGCGAGCCTCTCCCTCGCCGCGATGGAGGCGGAACTGCGCCCGCAGGTCATGGAGACCTTCGACGTCATCGCCGACACCTACAAGAAGCTGCGCAAGCTGCAGGACCAGCAGGTCGAGAACCGTCTCGCCGCCACGGGCACGCTGTCGCCCAGCCAGGAGCGCCGCCACAAGGAGCTGAAGGAACAGCTGATCAAGGCGGTTAAGTCGCTGTCGCTCAACACGGCGCGCATCGAGGCGCTGGTCGAACAACTCTACGACATCAACAAGCGGCTGGTGCAGAACGAGGGCAAGCTGCTGCGCCTTGCCGAGAGTTATGGCGTGCGCCGCGAGCAGTTCCTGCAGGAGTACCAGGGCTCCGAGCTCGATCCGAACTGGATGAAGTCCATCTCCAACCTTTCGGCCCGCGGCTGGAAGGAGTTCACCCGCAACGAGAAGGACAGCATCCGCGACCTGCGCCAGGAGATCCAGAACCTCGCCACCGAGACCGCGATTTCGATCGCCGAGTTCAGGAAGATCGTCAACCAGGTCCAGAAGGGCGAGCGCGAGGCCGCCATCGCCAAGAAGGAGATGGTCGAGGCGAACCTGCGGCTGGTCATCTCGATCGCCAAGAAATACACGAACCGCGGCCTGCAATTCCTTGATCTGATTCAGGAAGGCAACATCGGCCTGATGAAGGCGGTGGACAAGTTCGAGTACCGCCGCGGCTACAAGTTCTCGACCTACGCGACCTGGTGGATCAGGCAGGCGATAACCCGCTCGATCGCCGACCAGGCGCGCACCATCCGCATCCCGGTGCACATGATCGAGACGATCAACAAGATCGTCCGGACCAGCCGCCAGATGCTGCACGAGATCGGCCGCGAGCCGACGCCGGAGGAGCTTGCCGAGAAGCTGGCAATGCCGCTGGAGAAGGTGCGCAAGGTGCTGAAGATCGCCAAGGAGCCGATCTCGCTGGAGACGCCGGTCGGCGACGAGGAGGACTCGCACCTCGGCGACTTCATCGAGGACAAGATGGCGATCCTGCCGATCGACGCCGCGATCCAGGCCAACCTGCGCGAGACCACGACGCGCGTGCTTGCCTCGCTCACCCCGCGCGAGGAGCGCGTGCTCAGAATGCGCTTCGGCATCGGCATGAACACCGACCACACGCTGGAAGAGGTCGGCCAGCAGTTCTCGGTGACGCGCGAGCGCATCCGCCAGATCGAGGCGAAGGCGCTGCGCAAGCTGAAGCACCCGAGCCGCAGCCGCAAGCTGCGGAGCTTCCTAGACAGCTGAGCCGGGCAATTCGCCCGGCCGCGGGCTTTCGAGGATCGGCGGCCATGCCGATCTGCGGATCCAGCGCCTGACAGCGCCACTTTGCTGAAGCATCTCGCCTCGATTGCGTGGCGGGCGATTGGTGCAAGGCAAAATTTAACCATATTTGTCCATCCTTGCTCATCGCTCGACGGAGAAGGGGACAATCCGGAAGTCATGCAGCTAGGGTCGCTTGCCGACCCGACAGCCGTTGCGGGACTTTTTGGCTTGGTAGTGTGTTGGTGAGTAAAGCTCTTCGTGTACAGTCTTTGCGCCGCCTGTCGCGTCCACTGCTGATTACTGCCTTTGGCACTGCCTTTGCCGTCGTGGCCGTGTGGTCCGTGGCGGGCGTCGTTGCTGTCGGCAGCTCCTTTGCTTCTGCTTCGACCGGATTGCCCAAGTTGCAGTTCAGTTCGCGCGCAATTGTAGAGGCGCGCCGCTCAGACGACCGAGTCGCAGCCGGCAAGGCCTCCAGGCTACGCGCCTCGGAGGTTCCCGTGGTGGCCGCCAGCCTTGCTGCCGGTCAGGAGAAATCCACCGGCGCCGACACAAGCGCGGCCGCAACGCGGTTCGACGCCGTCGTGAAGCAAGCCGGCCTGACCTCCGCCAAGCTGGCCAGGCTTTTCGATCGCTCGAGCGAAGGCAAGTCGTTCCGCCTGCCGGCAGACGTCGGTGTTCCGGCACCGGAACGGTTTGCGTCGCTGCCCGCCGACTCGGCCAGCCAGCCGCTGACGCTGCTCGCCTATGCCGATCTTTCCAGCACATTGGGATCCTAAGCTTAGAATTCCACGTGGACAAGTTGTCGC